>BNJV01000841.1_pt1 | contig 60338 bp, 88 predicted proteins | sample 8540591 | NCBI WGS metagenome assembly BNJV01 (sample SAMD00202457, study PRJDB9452) | human saliva metagenome | host: Homo sapiens | reverse complement strand
AGTTACACACAGGCCTGATGAAGACCTCAGAAAGGGAGATGGAGAGCTTGAAAGAAAGTCTGTTCCAATGTGTTTGTAATTATATCCTTCTGGCAATCGTTCAATCAAATTCTCTCACACTGTGCTGCTTGGGCAGCCGCTCTCACCTCTTCATCCGTTGCATCTTTTCTCCCCAGTCGAATATTCTCCATTACTGATTCATCAAAAAGCAAAACATCCTGAAAAACAATTGCAAAATTTTTAAGTAACGTCTCAGGCTCCACTTCGGAAATATCCACTCCACCTAATGTTATTTTTCCACTGTCAATATCCCAAAAACGTGCTGCCAGCTTGGAGACTGTAGACTTTCCACTTCCGGAAGGACCAACTAACGCTGTCACTTCTCCCTGTTTTGCTACGAAGGAAATTCCTGATAATACTTCTTCTGCATCCTCTTCTTTCTTATAAGAAAATACAACATCCCGAAACTCAATCTCATATCCTTGATTCGCTCACACGCTTTTTCCTGTCTGAATCGATGTTGCTTCCATCTCTTTCATACGTTCCACACTAACTAATGCAGAAAAAATTTCCGACAAAAGCATAAAACAGCTGGAAAACGGATCATATATTCTTCCTGCTACAATCAGAAAAAAGAGAAACATAGGAATCGTTAATGTCCCCTCTGCAACAAAATATCCACCTGCAAAAAGCACTGCAACCAGACCAAAACGTACCACAAACTGGGCTGCTGCAAGAGCTGAACCCGGGATAAGTTCGTTTCTGAAAGAACACTTAACTACCTGAGCCAATTTTTCCTTCCAACCCTTTTAAGTATTCGTCTTCCCTTGATGCAGATTTTAATTCCTGAATTGTATCCAAATATTCCTGCACACCATCATAAGCACTTCTTCTTGCCTGCATTCTCCGCCTCTGCCTTCTGCTGTGCTTTTCTGGCAAGAAAAAGCACCAGGGTTGCCAACGGAACAGGTAATAGAATGCATAGTCCCATACGATAATCGGTCACAATTAATCCAATTGATATTAAAATAAAGGTCACAATTGTTCCAAACAGCATTGGCATTGCATTGGAAAATGTTCTCTCTAGCGCAGTACAATCTCCCATAATTGTTGTAGTCAGATCCGCAATATCTTTCTTTCCAAAAAAGGATAAAGGTAGTTTTCTCATTTTTTCTGCCAAAACAATTCTACGGTTTGCACTTTCTTCATAAGCAGTCAATATAGGTCTTGTTATACTGAACCCATTGTGCCGCAAAAATCAGTGTAAACAACACTACCGCTCCAATCAGATAGAACACGATATTCTTCTGTATTACAGGCTCTCCACTCTCGATAGAAAAAAGCATATCCTGTACCAACTTCATTAACAATCCTACCGGAATCATCAGACATAGATTATAAAACGCCGCTGCTATAATACCGCCTTTCAAGCTTTTTGCACCCTTATCGCTTAAAGCAAACATCTTTTTTAACAAGTCATCACCTCGTTTCCAACATGCCATTTTGTTGTCTTAATATAATCTTTCCACATATGTGCGTAAATTCCGTCTTTCTCCAGTAATGCTGTATGGTTTCCCTGCTCTGCAAGTTCTCCATCCTTCATTACAAGAATCTGGTCTACCCCCTGAATCGCCGACAATCGATGCGCAATCATAATCACCGTCTTTCCTTCTGTCAATTCGGTCAGTGCTTTCTGAATCTGTACTTCATTCTCCGGGTCAGCAAATGCTGTCGCCTCATCTAATACAATAATCGGAGCATCTTTTAAAATTGCTCTTGCAATTGCAATTCGCTGCACTTCTCCACCAGAAAGATACACTCCTTTGCTTCCTACCACCGCATCAATTCCGTCTGGGAAATTTGCCAAAATATCATCACATTGTGCCAGATGTGCGGCATGTAATGCTTCTTCTCTGTTGGCATCCCGCCGCCCTGCACAGATGTTGTCTAATAAAGACTCTTTAAAGAGCTTCGGATTCTGGAACACAAAGGCAACGTTTTTCATCAAATCTGCCTGAGACAATTCTCTAACATCAACACCACCAATTTTTATCTCTCCTTCTGTCACATCATAAAAACGTGGTATCAGGCTGGCAGTTGTACTTTTTCCACAACCTGAAGGTCCCACCAATGCTGTTGTTGTACCTTCCTTTACCACAAAACTAAGATTTTTAACTGCTGGATTCAGAGCATTTTCATAAGAAAAGGTTACATTCTCAAAAACAATATCATTACCCGTTTTCTGCTTCGGTTTCTCTGCTTCACTCTGCTGCTCTGCATTTAAAATCATATCGATTCTGCGCATAGATTCCTGTGCCTGCATCTTATAGTTGCTCATATACATAATTTTATTTAACATAACACCACATGCCGGCGTGAAAATCAGATAAAATAGAAAATTTTCCGTAAAATGAACCATATTATCTGAAAAAACACCTGACAGAACTGCCGCCGGTATTAATACCAGAAATGGTGAGTTAATTACTGCCGTAAACGCCACCACACCTGTACGACATGCCATTGTAAATGCCATCGCATTATCACTATAATCCTTAATGGCTCTATTAAACTTTGTGAAAGACTGCACTGTCTGTCCAAATACTTTCACAACTGATATGCCTCGTATGTACTCCACTGCTTCATGATTCATTGTCTCTAATGAATCCTGATAGTTCTGCATAAATTTCATGCTGTCTTTTCCCATTAACATAAACTGAAGCATAAAACCAATTCCAAACAATAACAGCAATGGAAGTCCAATGTGCCAGTCAAAGCACAGCATCAGGACTAAGCTTGCAATCATTGTTACATATGCACCCTACTAAATCTGCAAAGCTGATGACCTACATAACTTTCCCGCCTGTGTGCTATTTTCATCAATAATTTTTCTTAATTTTCCACTTGGATTTGCATCAAAATAGCCCATCGGCATTTTAGCAAGATGCTGCAACGCTGCCATTTTCAGATTTTTCTCCATTTGGAATGCTGCTGTATGAGAACACAGTAAGCATGCAAAATAAATTATCAATCCTAATAATTCTGCTGCCAGTGCATAACCTCCCCAGCACATTAATGCATTCACATTCAGCGGACTCCCAGTAAATACTGCTACCATCTCTTTTGCGGCAAAATACACACATACATATGGAATTAAAATGAACAATGCACTTATTCCAGATAGTATATGAGATACCGTTAATAACCAGCGTTTTTTCCCTGCGAATGCCAAGAGCCTCTGGATTAGATCATCTTTTTTCTTCATAACCTATCCTCCTTTTTAACAAAAATGCGAGAGTTAGTTTAATCTAATCACTAGCACAATTATACGCAAAAAGAAGTCTATAATTCTACTCCATTCTTTTTGTTTTATAGAAAAATAGCCCTGTTTTTATCTTCTCCTGTACTCTCTCGGCAATTCTCCATATACCGAATAAAAAGCCTTAGCGAATTTGCTTGCATTGGAATATCCTAATTCCATTGCAATATCACCAATCCGTCGTTCTCCCGTCAGCAGTTGGACTGCAGCCACATTCATACGATATCTTTTTAAGTATGCATAGGGAGTTTCTCCATATATTTCCATAAATATTTGATAAAAATATTTATATTAATTCCTGATGAAACTACTAATTTCTCCACAGATATATTTTCATCAATATGAGAAATCAAGTACTCTTTTTACCCCTTTGTTATCTGTACCTGTTCTCTATTAAAATATCTGCCATCGAAAACGATTTTTCAATCTGAGTCTTTTTCTATATGGTAAAGTACCTCCATTACTTTAATTCTAAAATAATCCGTACTTTTCTTCTCTTTTTCCTGATATACTGCTTCAAATATATCAGCAAGTTCTTTTTGACGGCGGGCTGACATACCAGTGTTTTTCTCCATTCATCAGACACATTAATCGTCCAAAATCAATTCCAAACACCTGCATCAACTGTTGCACCTGCTGTGGTATTGCCTGCATATCTAATACTATAGACAGCCCTTCATACTTTTTAAGTGGAAAAGAAAAGCATACTGGTAAATACTCTGTTCCATTAATACTAAACTGACCCTTCCGACAGACAATCTAATGTCTGATTTGGGAACTGACATTCATATTGTCCTTTTTCTACAATGACTAATGCTAATCATTTGCTCAGGGAAATTTTTGGGTTGGAAATATATCGGAAGTATCCATATCCATAAAGTATAAATACACTCCTGGAAAGATATCATATATTGTCAATTCTCCCTTTCCAGTACACCCATAATCAAGTTTTATGTAATTTACCTGCTCTGCTATCACTTTTGTCTCACTGCTGTACCACTTTTTATTCTTCACATTTCTCACCTCATTAGTATAGACTAACTCCAAAGTTACCACATATTTTTATCCTTTGTCAAAAGCTAACCTCAAGGAGTTTGTGTCAAGTACTTGTGGTATTTTCCAACTAAAAGCAACTTAGTTTTTGCACTTACCTTGGAATCCAGTCAAATAAATATAAAGCAGCCCAATAGAAATTCCAATTACATATAATAAACTCCCAAAATCAGCTAGGACTTCAGCTGACTGTGGGGTTATATATTCTTTATCAAATGATGTGGACATCAAAAATCAGTTTACATCCTATCCAGGCTTCTATAACTTTATATCCGCCTCTTTAAATCCTCTGTACACCTCTTTTACAAAGCCTTCCTCATTAGTTATCTGAGGAAGATTTAACACAGAGTTACTATCTCCTTCTTCACTCTTTCTAAGGAAAGCCTGTCTTAGGTCTTCTTCAGAAGCTTGTAATAAGCACTGTCATCAGTGAAATTCTCAGGACTTACAAAGGTATGAACCGGCAGTTACATCCCAGTTACAAAAGGCCTTAATACCGTATTTCTTTTCATTTCTCTCAAACCAGTAACTGGTCTTATCAACTATATACTTGCCGGTCTCAGTACCAAAAGAAAGCAGGTTTTCCTGAATTTTTCCACCTCAAATATTACCTTTAGGGCAGTTATTTCCTGTAGCTATGCTGATAGGCACTCCTGAGTTAATACCTTGTATGTAGCCTTATAATCCACCGAGAAGTTTAACTCGTTGATTGTAAGTCCACCCACGACTAAGGAGAGTTATTCCTCCCATAAGGGTGATGGATTTTACCTTTCTAAAAAGCCGCCTCATCCTTACAAGAGCTCCCGCAAGATTAGTGAAGGGGAGCCTGTTGCAATATATGTACCTCATCCTCTAAGTTAAGCGTATTCACTATGGAAGTCAGTCGCATCATTTTCATAGTCACAGGGGAGTGATACCTCCCTTTATATACACTTTATATCACTTCTTCCTATTTTTTCTTAAGAAGCTTAAAGTATTGGCATATCTGTCTCAGTCCTCGTTATTGCAAAAGCAGTTTTGTAATCCCAAGAATCTACATCCTTACAGCCAAGAGATAGAGCAGGGTTAAGCCATCATCCACATCACAGTTTTCTACACCTATGGTATTGTCACAGTCAAATATTATTTTTCATCCCTCTTCTCTCAAAAAGTATAAAAATCATTGTTCTTCCTGCTTATAAGCCTTAGTTCATCGCCATTTTTAATCTCTAGCTTTGGTAAATTCTCCGTAAGGAAGCCTTACCTTGTATTCATTTTCTTCTGCCTCAAGTATCAGCTTGGTAATCTCACCCCCAAAAGATATCTGCTTTAAGCTGACCTTTATCCCCAATTCTCCCTTGTTATCCACATCTAATTCGCTTGGGACGAAGAGAGTTTATATTTCCCCGGCTTTTATCAGTTTTGAAAGCTAATTATATCAGATGTAAAGTGTTTCCTTCCACCTTGCCGCAAAGAGTTAACATCTCCTAAACATAGCAGCAATTTTTCTCATCTTTTTGGACTGTTATACAGCCTCTCAGGACTGTCAAAGGCAAGTATTCTCCTTCTTCCATAAGGCAAGCCTGTCAGATAGCTCCATAGCCTCTTCTTTGTCATGGGTTATCATCACAGTGGTTATGCCATTTTCCTGTGAAGCCTCCTTACAAGCTCTCCCATCTCCTTTCTAGGGTCTTCATCAAGGCTTGCAAATGGCTCATCTGAGAAGGAGGAGCTTAGGCTCGGCCCAAGGGGCTCTTGCAAGTGCCACTCTCTGCATCTGCCCTCCCGAAAGCCTGCTTACCTTTCTTTTCTCATATCCTGAGAGCCTAACACCTGGTCTAAAAGCTTCTCTACCTTTTTCTTTGATTACTGCCTTGTCCATCTTCTTAAAGCTTCTATGCAAGGCGATGTTATCCTCTACATTCATATGAGGAAGAGCCTCAAGTCCTGAAAATACTATAACTGTCTGTCTTTTTCAGGTGGAAGCCTGCTACATTCTTATCAAGATGTTTATATCTCCGTTATCAGTCTCTAAAAGTCCTGCTATACTCTTTTATAAGGGTGGTCTTGCCACAGCCGCTTTTTCCCAAGTATGGAGACAAATTCACCATTTTCTATCTCAAAGGTTAATATCCTTAAGTATGTGGTTTTCCCATAGCTTACATTCAATCCTTTTACACTAAACTCATATTTCACCCTACCTGTGATACTCTATTTCACATTTTTTGGGAAGAGCTTTTGCCAGTCTGTCAAAGCCCGCAAATATTACTATCGTCACTATCATAAATACCAGACTGTATATGCTCGCAAAGTTCCTCTCTCCGCCCTGAATGTAAGGCACCATAATAACCGCAAAGGTGTTGACATTACCTCCCCCGATTAGGAGAGTCAGAAAGTACTGGCTAAAGGAAATGAGGTATGCCATGGTAAAGGCTGAAAGTATGACAGGAACAAGGTTTGGAAGGCTTACCTTAAAGAATGCCTTTACAGGGGGAGCAGCCAAGCACCCTGGCCTGTTCTTCAAGCTTTAAGAGACAATGCCCTTGTGCCCTCTTCTATAAGCCTTGTTGCGTATGGAGCTGAGTAAATCACATGACAGAGAATTACTCCCCATACATTGCCCGCAAGTCCTATCCTAAGCAAGGTTACCTGTATACCCATTGCAAATACCGTGGTCGGTACAAGAAAAGGAAACATAACCAAGAAGCTAACCACTCCCTTAAGCTTAAACTCGTAGAAGCTAAGCGCTCTCGCAGTCATAAGCCCTATGACAACGGAAATCGCCGCTACAGTTAGAGAGCAGTATGCTAAGCGCAAAGGTCTTCATCAGCTCTGAATTCATCCTTATAAGGCTGTTTACGGCTCTTAGTGAGAAAGCCTGAGGAAAGAGTGAAGGCCAGGTAAATCTCTCCGTAAATACCCACATAAATAGCGGAAGAATCGGGAGGATGACTACAAGTGAAAATATTATTACTATAACCTTGCCAAATATATTATTTCTTTTCATTTGCCCCTCAAACTTCTCACTGCTCTTCTTCATCAGTCTGAAATAAACAATGGCTGCAAATACCGAGATTACAGTAAGCACGCCATTATAAGCCATTGCATAAGGGCGGAGCCTAAGGTCAGCTTTTTGAAACTCTATGTAGCTAAGTATAGGAAGTGCCTTTGGCTGTGTAGCCCCTAAGATTTGTGGAAGCTCATAGGCTCCAAGAGCATATACAAAGATGATGAGAAAGGCACTTAGGATATTGCCTATGCAAAGCGGAAGGCTGACCTTAATAAATGCTGTAAGCCTGCTTGCACCGAGGTTTATAGCTGCCTCTCCGAGGTTGCTGCTGATTGCCGCCATAAGAGTTATGACAAAGTAAATGACAAAGGGAGCCTCTTTCCATATATATGCAAGGATAACACCCACTCCGCCCGCATCATTTATAAAGAGGGGGAACTGGCTCTGGTCGCTTATGATGTTTAAATGAAACAATATCCTTGCAAGAAGTCCATTCTGAGACATTACATTTACTATCATAAGTGCCACTATGGTGTGTGGCACTATTATAGGGAGCTTAACTATGGCGTTTATAAGTCCGTTTCTCTTAGTACTTATAAGCACATAGCACATAAATATCCCTATGAGGATGGACAAAAACAGCAGATACTCCCGCTATCTTAAAACTGTAGATAAATGCCTGTATACTTGCCTCTCTTCCCAGTATTTCCTTATAGTACATAAGTGTCGGTGTATATAACTTAAAATCGGAATTACCCCAAGGCTTTGAGTAATTCCGATTACGATTCCTATTATAAATACTGTTCCAGAGTATTAGCTGAGGCACCAAAAAGTAAATATGGTGTCAGTTTTTTTCATTATTTTCCTACCACTTCTTCATTCCAGATTTCTTCGATGATTGGAACAAGGCCTGCAGGCATCTCAGGAAGTCTCTTTGAAAGGAGTTTCAGCCTGGCTGATTACACCCTTTGCCGATGTCTACGCTGTCAAAAGCCTTCTTCTGTTCATCATTAAGCTTCTCATACTGCACAACAGGGATTGTTCTAAGAACCTTATACCTGTCTGCCTGAACCTCAGGATCCATCATTTCGTTTATAGCTACCTGTGCACCTGCGCTATTGCCTGAGTTGGACGCTATGGCGATATAGTTGGTATTACCAATAGTTCCTTGATCAAACTGGAAGGTCCTTGTTGTATCTGTAAACGTACCATTTTTCAATATTGGTAGCTACTCCAAATGCTGAATAGCTCATTTCCCATAACAAGCTCACCATCTGCAAACATCTTGGTAACTGCAGGGTTATCAGCAGGGAAGGTCTTTCCTTCCTGCCAGAGATATGGATTAAGCTTTCTAAGGTAGCTCTAGTGCCGGCTCGATAGCCTTCTTAACTGTAGCCTTATCTGCCTTCATATCAGCAAACTGTTCATAGCCTACTATATCGTAAATAACATTTCTTACAAAGGCTGAAGATGTGAAATCAGGAAGAGCCGCATAGGTAACCTTTCCCTTGTACTTCTTAGCGAATTCAAGAAGCTCATCTGTGTTCTTAGGTGTCTCAGGTGTAATCTTGCTGTCGTTGAAGAGACTACAAGCTGAGCCTGCCGTAAGGAGCTTCATAGCCGTCTATAGGGTATGCAAAGTCATAGATAAGTCTCTTTGTCGTCTTTGTTGATGTAGGCTTCAAAGTTAGGGAGAGTCTCTGCAAATGGTCCGAAAAAGCATATTTGTTTTCTTTTTGCAGTCTTGAAGTTCTCTCCATTTATCCATATCATATCGATATCTCAGTCCTTCTTGCCAGCCTGAAGCTCGCCTGAAAGCTGGCTAAGTATCTGTCGATATCTATAGGAACTCTCTTTAAGGTAATATCATACTTATCTTTTAAGTCTCTTAGCAAAATAATCATCAAGCCAAGCATTTAGCTTATCGTCTCGCCCCAGCCGTAGAAGCTACCTCAGTACCCTTTGCAGCCTCTACAAGCTTGTTAAAGTCACTTCCTTCAGTCTTAGATGAAGCTGTGGATGCTGTAGATGCAGCAGAAGCAGAGCTCTTTGTGGAAGCCACGCTTGTAGTGCTCTTTGCAGATGATGCTGCCTTGCTTGATGCAGTATCGCTCTTTTGCTCCACAGGCTGTAAGTGATACAACCATAGCCAGTGATAAAATACCTACCAATAATTTCTTTTTCATTAATTCCTCCTTTTTACATAGCATTTTTGATAGGGTTAAACTCAATTATCTTACTAGTAATCCATACAAAGTCAAATAGATAAAACAAATAAATACATCATATAGTATATTTACTATATATCTTCCAGCTCTCCTTCATTAAATAAAGGCTTCTATTCCTCTAATAAAGCCATCCTCCAGATACTGGGACAACTTCTCCCTTGTACTTTTATTCATTATCTCCTTGTCTGCTTCCTTATACTGTACATACGCCATGGCGCACCAAGTCAGCCCTCTGAGACAGTTTATCTTAATGAAAGCTCGAATAGCTTCTCTTATTCCCTGTGTATCAAAGTAGTTTTCCGCTTTTTCTAAGTACCTGGTTATAAAGTTATCTATCTCTTTCTTAGTGAGGATGATATCAGTCTTCCAAAACGTGCTTGTTGGCGCTAAGAAATGCCCTATATCCTGGGCAGGGAAGCCGTACACTGCCTTTTCCCAGTCTATGAGGTAGTTCTTGCCATCTTCCCTATTAAGAAGTTGGTCGAGTTAAGCTCAGTATTTATAAGACATCTATACATTCCATCAAAGTTTATTTCACCTGATCTTGACATAGCCCAGCCCTGATCCAAAAGACGCCTTATCCTTTTATGAATGTCTTTATCAAGGTGACTGCTCCTTGTATAGTGTCTAAACATCTCCTCACATTCATCAAGCACAAAGCTAAAGCCTGTGCCTGTCCTGATGAGTCCGTTATCAACAGGTAATTCCTGCCTGTGTATGTCTACAAGAATGTCTGCTGCCTTCCTTAGGTCCTTTGTATAGTCAAGTGCCACTCCAGGCAGGTACTCCATCACGAGAATGCCGCTATCAAGGTATCTTTGCTGCCATCAACATAGTAAAGCTTCGGAGTCCTTCCTGAGTTCTCAAGGAGCCTCAGGGTATTTGCCTCGTATTCAATCTGCTTATCAAGATGCATCTAGAGGCCCTGATTTATCCTTAAGACTAGCTTCTTACCTGATACCGGATGAGTGAAAACTAGGTTCACATTGTACTCACCTGCTGCAAGCATCTCGTACTTTTCTTCTATGGTTTCAGGGAGTCCAAGCCCCTCCTGTATTTCTTGCTTTTTAACAAAGCGGTTTTATAAGTGTAGTATAATCCATCTTACCTCACGTCCTTATACATTGCTGAAATTTCTTCTATGTTTACTCCCCTGCGGTACTTCGCCCTAAGACGGTTCATCTTCCACATAAGCCTTAGCTTCCTTATGGGCCTCCCTTAAAGCGTCTTGCGCTGTGTATATTCTATGCCTTGCCATACCAAGCTTTCACGCCCTTTTCCTGGGGGTGAGGGTGAGAGCTGGTAGTCCTCCATTATCGGTAAATCAGGATACATACCCTGTTTCCATAAACAAATCCCTGTCTGATGACTATACCCTGGTCTCCAAACATTACCTTTCATGTCAAATACCCTGTGATTGCTTATGTATCTGCAGATAAACATCAGTGGAGAAAGGCTCTTAAAGGCTATACCAAAGCAACCTGCCCTATACTTCTCCATCAGGTCAAGGATTTCTTCAAGCGGATGAGGTGGCAAAACGCTTTGTCACAGTGAAGGAAGAATAAGATGTCTGCCTCTACGCTGAGTGCTCCGAGGTTCATCTGATTGTTGCAGTCCTTTCTTAGAGTGAAGCAGTCTGAACTTGCTCGCATCAATTAGTTCCAGTGTCTTATCCGTACTTCCGCCGTCCACAAAGACAATCTCACATCTATCCTTTATCCCATCAAGCTGATTCATAAGGCTTACAATGGTATCCTCTTCATTATAAGTAGGAATGATTATTGCTATCTTTTTATTTTTCTTTTAAGAAACTTTGCAGTATGGGTCTTCCTAAAGTCAGCATCAGTCCGCATTATATCATAATAAGCCTTTATATCCTCTTTGGTATCTATGTCTCTATGGCTTTCCTGTCCCAAGGCTTAGCCCCCATATCCTTTATCTTCTGCTTGGTATTCTCATATACACTGCTTCCCACCATAGCCCTCAATATCAAATATTTCCTTATTAGCCTTCTTCATTCCCACCAGATAATAGCCTCCATCCTCAGTAGGGAGATAGGGACTAGTCATTATTCTCTAGGTTTGTAAGGAGCTTCATTATATCCTCTGTAGAAAGCAGAGGAATATCAGTTCCACTAAGACTTACCGCAGATGCACCTTCTGATAAGACCTCGGATATGGCGTTATACATCTTATCTCCCAGGTTCTCTCCCCTCTGCTCTCTGTAGGTCTTATCCTCTCCGAAATATGTTTTTAATAATACTTACATCTCCCTCAGGAAGATAGTAGATATAGGTCTTTACAGAGGCATCCAAGTCATTTATAGTTCGAGCCAGGTCTTTAAGCATGGCAGTATGGAGTCCCACACTGCTTTGGCGTATAGTAGGGAAGCAAGCGGGTCTTTGTCTTATGTTCCACAGGTATCCTTGTAAATACAATATAAGCCTTCATCTATCTGCTCCCTTTCTAAGCACTGTCTGCTACTTCTTATTCTAACATAGGGCAGGAGTAAATTACAACCATATCATATTACAATTCCATATCTGTCATTTTATTTGAAACTTAGTCTTTTGCCCTGTTCGTCCAGGGAATTCTTATAATCCGCCTTCTCTCCCGTTCCAAGGATTAGAGGAGGAAATGGTCCATAGAACAGCCTCTGCCTGAAAGAGTACCTGCACAGGTACCACAGTAGCTTATAAGTCCTTCGTGCCCCTGTTCCTTTAGCTTTTTAGGCATATCATCTGAAAGCTCTCTTTCCTTTACCATAGCACAGTCCCATTCCACAGCACTGTACACCCTTTACATAGTCCATATCCCGCTTAAGAAAGGCTTTAGATACTCCATCCATTTTTGTTTTTCCCTGTCAGGACAAGGCAGGAAGATATCGGCATTTTACATCTATCTTGTTGCCAAGTCCGAGTTCGGCGAGCTTCTCATAGATTACGGTAATCTTCACATTAAGCCTATCACCAAAGTGATAGTAGCAGTTAGGACAGAGCAAAATAAGCTCTTCTATCCCATGTCTTTTTAATATAGTCATTTATCCTGTCTATTATCTTATTCTCTTCCTTTACAAGGCTAAGCTCAGTATAGGCTTGCCACAGCAGTCATAGACAGTATCTATGTCTGCCACATCCTTTAAGAGCTGTGAGAGGTGGGCTATAGTCTTTGGAAAGTAAGATGGGAAGTTACAGCCCGGGAATAAAAGGCTCTTTGACTTTCCTTTTCTATAGTTCTTAAAGATATAGTTCTTCTTCTCAAAGAGCAGAGCCCCGTAGCCCTTTTGCTTGAGGCCGTACCTGCCTTCTTTTTACTTCATCAGTCCTCATATCAAGGATAATCTGCCTGCCGTCTATGTCCTTCGGACAGACTCTTGTACATTCGCCGCAAAGGAAGCAGCTGTATTTTAGCTCCCTGAGCCTGTCTAAATCTCCTATAGTAATACCGTACTTAGTAAGAAATGAACAGTGCTTGGTACAAAGATGGCAGTTTATACACTTACTTGCATCTGTATGCTTGATTTTTCCCATAATTTTCTCCTATTTATCTCAAGTTATTATTCATCAATATGTGTTTAGAAATTCCAGAGTTTCTCTTAATTCACCTATAGATTCATCTTATTCAGACTTTATCTCAGAGCTTTCCTTGTTTTCTTCAGCAATTTCTCAGGCATCTCCTTGTTCACCACATACTTCCTAAAGAGGTAAGCTGTAAGGAATACCACTACTGCAAGAGCTATCGCTATCCCGATGTATAATACCCTGTTCTTACTGTCAGCAAAGCCTGCTGTTCCCACCGTATACATAGCAGTACCGGGCAGGATGAAGATAAAGGTAAATATAGAATAGGTAGACAGCTTTATATCGGTGATTCCATAAGCAAAGTTCTGAAGATTGAAGGGAAAGAGCGGTACAAGTCTTGTTATCATAAGTACAAAGACACCGTTTTTCTTCATGTCGTCAAAAGATACTTTTTAAGATATTTATTCTTCATAGCCATAGGCTTTAATCTGGTCCCTAAGGAAGAACCTTCCTGCTATAAAGGCTACTATTGCGCCAATGCTCGCTGCCAGGGTACAAAAGCAGTGTCCCCCAAAACGCTCCAAAGAGTATGCCTGCTAGCTATCGCAAAGCTGACCCCGGGAAGAGCAAGAAGAACGCTTCCTGCAACTGTTGCTACCACATAGATAACAGCCGCCAGCAGGAAGTTATCTGCAACCACTGTCTTAAGCTCCATTAGCTTTTCCATCTTTAGATATGAGGATAGTCCTAAGAAATGATTAGCAATTACGACTACAGCTATAATAAGTACAAATATAATTATCTTTTTCGTTGATTTATTTAGTTTCATCTTTCCCTCTCAAATTCATCGACAATGCGATAATAAGCAAAGCTCCGACAACTACATATACTATTCCGTTTAGATAATAGTCTCTTGCCTTTCCTCTATCAAACGCAATGATATAAAAACAGTGAAAATGCATTTATAATACAGGCTATATCCGCAGGTATCTTTTGTACAAAGGCTTCCTCTAAGGTTCTTAAATGTAAGCACTATAAGACTTATAGTAATTAGCGAAATAATGACAATGAGCACCACTAGAAACATCTTTCCCTTTCCTACTCCGCCCAGTGCATCGTCTATTTTCCCATTAAAATAAACCATATACCTTGCCATACCCATCTTAGCCTTTGTGAAATAATGTACTACTCCCGTTCCTGCCAGTAATAGCAAGGAGACGAGGTATAGTAATACGAGCAATATTTTCTTCATCTTACAGCTCCGGTTTAATTAGATACTAAATATTCGTTTCCACTAAACTTACGATAATAGGTCCACCACAATCAGATTATAATGTTATCTATATACACGGAAAGCTGTCAAGTGGAGATAAGTCTTTACAAAACATAGCCTTTATCTAAGAAGCATCTATATCATCTTAAATAAAATTCCCCGCCGACAGCTCCCTTTAATCTAATCTAGTTACTTCTTAGCCTTATCAGTACTAAGGTCCTTAACCTTTACTTCCTTGTAGTCTTTGCTTCCAGGTGCACCAAAGCTGAACAGGGTTCTCACCGTCCTTCTGCCACTGGAACCAGCCACCGTCATATGAGGCTTACATTCTTTTTGCCATTTTCGTATTCAATAAGAAATGGTATGGAAGTCTCCAGCCTGTGCCACAGTAGTAAGCTATTTCGTTATCAGTAGAAGCGCCTGACTCCCTTAAGGTATTCATTTACCTTGTCGATACCGACTACAGTTCCGTCAGGGTTGTTATAAGAACCGTCATCTGTATCGTGTCCCAGATAGCTCAAGAGGCTCCCTGCCCTGTCGATGTAACTCATAGCCTGAGGTCTTGCCTTCAAACTCATCTCTTGAACGGATACTTACAAGCTTAAAGTTCTTATCATTTTTAAGCTTATCCTTTACCTGGTCGATACTTAAGATATACTCAGGATGAGCAGGTATCTTTACTCCGAACTCCTTGTCCGTAGCCTTTGGCTCATTTACTTTGGTCTCAAGCTCTATAGCCTGCTTTCTTCCAGGCATCTATACCACCGTCAAGTACCTTTACATTCTCAACACCTGCCCAAAGCATAGTAAGTGCCACCCTGTCATCAGCAGCTATTTCAGGTGTATTTCCATAGGTAATTACAGTTGTATCCTTTGTGATACCATACTTCTTCATAAGCTCTGTTATTTCTTCTGCTGAGCGGATATTCCAGAGCTCATCAGACTCTATGTAGTCAGTGTTCATATGAACCGCACCCGGTATGTGTCCCTCTGTATAAGCCTTATCGTCGCTTGTCTCTCCCCAGGCAGCCTCAAGAATAACATAGTCCTTACTCTCTTCCTGAGCCCCGTCCATCACTGACTTAATCCATTCAGGACTTACAAATACCTTGGTCTTTGCAACTTCCTCTACTTTTTGCTGTAGAAGCAGACGCTGAGGTATTAGAGCCTGTAACTATATTGCTTACCTGACTGCAGGCTACGCTTCTGACTTCACTCAGATGATTTTGCAGCAGATGACTTAGCAGTATTTCCTGCACTAGAGCCACAGGCTGTAAGTAAGCTCCACAGCTAAGACAACACTTAACATTGACGCTACTGTTCTTTTCATTTTTCTCCTTTTTATGTTTTTCTCCTGAAAAATATCTTTGTATTCTTACATATAACAAGAGATATCTACAGACATTCCTTAATTTTTACACGCAGCCATATTATTATTCAAATAGATTTTTATCTATAATTGTATGCATTTATCTGAAATTACAATAAGTTTTTCATATTTTATATGTCATAAGGTATATAATCCTCTAGTTGTATAGGCTTTATATATTTAAAAGCCGTTGTTCACTTAAAAGAGAAAAAGAACGGAGGAAAGAAAAATGAAAACCAAAAAGACTCTTGTGGCAGCACTTCTTTGTGCAACCATGGTATTTACCGTAGGCTGTGGCGGACAGTCTAACACAAACAAGACTTCAAGCGCTGCTTCAGCTAAGGCTTCAAGCACAACAGCTTCAACAACAGCAGTACTACAGCTTCAAGCAGGCTTCAAGCACCACAAGTGCTGCAAAAAGCACAGCTTCTAACGCCGCTGCTGATGAGGTAGATGGCGTATCTCTTGCTAACCCAATTAAGATTGACAAGGAAGCTAAGACAGTTACAGTTTTATGTACAGTAAACGGACAGTACTTCACACAGCCAACCAGACACGCATCTGTATTTAAGGATGGCGGAAACGGAACTAAGTCAATCTTCACAGCTTATGGTACTGCTCTTGATTTCTATGATGCACTCATTGCAATCGGTGCAAAAGAGGGCGGTAACATGACCGTAGATAATAAGGAAACCACCCACGTTGAAGGAGATCCTATCAAGTGTGAGGTTACCTGGAACGGTGCAGGCAAGTACTATGACTACAACGAAGTAATTATCGACAGCAACAAAAAGCCTATCGAAATGAGATTTGGCGGAAACCGCAAGACTGCAGAAGCTAAGAACACAGGATGCTTATCCTGCCTGGATTCTTGTCCTGTAGGTATCGTTTCAAATACTACTTATACATATGGCGCCGTTGAGACCAGAGGAGAGGTTGGCTTTACCGGCAACGCAGACATCCTTCCTGATGACGGAACTTATGTAGCTGTTAAATACACACTCGAGAAGTAATTTAATAACCAATGCCACAGGCAGAGCAAATTTAGCCTTTTGCACTAAACAGCTTGTCTGTGGCTTCTTTCCTAAAAGGAGGACATTGTGAGAAAGTTAAGAGCCATATTTTTACAACGCTACTATGTGCTTACCTATAGGTTACATCCTCGGTATCTTATTTTCACTTAGTAATAGCTACCAGATGATGATTAACCTTGCCTTGGTTATGTATACATCCCTGTTGCCTTCGGTATCATGCTTGGTATTGCATTCAACAATATCACAACAAAATACCTTTTCTTCATCTATGAAGGTATTCTTATTGTAATGGCACTCATATTTGGTAAAATCCCAAATATCCTTTTACTTAACAAAGGAAGCACTAAGCTTGCCACCAAACGTATCAGTTAATGCGATGAAGGTACCTTTTATCATCTTTGTAGTAGTTGTAAATATTATCAATATCTACATAACCCTTACACTCGGTAAATATCAGAAGATATATACCAAAGAAGAGCTTAAGGAAAATCAAAGAAAAAGAAGCTAAGCTTTAGCGACCTCAGAGAAGAAAAAGAGCGAAGAGGAAATTCGCGAAATCAAGAGCAAGAGAAAGAAACTTAGATATATTGCGATTGCAGGGCATTGTAATCTTCTTTATCGTTTACTTTGCTTTTGCAGACTTTAGAAATAATCTTAATACTGCTTTTGCTACCATTTCAAAGCTTGATACAACTGTAGTTATAGAGTATCTTAAGTCATTTGGACCTCTTACTGCTGTAGTTTCATTCATACTTATGATACTTCAGTCAATAGCGGCTCCTATTCCCTGCCTTCCTTATCACCCTTTCAAATGCAGCCATCTTCGGCTGGGTATGAAACAGTTCTCTCCTGGTCTTCAGCAATGGTGGGTGCAGCACTCTGCTTCTTCCTTGCAAGAGCACTTGGTAGAGATGTGGTAGAAAAAGCTTACAAGTAAGGGAGCGCTATGGAGCGTAGACGTATTCTTTGAAAGATATGGAAAATATGCAATCTTAATCTGCCGTCTCCTTCCTTTCGTATCATTTGACTTCGTAAGCTACGGTGCAGGTCTTACCAACATAGGGCTTCTGGGCTTTCTGGATAGCTACAGGTATAGGTCAGCTTTCCCTGCCACCATCGTTTTACTCCTATGTAGGTGGTACACTTTCAGGTGGAGCACAGAAGCTTTTCGTAGGTCTCCTTTCACTCTTTGCACTTTCCATTGTAATCGGTATAATCAAGAAGATATATAACGATAAGCACAAGGTAGAGAAGGAAAAGGGGAGTTGAGCTTCCACCGGAGGAATAAAAGCTTATACTATGTATATCTCTATTTGGGATGTATATAAGAATATTAAAAAGCTACTTGTGATTATACAAACGAGCTGTCCGCGCTTAGCAGACAGCTCGTTTTCTTTAGTTCTGTGTAATAATTCTTATAAAATACGGCATCAAGGTATATGACGCTTTTCTTTTGTTTCTTTATCCAGACTCTTAAAGTCCTTCCCTACTGAATATAATGAAGAATCAGCTCAACTGTAGCCATAAGGCCCCTGTATGTGTGTTCTCTCCATACCGTGTGATGCTGCAACTCCAGGTCCCTATAAGGGCACAGCGTACATCATGTCCTGACCTCCAGGCAGCAATGGCATCTGAAGAATACATAGGATAGATGTCAGTAACATAAGGGAGGTTATGCTTTTTACTAAGCTCAACAAGCTTGGTGGTCATATCGTAGTCATAAGGACCCGAGCTGTCCTCAGCACAGATAGACACATCTGTCTCCTTACAGTTAAGGTCATCACCTATACAGCCCATATCCACAACCAAAAGCTCCTTCATGTCCTTTGGAAGGGTAGCACCGCCGTAGCCTATCTCCTCGTGAACCGAGAAGCAGAGGTAGGTCTTGTGCTTTGGCTTAATGCCAAGCTCCTTGAATATGGTAAGCAGAGTAATGAAGATACCAGCGCAGGCCTTGTCATCTATGAAGCGTGATTTAAGAAAGCCTGAGGGAGGTAAAGGTAGTCTTAGGATCGTAGCATACAAAGTCTCCTGCGGCTATGCCAAGCTTAACCACATCTTCTTTGGAGCGTACCACCTCATCCAGAGCGGATAACCATGTTTTTCAGCTTCTCTTGGGTGGGTGTTAGCATCCTTAAATACGTGCTTGGCAGGGTTTCAGATATAACGGTTCCCTCATACACCTTGCCTTCTCTTGTGTATATACGGCAGTATTCGCCGTCAAGACTAGGTGTGACAGGTGAGCCTACTACTGTAAAAGCAAGGTCTCCGTTAGCCTTAATGGAGCGGACCATAAGCCCTAAGGTGTCGAGATGGGCAGACATACCAAGCGGCTCACTGTCATCCTCTCCTTCAACCTCAACCACTACATTGCCAAGATTGTTCTGTGTACATTTGTAGCCAAGGTCAGTTACCATTTTCTTTACAAGCTCTGTAGCATTGTGGGTAAATCCCGAAGGACTGTCAACACTCATAAGTGCCTTGATATTGCTTATAAGAAGCTCTTCATATTTCTTTAGTTCCATAGCGTAAACCTCCGTAAATGTGATTGTTATGTGAATAATATACAATGTTCCAACAAATAATCTACCACATTTGGGGATAAATAACAAGGGCTATGACATAATTGCCATAACCCTGTATCCTTTGTGGGGATTACTAAAAGCTACGCTTAGCAATCCTATATCAAATTCATAAACATCCGCTTGTATATTGCTATTTCTTGAAACAGTCTATTACAGCTTAAACTTCTGTACTGCTTCCTCAAGTCCTTAGCCATCTCAGGAAGTCTCAGCAGAGCTCTCGATAATGGAGGTTGAAGCCGCCTGCTCTTCAACAGAAGCGAGGCATTCCTCTGTAGCTGCCGCATTCTCTTCAGATACAGCCGCAAGTCCTTCAACTATCTCAGAAAGCTCTCCTCTTGCATTTTTCAAGCTCTTTCTCTGAGTCATTTAACTTGCCTATTATGGTCTTGGTTACATCTATCTCATCGGAGATGTACTACAACTGTTTCTCTGTCTCATCTACACAGGTAACCTGCTCGCCAACGACTGTCTTTACCTCTTCCATTATGTCTACAGCTTCCTTGGTTCTCTCTGAAAGGTTGCGGACAACCACCACGATTTCCTCGGTGAACTTATCTGTCTGCTCTGCAAGCTTTCTGATTTCATCAGCTACCACTGCAAAGCCCTTTCCTGCCTCCTGCTCTTGCCGCCTCTATAGCAGCGTTTAGTGCAGGAGGTTGGTCTGTCCTGCTATTGACTTAATCATTGTACTTGCTTCATCTATCTTCTTTGCGCCTTCATCGGTTCTTTCTGTTACCTCACTTACCTTAAGCGCTGATTCTTCAACCTTTGCGGTAGTGTTTATAAGGTCTTTGATAGCAGATATACCCTTTTCCTTGGCATCATACACCATCTGAAGATTGGTTAAGCTCTCACCATAGACTCTTCATTTGCCCTAAGTGCCTCAGCCCATGCTTCTGCATAGCCTTGGTACCTCTTTGCATATCCTCTGCCTGATGCATAGCTCCTATAGAAATGCCAGTCAACTGCCTTGGTAAGCTCCATCAGAAGCCTTTGCAGTATCTCTTTGCATTGTCTGCAATCTCATCAGATACGTTAAGGATATTGCCTGAAACCTCTCTGATGTTAAGTACGATGTCTCTAAGTCTCTCTACTACCTTTTCTGTACCTCTTGATATAGAGCCAATCTCATCTTTTCTTCCTGAATTCTTGCTTATGCCTGCCTTAACTTCCTCGCTAAAAGTCATAGTCTGCAAGCTTCTCCATATCTTTTCCAAGTGCTGCGATAGGACTTGTGATAGACTTGATTATCCAAAGGAGAAGACCCTAAGATAAGTACGAAGAAGAAAAGCACCAAGGCCTATCATAAACACGCTTAGCTTATGCACTCCACTCATAACCTCTGTCTCAGGAACGCTTACAACCAAGGTCCAGTCTGTACCGATAATATCATACTTGGAGTTTACTCTCTTTACGCATCTTCTACAGAATAGAAGGTCTTGTCCTCACCTCAAGTATAGGATCCACAAGGTCTGCCTTGCTTCCATCCTCTATTTTTGCCAATTCTTCAGAAGGCTCGTAATCCTTGTAAGATACGATATACCCTTCGCTGTCAATAACATAGGCAAAGCCGGTATCATAAAAGCTTGATTCCGTTTATTAGTTCTTTTATATCCTTCATAAATATGTCTATACCAAGTACGCCTATGGTCTTATCATCTTTTTAATCTGTGTGGAAACAGTTATTACGGTTTGTCCACTTGAGGCATCCTCATAAGGAATCGATACATAAGGATGGTCATATTCCATAGCGATCCTTTGTACGAGTCTCTTTCTCTTGGGTCGTAGTCCTTGTCTCACAGGCAGCTGATCTCCACTTAGATAGCGTTTGTCATCAAATCCTACGAAGGCCGCAAGAATTTCGCTGTTTTTATCTGTTATGGCTATCAGTTCTTTATAAAAGCTTATCATCTGAAAGATCAGACAATGCTATAGTCTCTGACAACATATTGGCATAAGCAACCTCTTTTTGTGATAAAGGTCTCTATGTCAGAACCATACTTTGTGGCGGTAGCAAGCATCTCACTCTTGCTTAGGGTCCCCCACCATCCTGCTTGAATATACATATGAGCTTCCGGCAATCAGTAAAATAGCCATAAGTATAGGAAAAAGCAATAAAAGCCAACATCCTTGTTTTAATCTTCATTTAAACCTCCAAAATTTTTATTGTTTTCTTTTTCTGCGTCCGGTCTTATCGCATTTTAACCAGATGCAATTTATTATAAATACTCATGAAAATATTTTGCTGTTTCCGTATATATGTCAGATTACCTTAATAACCTGTATCATGAATAATTATTTTATAAAACTAAAGCTTTCACCTCTTTATCTACTCCGGTTTTTGGTTAATCGGGTATGATACTTGCTTAATCTGCTCTTGAACTCTTCAATCATTTGTATCAAATACGCCAATCTGGTGTGAGAGCTCCTTAATCTGCTCTACATAGAGTCCAACACTGCCATTTACCTCGCTTACGGCTGATGAATTCTCGTCAGCAATTGAGGTAGTGTCTGTATATTTTCAAAAAGCTCTGTTATGGACTCTGCCTCACTGTTTTAGCTTCTTAGAGTTGTCAATCATAAGCACAGAAACAGCCTGAAGGTTGTCATTTGATACCTGAGAGGGTTTCCACAGCCTTGTCAAGTGATTCATTTTTCTGCTGCAAGCACCTGATACTGGTTGTCTATACCTGATACTACTTCTTTCATGTTAGATACAAAGCCTGTAAGGTTGTTGTTGATTTCCTCAACTGCCTTGTCTGTCTCTACTGAAAGCTTTCTTACTTCCTCTGCTACTACGGCAAAGCCTTTTCCTGCTTCTCCTGCTCTCTGCAGCCTCTATGGAAGCATTGAGTGCGAGAAGGTTAATCTGGCTTGCTATACCCGAAACTATGGATACAATCTGCACCATCTTGTCTGCATCATTTTTGAGCTCAGCACCGCTTTCTCTGATGGTTCCAAGTCCGTCAAGAACTCCGTTTATCTCTGAGGGCAGTCTTCTTAACTCCTGCAAAGCTTTCCTCGATGCCCTTCATAGCATCTTCTATTTTTACTCTATTATCCTGACTTTCCTCAGATATCTCAGTGATATTGTGTACACTTCCGTTTTAAGACATTTACAAGGCGCTCAGTTTCACTTGCCTGTCTGCTTGTATCATCTGTAATCTTGCCCATAATGCCCTTGATATTATCGGAGGTGCTTCTCATCTGCCTGAAATCTCACCGAGTGAGTGGTTGAAGCCATACATCTCATCAACAACAGCATTGAAGTCGATAAAGTCTTTCTGCACCACTTCCTTTACCTGTGATATTTCACCGGCAAGCTCTTCATATTCATCACCACTGTCAAGTATCATATGGGTGATAAATCTTCTCTTCTTTAGGTCTTCAATCTCTTCACGGAGCTCTTTTTACAGGTCTTGCAAAGAGAGCCGAGGCCAAATGAGATGAGTCCTGAAACGGCTGTAACAACCGCAGGCTCCCATCCAAGTCCAATGGTACCAAAGCTTGCTGCTCCACGCCCACCATAGTAAAGTGAAGTCTTTGCTACAGTATTTTTAATAAAAGCCAAGTGAAAGAACCTTGTTTAACTTATAGTTCTTTGTATAAGAAATAGGCTTCTCAAAGGTAAGCTCAAGCTTAAGCTCGGGTCCGTTCTGGCTGATAAGCTTTTACATCCACCTTTTCATTGAAGTGTTCAAATACACCCTTTAAGAGTCCTTTAAGATAATCTCCAAGCTGTCTCTTAGAGCGGTACACAAGCTGTGCCTTATGAGAATCAATAGGTGTCATGTCAAGCTCAGGAGGGTTGCTCCCTTAAATCTCTTCATTACTATAACATGCACATCATTCATTGACTTTAAGAACTGATATGCATTCTCGTGTCTGAAAAATCCGGGATAAAAATTTCGCAAAGGTTCTTATATTCTCCCTTCCCATTATCTCCCAGATCTGCTCGTGGCTGTTTCCGTCTTTTGTCCTAAGTACTCTACCATTCCGAGCGCCATACTATCATCTACGTCTTCAAGTGGGGAAAAAATGTGATCCGGCTTCAATCCGTATTTCTCAAAGGCTTCATTTACTACCTTGTCTCCAAAAGTCTTCTTCCTGAGGTCATCAAGGAAGCTACTACAGTACCTTTCATAGCTTTTTCTCCTTAATATTTTAATTGATATTATTTAGTCTTGCAGTAAGAAGATAGCTGCAAGACTATATGAGATGGTAATTAAATGATGTGGGTGTCAAAAGTATTTGACACCCATTGATACTAGGATTGCTACAGCGCAGCTTTCGCAATCCTTGCAAAAATATTCGTAATTCGCTCATTTTTGCAAAAATGGCTGCTACTCATATTTTTGCGTGTCAAAGATAATAAATTCTCTTGCAAGCAAAGCTTGCATCGAATTTTTATACTTTTGACACTTGTATCATTAAATACAATTCACACTACATGTCTATATCGGACATTTACCGGAAAAACTTACTCCACATTTTTCACAAAATGTGAAGGATTATTTTGATTTATTATAGAAATACATCCATATGCCCATCGCAAAGATGATGGCATAGCCTGTAAAACTCATCATATCAGGAAGCTGCCCTAAGAATATAAAGCCCAGAATGGCTGAAACTATTATCTGATTGTAGTCATAGATTGATATTTCCTTTGCAGGAGCATAGTAATAGGCCTTTGTGATTGCAAGCTGTCCTACTGCCGCCGCCACCGCTTAGCATAAGCATAGCAGTCTGATGAAGGCTCATAGGGGGCATAATTCATTGCTACAAAAGGCAGACAGAATAGACAGGAAAATGCTGAGAAGAAAAATACAATGAGGCTGCCGTTTACCCCTCTCTTGCCTAAGATACGAACCATGGTATAGGCGGCTCCCGCTCCTACTCCTCCCAGCGCACCTATGAGGGCAGGAAACATGGATACATCACCTGTTGGCTTTTATTATAAAAAGTGCTCCTACAAAAGCACCAAATACAGCTATTCCCTGGAATATGCTTATCTTTTTCTTTAAGCAGTATAAATGAGAAGATAATAACAAAGAAGGGTGCCAGCTTATTTAGCATATTGGCATCTGAGAGCTTTTAGGTGGTCCAGGGCATAAAAATTACAGACTATGCCAAGTGTGCCAAAAGCCTGCCCTTAGTATCAAAAAAACTTCAAATCGCCTTTGTCTATATGTAATTTACCTTTAATCCCTAAGCCCCTGCCCTGCGATAAACACAGGGACAATGTTTCCTAAAAAAGGCTTTTTGCAGGGTGGGGATACTCCCGGCAAGATTGACAAAAGAGTCCCATAAGGGCAAAGCCAAATCCGCCAGAAGGATAAATAGTATTCCTTTTTGTTTTGGATGAAATATTCATCAGTTTGCTCCTTTTAAGCTGCTTCTATGCTTTCTCCTGCAAACCTCTTCATAATAGGAGAAGAGTCCGGCAGACACTTAATCGCAGTCAGTGAAGTGATGATTCTAAAAGCACTCCTCCGATTACATCGCTAGGATAGTGGATACCTACATAAAAGCCTTGAGAAAGCCCATCAGGAGGCAAGTGCAATCGCAAGGATTCCATATTTCCTTGGCATCTTAAGAAGATAACCACAGCTACCGCAAAGGCACTTCCCGTATGCCCGGAAGGGAAGGAAAAGTCGTGTGCCCTTCCGACTAGGAGGGTAAGCCCCTGTATCACCTCATAGGGCCTGATTCTTGCTGTCAGGTTCTTAAGCACGAGGTTTGCAATAATAAACTCAAGGAGTAGCGAAGCAAGCATCAGTATGCCTACCTTCTAAGCTTCTTAAAGTAAGAAAAAAATAAGTACCAGTAGTATACAGGGTATACCTGCATTGTTGGAGAGTGTAAATGGTATGAGAATCGCATTAAGTATGGGATTTCTCACATAGTCCTGTAAAAACAACAATATACTGCCTTCAAAATTTAATAAACTTTCTATCATTCATTACCTGTAACTTAGCTTACAGAGAATTAACCCTTTCTATAAATCTAAGTATTCCCTTTCTTCCTTTTATCGTCGTCCTTATAAACACCGGCATCCGTGAGAACTTCAGAGATACAAGTCCTATTTCCTGTCTTATTATCTCTTCTGCATTATCCTTATTAAAGTCCTTATGTTTAGCCATAAATTCATCCACCCAGTCAACATGCTTTACCAAGCACCTCATCCTCCCTTATGTCCTTGCCTTCAAGGAGTGCAGTCCTTAGGCTGTCCATCTCAGACTTAAGCCTGCCAGGGAAGCACTGCCAGTCCCATAACTTCAATGAGACCAATATTTTTCCTTCTTGATGTGGTGGAGCTTATCGTGAGGATGGAAGATACCAAGCGGATATTCCACTGTGGTTCTATTGTTTCTAAGTACCAGGTCTATCTCAAAGTCTTCTCCTTCTCCTTGCAATAGGCGTGATAGTGTTATGTGGCTCTCCGTCACTCTCAGCAAGCACATCTACAGCCTCATCCGAGTAGCCTCTCCATATGCCAAGTATCTTATCTGCAAAGTTCAGATATTTTCTTATAATCTTTTCCTGTGAGCCTGATAACAGACATTGGCCAGTCTACAACTCCTGCCTTAATATCCTCATAGCCCTTAAACCGTACCTCTTCTCTAAGTCCTGCCCTTGCCATAGGGAATTCATAGTTTCCTCCCTGGAAAATGGTCGTGTGTGAGGATGGAGCCGCCAACTATAGGGAGGTCAGCATTGGAGCCTGCCATATAATGAGAAACTGCTCAGTAAATTCAAGAGCTTTAAAAAGACCGCCCTGTCTATCTTCATAGGAACATAGCCTTCATTTAAGATAATACAGTGCTCATTGTAGTACACATAAGGTGAGTACTGTAAGAAATAATTTTCTCCCTCAGGCGTAAGTGGTATGAGTCTGTGATTCTCCCTTGCAGGCTTGTTCATATCTCCCGCAAAGCCCTCATTTTTCTCTACAAAGCAGACACTTAGGATAACCTGTCTGTACCAGCTTCTTGGCTGCTGCTATCGCCTTGAGGGTCTTTCTCAGGCTTTGAGAGGTTGATGGTGATATCAAGCTTTCCATAAGGAGAGTCAGCCTGCCACTTCACATCCTTAATTATCCTGTCTTCTCTGATATAATTGGTAGCCTTGCTAAAGTCATAGTACCAGTCTGTGGCTTCCTTAGGGCTTTTCTTAAGCAGCTCATTAAACCTTCGCACTATCTCGGAAGGCCTGCTAAGGAGACAATCCATCACCTTTGTGTCAAACAAATCCTGTCTCGGTAATGGAGTCCTTACCAAGTCCTTATCCTTTGCATAGCTTATGATGTCTGTAAGAATATCACAAAGCTCTTCCTTACACTCTCCTATCTCCCCATTTCCTTCGTAAGAAGGCAGGCAAAGGGTGTAGAGAAGCTTATTTCTAGTGTAATCAATGTCTCTTCTCAAGTAATCCTTTTTAAGTCCATATCCAATCAATCTGTCAATTGCTTTTATAAATCATAATGTTCCCCTTAGTCTCAAAAAAATGTTGGTGTTTAACACCTTCTATTATCTACAAATCTCAGCCAAGGTCAAGTAGGTAGTTGTTAACTCTATGTAAATATAATGTTTAAGTTTATTCACAACTAAGCGAAAGAGAACAGCAGCTAAGCTGATACTCCATAAGCAATATGTTAAGTTGTGCGGCCTTTGTTTCTAAAATTTCCAATATTTCTCTTAAATCTGTCAAGGATAATGCTTATTATCAAGCTTAATATAATCATCATAAGATATGCAATAAACTAAAAAGACATTGATTTCCTTCTCGCTATCATCGAAGTAATTAAACAAAAATACTTTATATGCAAAATATAAATCTATAATCAAAAGTGCTTATTACAATGCTTAATCATGTTTTTGCTTTTGACATTTTCAAGAATTTAACTTCATCTAACGTTAAATTGATACAATATAACATCATCAAGGCAATAACAGCTACCAGCAATTACTAGCTAAGCCCGTGGCTTGAAAAATGCCAAATACTATAAGAGCACTTATTTGTATTAAAAATGCAGGCTAATGTATATCAATGAGTGGTTTTTATAACGAGTTTCATCAAGTCTCCTTCCTGAATAATATATTCCAATAATCTTTAGAAACATCAACCTTTCTTAAAATAGCATTGCATAATGGTATATTTATACCAGCACAATAGTGCACACAATCGCTAAACCATCATCATTCAAAATGCTGAATCCTTTATAAATTCCTCTGCCTATGAAAGAACAGTTCCAAAATTAAAATACCTAATTTAATACTCTTTAAGTATTCGTCAGTTGATAGATTTAAATATTTAACTTTATTCAATAACAAATTAAATAGATGAACTATTATAAGCGCAACGACAGGTATCAGGTTAAAAACGCCAATTATATTTCTCAGGAAATAAGTTGTCTCTATTATTTCGAGATATAATACCATCGCAAAATAAGAAACAAAAATATTAAAACCTATTCTAAATGCCAATTTCATAGCTTACTCCTCCAACTTACTTAAAGTCAACTGTATTGGTAATTTCAGTATTGGTCTCCTGTTATAAATATTTTTATTGGCTATTATTATCCGCCAAATATAACATCATAACCTGTCATTTTAACTATTACATCCGATTATATCATCAAATCAAATATAATTAAACAAAATTTGCTTTCATCTCTTTCTTTACTTAAAGGGGAACAGTGAATCCACTATCCCCCAATATTTTTAATAGTTCAATTTTGAAATTATATCTCTTACCTTTTTAATTTTTAATAAAATGCTTCATCAGAACGTTCAAAAATCATATTTAATGGTATGCTCAGTATAAGCATTATTAAACAATTTAGTGCAAAAGATAAACTAAATCCACCCAAAAATACCATATTCACTAGCAAGTTCAACCAGTAGTCCCCTGCCTAAAGATATATACCCAAAATTAATATCCCTGATGTAATACTCCATAAGCTTCCACCTACTGACAGCTTTAAATTTCTGCCTTATTTAATCCCTTATTAACAATATATAGAAAAATAAGGGTTATAACTGATTGCAGTAACAACTAATTACATTGGCCATCCGCATCTGTGCCATTACTATAAATAAACATATAAACAATATTAAATAACAAATTATTGCATTAATTACTGTCCTTGCTACAAATCTCATACTCACCCCTCCAGCTTACTTAAATCAACGGTATTAGTAATTTCAGTATTGGTTCCTGTTATAAATATTTTATTGGCTATTATTATCCGCCAAATATAATCGTAACTTGTTATTGTAACTGTGCCATTTGGAGCATATATTATACCGTTAAAGTCAAATCTTTATTTGCTATTATGCTTATATCTCCTTTTCTGAAGTCGAATTACAGGCTTTTTAGTGACAAATTCTCTTGCAAACAAGCTTGAATAGAATTTTTATACTTTTGACACTTGTATCATTACATTAAATTCTCAAATAAATAATATTCATTGCTGCCCTTATCAAAGATGATAATCAATTCATTATCATACTTAGTTAACTTTCTTACATACTTAGAATTTAGGAGTGCTTTATTAATATTTTTACCATGATAATTATCAATTATGCTTTCAACAAGGGCTCTTTCGTCTTCCTGACATAGTATATTTGAATCTGACTAATGTCAAAAAGGAGTTTTTAACGTCATCTCCAATCCTTAATATAGCTAAGCGTTCACCTTCACCAAACCAGCCGGTATCGCTTTGTTGTTCAACGAGTTCTGCGCTTGTAGGAAACTTATATCCCACCTTGTTGAAAATCCGCTAAGCACATCAAAAAATGGGCTGAATTTAATATATGTTCTACCTACCAGAAAAAATCAGCATTACGACAATTATGGCTATTATCGACATTTTAACTTCATTTTTGTATTCTTCATGTTATCACCATTCTTATATCTTATAGAGTTTGTCTTCTTCATAATTATTAAACCTCAAAAGTTGTATTTATAATAAAGATAGTTACTCGCAGGTTTTTATTCCACAGCTCATACTTATTTATTAAACATAAGATATGTGAATAAATACTCATATAAATAAAAATACAAAGTATGTCTATCCCTTTAATAAAACAGCAAAAATTAAATTTTTGAATATTTTTATCTTACGACATAATATACAGAATTATTATTAATTTTATCCCTTTAATATAATTGTATGGATTAATATGCTAAATGTCAAGAATATTTAAGGACAAATTTAAGTATTATTCATAAGTGGTAGTTTTTCAAATTAAATGCAACATAGTTGTCGCAACTACTTTGACATATACCTCTGTTGCATTTACATTGAAAAACATCATTGCCTTTACTTTTGAAATGGCGTTGCACTTACTTTGGAAATCTAGCACCAAAAGAGGTCGAAATATAAATCTCAACCTCTTTTTCCAAACACCTATCAATATACAGTAGTTTCAACTATATCAATAAATCAAATCCATTTTAGTTTGAAAAACTGTTACCTTGTTGCGTTAATTCTTTCTCTACGGACTCTCTTGTCACGTTCTTTAATACATTGGCATCTACTGGCTTACCATTTTTCCAATTGGGGTCATCTTTTCCATAGCTTTTGCCATTGCCACCCAGTACGCAGCCTCATATCGTCCAAGTGTCCAAGACCCCTTTAGCCTATCCTTAATGGGTATGCTCTTCTGAAAAGCTGTAAATACCTCAGTACGCTTGGTATTGCCCGTAGCCACACCTTTATCTCTGATAAATTCTCTTTTTGTTGAATCAAACATTTTTTGGCGATGCTCTTCAGATATAGGATAATCTGATGAATTTCAGATAGATCCTTGCCTGTAGCATCCATACCTGCAAACACCATAACAGTTTAGTCTATTACCCTCCGAATCATAGTTTTTCATATGATTTTTTAATAAGCAATTCTCTGCCACCAAACATTTCATAAGCGATACGCTCTTTCGGAGACATTGTCATCTCTTCCTCTAGTATATCTGCTATAATCCCATCTCTTTCCAACGCCTTATATCTAGGGTCTTCAGTATTTATTTGTCTGAGTAGAGTACCGAAAATGCACTCATTCCCTCCTGTTATAGAACCAATTCCAATTGCCATAATTGCTACCTCCTTGTCGCATTTAACAAATCCATTTGTAAATTTCAATAGTTCTAAGTTGATTAATATCCAAAGTTATACTCAACCTTTAAAGGTTGCTACAACGGTAGTTGCCCTTCCTTTTGAAGTCATTATTACAGTCCACTTACCTTTTGGGGGCTTGGTTTTTTGAGATAGTGTTTGGATTCTTGTGTCACAAAAGTCAAGTCTTTTCCTCACCATATCATGGTCATATGCTGTCAAGCTATGAATAGACAAGCTCTAGCTAAATATGTTATTCTAAGAATTAAAAGTCCACATTAGTATGGATTTTAATTATTCCAAATTCGGAATGTATCCGTTGCTCCTGTTTACTATGTGGTAAACAAAAAGAAATCTACACTTGCAAGGCTGATTATAGTATTTTTTTCTGATAGAAAAAGTGCCAGCAGAAACACCGGCATTTTTGTTGTAGCTCTAGCGGCGCACCAAGAAAGACTGATAAACAGTGGCTTTTTATGATTTAGCCACAGCATATCAGTCTGTGCACGTCAACTGCCCAAAAGCGCTGTATACGAGAACCGTACGTACAGTGCTGTGAGAGGACGGCGGTTAGTCACCGCCTCCTACTCGATAAGCTAGATAATAATCACTAAAAAGGATAAGCATCTTTTGAAATTCTTTGTCATTCAATTCAGATAATATCGATTCTCGTTATTAATGTATCCTTCCAAAAATCCAATTCAGATATACTGTGATTAACAGAAAATTTAATAAGTAATAAAAATTATTTTATCTCTTTCTCTAATGCTTATACCGTTTTTCAAGGCAAAAAGAGACTAGCTGATTTAATTTCATCTCCAAATATTTCAAATAAGGAAGAGACCAATAATTTATGCTCTTCATACAGTTTTTAAGTGTTAAGTTATAATCGCTTTCTAATCTTTAATCATTAAAATAATCTCCATTCTAAAAATTTCTCTGATAGCATTTGCTATTGAGGTTGTGTTTCTGATATTTGCTAAAAGCAAGTGTATTTGATGTACCCGCAAACATGCCATTAGTTAAAAATTATGCTTGTTAAGGTAAAAATACATGCTTTTTAGTTTTCAAGCTACAATTCATTCAATTAAAGTTTGTACTAATTATAATGTAATGAAAGAAAAATGGCAAGATAGTACTGTGCTAAAATTGAAAAATTGTTATTTGTTGTAGTTTTTCAACCTAAATGCAATCATGGTGTTGCACCTACTTTGACAGGTGCCTCTGTTGCATTTACATTGAAAGATATTGTTGCAAGAAGTATTGCTGATTTCCTCGAAAAATCCCTTCTACCATTTTAAGAGAAATACAAAAGCATTCACTTGTCAAAATACCTAATACCTGTGACTGCAATGACTATAATGGATGTAATGTTAAGCATGTATGCGGTTCCAAAGAGTGTAATAAAAAATGCCGCTCATGCCACCTTGCCAAAAAATACTGTGAACATTATAACAAAAGAAGCTGCGAACACTGGAACGGCTCCTCTATAAAGATATGCAACAGATGTGCAAAAAGAGGATACTGCTGTCTGGAAAAACATATCTATGATGCTAAAAAGGCTCATTTAGCTTACTGTGATACCCTTGTACAATCACAAAATGGTTTTGACCTTACTCTTTACGTCATAACAAGGATAAACAGTATAGTCTCGCCACGCATAAAAAAAGGACAGTCACTTTACCATATAGCCAAGAACAATGAAAGTGAACTTAATATCAGGTATAAGACCTTGGGGAATTTTTATAGCCTATACTATCTTTTACTATATTTTTTTCATACTTCGCCTGAACTATATGTCCGAAGTTAAGTTCATCTTGAAACAATCCATATACGTAGGCAGGGCTTTCCTGTAAAGTTCTGTTTCGGTATCTGATAACTTGTTATACAGTTCTGAATCATACAATAATCGCATTGCAAAATCATAGTCCAAATTTTGCTCTTCAGAAATCATTTCTACTAAATCCTGAATCATATACTCTATCATCTGTTTTTCTTATCCATAATTAATTCCTCTCCTTCTTGAGCAAGCTTATTGCTCTTTCTGTATGAAAAAGAATACTGGTTTGTAGTTTCTTTTATAAATCATTCCATTTAACATCGTATCAAATGTTATCATTCCATTCTCATATTGTCTGAATAAAAGCGCCATATCATCATCTGCAATGGGACCTATGACTATATCATATTTATTATCAAGATTACATTCAATATCTGAATAATTTTCATTTTTTTCTTATTGCGATTATTTCTTACGAATCTAGCCCACTCTTCAGATGTCTTTGTACCAAAAATTCTTTTATATTCAGCTCTCTCATAGCTATAAAATTTTCATCAATATTATATGCATTTACCACTGGTTGCCACCATAAATTTTTGGCAACTCTATTCGCCATCTTTTCTGCTTGTTCTTTAATAACAGTCAGATAAAAACCCTCTGCCAAAATCCTTAAAAGGACGACATAAAGCAAGATTAATCGTTCTAATGTCTGTGTTGCTTCCATGGTACAATATCATTATAAATTACCCCATTATTTCTACAAATCATTATAATATCATCTATTGCATCATCCATGCTTAATGTATGCTCTATGTCATAATGTTCTTTAATAAATGCAATTCCCTTTATATTTATACAGATAATCGAAAGCCTCTTTTTCAGCAATATTAAGTTTATTTTGCGAACTCATTTACACAAACTACAGTATAATTAATTTTTCTTTTTTTCAACTCACTCATTTATTTATATCCCCACTTACATTTGTCTGCTGTAAATATTTTTTTATCCATATTCCAATTATATCAAACTTAATACTATAATCCAATCATTTATTATCTATAGTTTTCAATGTACAAATATATGCAGTTTTAAAACTTAAATGCAACATGGTGTTGCACTTACTTTGACAGATAACCCCTGTTGCATTTACATTGAAAAATATCGTTGCTCTACTTTGAAAGGTGTTGCACTTACCTTGGAAATCTAACCAAATAACAAAACCACAAAAGTTTTACAACAATATATTGACTTTTAAAACAATATATTGTTATAATGCATATATATCAACAATACTTATTAGATAGGAGTAATCAATATGAATACTAAAATGAACCTTAGAAAAATATCACATATTGGAGTTGTTTTTGCAGCATCATTTGTGTTATTTACTGGAAGTATATTTTATACTCATCACTATTCTGCAAAAGCAACTGTTCGCAAGCTAACATTAAAATTTCAAAAAGATAGCAAGTGTTTTAAGGGAAACGGAAAATCTGGTAAGCAAAAAGTGACATAAAGAATAACTTTGAAGAACTTACTAAGACACAGAGAGTTAGGGGAACCAAAGAAAACAAGGAGGCAGGAAAGTATATATTTGATACCGTTAAGGGCTATGGCTATGATGTAAAATTTCAGAACTTTAACGGCTATGATGAGAAACTAGTTGACTTAAATGGCAATATTAATAAGAATCAAAAAGAAAGAAAAGGTCTATTTAAGGGTAGAAATATAATTGTAAAAAGAAAAGATGCAAATCCAAAACTTAAGACTGTTATATTTTCTGCAAGATATGATTCATATAAGGGCAGTATAGGTGCACTTGACAATGCCGGTGGAGTGGCAGCTCTTATGGAGATGGCAAGGGTTCTTTATGATAAAGAGCTTCCATACAACCCTGAATTTTGTGTTCTTTGATTCAGAACACCTAAGAAGAGGCTCAAGACACTTTATGCGGCAAGCCTGTCAAAAGAGGAAAAAGATAATATATACGGTGTAGTTAATATCAATTCCATAGGAAATAAGAAGCAGAGAAAGCAGATGTTCTTTGCATCTAAAGTAGATAAGAGCGAGCTTAAGAAACAGTGTGAGAAGTATTTTCCTGGTATTGTAAATTATAAAAGTGCTGGAACAGATGCAACAACATTTACATTGGAGAAAATCCCTACACTTTGCTACTTTACCTATGATATCTTTGCATCTCCAAAAAGATGTAAAGATAAAGATAAAAGACTATGTAAAGGAAAAGGATGCTTCCTTAGTAGATATGGATACTCTTGTTTATGATACGGCATTTATAACAACGTATGCGTATTTACTTAAGGTAAATTAAATAAATTTAAGGAGATAGTAAACAGTAGTTGCTGTATTTTAAATAGTAACAAATTAAAATACAGCATTTCTTTTTGATACTATATGGCAATTGTGATAATATGACACTAATTATTAAATAATAAGTGAATAACGAAACTTTTTATATAATACAGTGTAGAGTATAGGTGTAGTTTTAAAATTAAAATGGTATAAGGTGTATAATAATGAGGATAAATAGTAATACTAGAATGTTTGAATGGAAAAAGGAGCTTACGCCTTTAGAATATGAGATAATGAAATTTATATGGCAACAAAGTGAGGAGGTACAAAGTAGTAAAACATATGAGTCATTCCCTCAGTCTAGAAATACTTTGGCATCAACCATTCATAAACTTACACGTAAGGGATATCTAGAAAGCAAACAGGTTGGCATACATCATGTTTATAATACTTTGGTTTCAGCAAATGAATATGAGAGGGCTGTGTTGAAGCAGCAAATTAAAAAGCAACTGCGGCAGTACTTTCGAACATTTAGTTGCAGCCTTTTATGAGAAAAGATAAGTTAAATAAAAACAACAGGAAAAAGGTAAATAGTTTAATAAAGGAGTTTGAAAATAGCATAAATGATGAGTATATAGTTATTGCTTTACTTATGTCCGTTGTTGGAATTAATGTTGTAATATTATTAATGCTATTTATTAAAAATATACTTGAAAATATATTGAGCAAATGTCAGCTTGGTAAAATACTGAAAGGTTTTGTTCTTTACCTCGTCATTTCACTGCCTGCGGTTATTGCATATATATATTATCATTTTTATTTATTGATAAAAATAACAGGCGAAGATGTGACATGAGATTATATCTAGTTAGAGAGCATTATGCCCGATGAGTCCTCTGATTTAGATAAAGAGTATAATACTTATACTCTTCTTTGTAATGTGGATTACTGGCATTATAATCTTTGGTATACTACGTCTTTTTAATGAATACATCTTCTTAAGTAAAGCTGAAAAAGTAAGCAAAGATATTACCGACGCAAAGATTATAGCAGTGAAGAATAAATTACAGAATGAGATGGGGATAAAAAGATATTGAGACTATTTACAAATCCGGTCATACCATCTCCATTTTATAATTGGTTTTGTTCGACCTAAAATTTACATTCCTGAAGTTAACTTTTTCTGAGATAGAAATTGAGTTTATTCTCAAACATGAACTCACGCATCTGGTTTGCTCAGGATTATTTATATCGTAAGCTTATATTTTTCATTTGCTTAATTTACTGGTTTAATCCAGTAACCTACACTTTCGGATAGATTTATTGAAATAAATGAAATGTCTTGTGACGAAAAGGTTTTGGATGGATATAAAAAGAAGGAAAAAGTCGCATACATGAGACTACTTTGTTCTTTGGCTAGTGAAAAATATGAATATAACAGTATATTATACTTTAAAGGAAGACATCTTAAAAAGCCTTGAAAAGGAGAATAGCATAGATTATAGCGAGATAAGAGCACTTCCATATGTACTTATATCATCCTTCATACTGGCAGCATTTCCGGTTGCCTCCTGCAGCAACCGATAGTGCGTAAAACTTCGGAACTATCAGCGATAGATTGTCAACAGGGATAGATATTAAGGATGGCTATAAACCAATATTCAATGATGAACAAGGCACAAAACCCGAAAAATCCCAAAAATAATGCGCTTCTTAACAAGCTTGTTATACTTGGCGTCAATTACATAGACGTCAACATAGGAAAAGGTGATAAAGCCACCACAAGTACAGTTTCATTACAGCAAGGTGAAAAAAATAGAATTCTCTTTTGAATCAGATAATGCCTCAGATAAATTTATAGTTGGACTACTGAATGATAAAAGGCGGTAAAATTGTATCGATAAGTTCAAAAATGGTGAACTATTCTATAAGTATAAAGTTGATAAGCTCTGGTAGATATAGAGTTTATATGTCAAACAACACCAATAAAAGCATCCATCAAAAGGTAGATTCTATATTGATAACTCAAGCAGTACAACTATCATTTTGAGGCTAAATTTATAATGTTCAGTCGACTTAGACGATATAAAAAGCGTGAAATATAGATGTCCAAAAGGAGTCAAACAATGAAAAAGTATATATCCACAGAGGTATAAGAATGGAGATACTCTATCTTTACCTACATTAAATATTTTATAACGAATTGTTCAACACTGTATCGGATGAAGGAGGCTTATATGAATAAATCTAAAATGGCAGTTATTACTTGCTTTGTAATTGTAATATTTACTATGCTCAGTCCTATAAGTGTATTTGAAAAATACAAAATAAATGCTATGACTTTCATTGAAGATGAACAAATCAATATAATTAACAAGACTTCAAAGTTATCAAATCAAGAACGAAGTTGATTTTTATGGATATTAAAAACAGATTAATCAATAAATATGATAATTTTGAATTAAAAATTTTAGAGCTATTTTTGTGGATGCTGACAATAATCCAAATTATGTAGATTTTGATGTTATAGCTGATATGTCTTCAGAATGCATTTCCTACCGAAAACTGAATACTATAAAAGGGATGTTGAGGCTGCCAATAATTTGACAAGCTTATTAGATAGAGATATTGCTCAAATCTTGATAACCGAATACTTAAAAGAGCAATGGTCTGCATATCATGTGTCTGAGGAAACCTCATTCTGTTATCGAATGGAGATTCCAACTGTAGATTTGATAACAAATGAATCTTATACAACTACACCTGAAACTAGACTTTTGGGTGAGAACAAATATAACATATATAACCGTATTGATATATCAGAACACGAAGTCGACTTGATTAAACCAGAAGATGATATTCCGTATAATCAAAAATCGTATTGAAAAAGATTGAAGGAATGAAAGCATTGATAGAAGAAATAGACACACTAATAAATATGAACCTAGATTAATGGCTAAATCTGTCAAATATACGCCTAGTAATGCGGTTGCATATGCACATGCAAAAAGATATCCCAGAATTTTTCAGATGGGCTAGGGAAGTGACTGCGCAAATTTCCTATCCAAATGCATAATGCGGGAGGAATACCAGAAGACGAAAAAGGACTTTGGTATAAAAGCAAGAAAAAGGGGCATATGCTGGCGTAAACTGGATGAGAACAGGTTTTAATACAGATAATACAGGAAAAACTGGTGTTAAAACACATATGGTGGATAAGGGATATTTTAAAGTTACTCGTCATCGAAAGCTAAAAAGGAGGATTTTGCTTTTGGAACTCATCAAGTCATTTGGCACTGATATGTTCTAATGCAAATGGCAAATTAACATATTCCGAGCACTCAAATGTGCAATTAAAATATGTTACTAAGTATATTCAAGTGAAGATGTAACATTTATAATCCTGATTTTTAAATTCTATAGCTAGGTGGTGGTAGTATGCAGAAATCTAAGAGATTGATTGTATTACTGATGACTTTACTTGTATTCTTCATTACAGGGTTGTAATAAAACGGAAGAAAAAGTGACAACTTAAAAAAATAGAAGTTCAGCAGTAATAAGCGCTACTGAAGCTTTCAAAGAGTATACAAGTAAAAAGCGAGTCGTATACACAAGATAATCCTGATATCATTAGTGATTTTTACCTGCTCTGAATTAACAGATGATATGGCCGCTAAAATAGGAAATGAAGTTAAAGAAATCAATGATTGATGGACAAGAAGGGGCTCATAAATTAGATAATTTTACTATTGCTTTTAGCAATCAAACTAAGAAAGATAAAGACATATTTATTGATATTACAGTGATGGCAGACTGGAAAAACAATCAGAAAGCCTCGAAGATAGCCCTGTAATTATCGGGATGAATGAGGTGGCTAAGGAGCTTAAGACAAAAGAGAGATAGATAAAGCCAATGAAATTATAAGTGGCTATATAGCAGAAATGAATCCGTACAATAAAATGGAGCGTTTACCTGATTATTTTTAAGGTTCGCTTTATTAAAGGCAATACTAACAAATACGAGCTGCTATACCCTGAAAGCATAGGGAAAACCACCCTCATCCTTTTGAAAGAATACTACAATAAGAACTTTAAGGAAAACAAGGAAGAAAAAGAATGAAACTAGGTCGAGAAACTTTACTCAGAGACCTCAAAGCTTGGTAAGAAAAATTAAACTTATATCAGAGATACAAAGGCTTCCTACGATAAATATCGACTAGGAAGCCTTGTATTTTGCAATGTACCTGTCATCTAATATGATATCACATGATTCATCAGTGAGTGCAAAACCAACCAGTATTCCTAAACAGTTACCAGCCACATAGCCCAAGGTACCAACAAGAAGTCCCGGAACTATGAGGACTGCCCCAGCCCCTTGATACAGCCATAGCTGCCGCTGTGGTGAGTCCGCCGATGTTAGCATTGGATGCTGGCCATTATCTCTTCAATGGAGAAATTGAATATCTTACCAAAGATGAGTGATACAATCATATTTACTGCAACTATAATGAGCGCAAATACTAGAGAAGTGGAGACTCCTTTATTATCATAGATATGGAGCGCAGGTGCTCCGATAACCGCAAAGAAGATGTAGATGAGGAAGGTTCCTATCTCCTGCTGCACCTTTTCACAGATGACATCTGCTTAGGGAAGGCAGATGCAAGAAGCATAGTAAATGTAGTCGTAAGCAGATATTTGTTACCAAAAGAAACCGTATGAGTTACTTTTACAAAATCCTCTCCACTAATGCACCACTTATAACTCCTGCAAGCTTTGTGGATACTGTAACTATTGTAAATGCTATAGCAACTGCAAAAGCTATGTCCTTAGAAATCTCTTTTTGCTCTCAATACTTACGCTGCCATATGTCTTGTTGTTATCTTTATCTGCATCTGTTTGTGCCTTAAGAGCCTCTTCTATGGGCTGTCTGTGAGAGCTTCTTTATGATAGCCATTGAAGGCAGTGATATAAGTACAGAATACATAAAGTACCATAAGAAGGTTATCTGCTACAAGGGCTGCAGATACTGAATATGCACCGGGAACTGCATACTGCTGTGACATAGCTATAAGTTAACTGAACCGCCTGTGTAGGTGACCAGCAAACATAGGTACAATGTCATTAAGAGCAGGTATAGCACACCTTCAAGTGCAAAATAAGCCACAGAATCCACCCACAAGAGTTCCCACAGCTAGCAGATATATGATGAACATTTTCCCGGATTCTTTCCATATCTTTTTAATGTTGGCATTAAAAAGCAAGAGAGGAACCGCAAGAGGAACAACATAGCCCCATACAGCATCATAAACCGGTGCATCTGTAGGTATAATGCTGAGGTTCGCAAGAACCAAGGTAAATGCTGTACTAAGAATACAGCCTGTTACCTTACTAGCCCAGAGCATATTTTTGCTCTAAGTAGATTGCAAGTGCTGCACATACAGCTAATACCATCCATAGCACCCAAGTATCATCAGCAACTAAAAAGTTGTTGCTTCCATAAAACACCCTCACTTCTATAAATATATAGTTTTTATACAAAAATTATATATCTTAAAGGTGATATGTCAATATTTTGCGAATTTTTCTTCTTTCTTTGGGTATTTATTGCAGTTTTGCTATCAGATAATCGCGATTACTTGTTTTGTTAGTATAATTTACATTTTTAGTGCTTTAAGGCGTTAAACCGCTGTGTGTGTATCACCCTCTATCATCCTATAAAGTGCCTTTGATTAAGCCCAAACTCCTCCATCATCCTCTTTACCTCATCCATAGCCCTAAACTTTACACTTTCAGCCTTGTTAGGATTCTTTACTGCCCTTATGAGTATGTTTTTAGGTGTGTGGCTTAGGGTCTACAAATTCAAGGAGAGTTTTACATTGTAGCCCATATATTCCAAAGCAGATTCCCACGGATTGCGTCTGTCACAAGAGCTGAGAACCTCTCTTTTATGATTCCATACCTTGTCATAAGAGAAAGTTTCGCTCTATATTCGGGAATTTAGCTCGTGCTGGCAGCAAGGCACTGAGAATATATAGTCTGCACCCCAACTTACGGCATTGTACAAGGCAAAGTCAGTAGCCATATCGCAGGGCATAGCAGGGGTGATAACCATGTCTGCCTTAAAAGGCGCACTGTAGCCGTTGATATCTCTAGCTCGAAAGGAGAGGTTTTTCATAGCCGTACTTTCTTTAGCTGCATTGTTTGCATTTTCTAATTACATCTTCCTTTAGGGTCAAGACCTATCATATTTTACCTTTATGATTTCAGTCAGGTAATAATATACTATGAAGGTGAGATAGGACTTTGCCGCAGCCAAAAGTCTATGATATTTAAATAGTTGATAATCTTCTTTTTAAGCTCATCATCAATTATCTCTATAAAAGCGGTTAATCTGCTTGAACTTATCATACATCGAGCTTACTATCTTGCCCTCTTTGGTAAATATCCCCATCGTCAATAAGAGGTTCTATTACCCTTCCCTCTTCAAGTATGTAGTTCTTCTTCCTGTTATTGCCCCTTACCTCATCTGCAAAGCGCTGAGTTATCCGCCTTTTTAATGTCAAAGAGGCTTACGCTTTTTAGTGAGCTTTAGTGAGGCTTCTCTCTAAGCATCCAGGCATTTAGCTGGAGAAAGTTCACGCCGAAGTTCCTCTATGCAAAAGGAGATTAGCTCCTCCTCATCTACATTTTTATGAAATACCTGTTTATCAGAATACTGCGCTATCTGAAAAGTACTTTTCCTTTTTCTCTATCTGTACCTTTTTGTATCCTCTGCTCTTTATCTGCCACATTGCTTAAGACTATCTTAACAGGGAGAAAGCTCTGCTATCTTTCTTAAGGCTTCTTCCACAGTCATATCCTGGTTCTTCATAAAATCTCCTTTCGATATCCTCTTTCCTAAGTGCAGCCTGCACCCACATATTCTATCAGAAACAATTTCTTCTTCCGTCTATGTCGGTGATAATATTGTAGCGGTCAGGCCTTGCCTCGTTTATCTCCTCAGGGGAAGTGCTTGAACATATTCCTAAGCTTTCGTGAGCCCTAACCTTTCTGCAAAGCTGATTTCCTCCTTGTATAGAGGGATGAACTGTAAAGCTGTCATCATCTTACCTGATATAAGAGGCTTTACAAGGATGCGCACATAGCTCTTTGCCCATTATTTTCTTCTCCTATCTTTCTGCTAACAAATACATTTCCCTCATAGATATCAGATTCTCCTTTACCTGCGAGGTCTAACATTTCACTAAACAGTCTCAGAGGAGTATTTTTAAGGCCTCTAAAAGCCACAGTCCTCCCTAGCACATATTTCCGCTTCCTTGTGCTCATCCGGCTTTATTTTCGCTGCCTCATTCTCTTTAGTCGTCTTCCACGCATACTCCCTCACTTAGAGCTTCCTTGGGAGATTCATAATTATTTTAAGCCTCCTACTTCTCCTACTGCTGTGAGATAAATCCCGCTATCTTCTATTTTCATCATATATTACCATCTTTCTTCATAATCTTTCTAACTACGGTTAATTTTTCATAGCGACAAAACAAAAAGCATGTTATAATAGAACGATTATAACATGAGTAAAGGACAAAACAGATATGAAAATTTTAAGAAAAGTAATGTGTACTCTATACTAATGGTGTCAGGACTTGCCTGATCTTCCTGCCTATGTACAGTAAAATAAGGATTAAGGGAGGATGCAAAAACATAGTCGAGGTAGTGGAAGAGGCCACTCTGGTGGTGCCAAACACAAATAATGAGAAGGAGCAGCCCTAAGAAATATTTGACTTTTCACAGGTAGAGAAATCTCTCCTACCGGAACCTTGCTTGACAACCAACCGCTTGATAAATCCTGCTTATCGGACAGATTGTAATCCCTTCACTAGATATGAACCTCGGTATATTTAAAGAACTACCAACTACAACCTGCTAAGAGGTGTAGGCACGATGAAAGCCTGATGACAAGATGGGGCAGGAAACTACACCCTTGCAGGACATAGTAACGGCGATAAGAGCCTGCTTTTTGGCTCGCTTCTTGATATAAAAAGGAGCCATCATCGCATTTACGGACCAAGACCACCATCTATGAGTACAAGGTAATTGAAACTAAGATAGTTCCTAACACCTCCTTAGAGCTGATTGAAAATGCCGAGGCTGATACAGTCGGAAAGCCGATTATCTCCCTTATGACCTGTGACAGGGAACCTGGACCAGCAACCGCTTTCTTTTGTAATCGGAAAATACGTGAAGAGTACAAATACGACAGGGAAAAGATGGAATCAAAAGGAATCAGTTGAGGGCTGTCTCTACGCGATAAATCAGCCGGAACGTACCATCTTTGCGCCTATAATATGTATGATCTAGTCGTTGCACTCAATCAATACCAAGGAGAGATTTATGGATATCTGCTCAATAATTACGCTTTGCGGAGGACTCGCCTTCTTCCTTTTTCCCGGAATGCATCATGTCAGGCAGTCTTGAGAAAGTCGCAGGCAGCAAACTGGAGGGCATACTTAAGACACTTACCTCCAATCCCGGCAAGAGCCTTGTACTGCGGGAGCGGTAATACAATTGCCATCCAGTCATCATCTGCTCTTACCGTAATGCTCGTGAGGTCTCGTTAACTCAGGAATTATGGACTTGTCACAGACTGTGAGGGTAATCATGGGCTCAACGTGGGTACCACTTACAGCCTAGATTCTTGGCTTAAATGGTCTTAAAGCTGACAACTTCTTCCTTTCCATCTTAAGCCGGAGAACTTTTCTCTATTATCGCCCTCATAGGCGTTATTATGATAATGGGTGCAAAGAGTGCGAAAAAGCGTGATGTAGGTACCATCATGGTAGGCTTTTTCGGTGCTTATGTTTGGTATGGACCTTATGAGCGACTCTGTTGCTCCCCTTGCCAATATGCCGAGTTTACCCAGTATCCTTACAGCCTTTAACAACCCTATCCTTGGTGTTCTTATCGGCGCTGTATTTACCGGCATAATCCAGTCATCCGCAGCCTCAGTCGGTGTACTTCAGGCACTCTCTCTTACAGGCTCTATTACCTACGGTATGGCTATCCCCTATCATCATGGGACAGAATATAGGTACCTGTGTGACTGCGCTTTTTATCCTCTATCGGTGTTAATAAAAATGCTAAAAAGGTATCTGTTATACATATAGCTTCAACCTTATCGGAACAATACTGGGACTTATTGTGTACTTCATTCTCAAAGATATCGTTAAAATAGGCGGTTTTGATAATGCTATCAACTCCTTTGCAGTAGCTGGTTTTCACTCAGTATTTAACATAGCTACTACTATAGTCCTTTTTACCATTTTTCTAAGAGACTTGTGGCTCTTGCCAACTTTGTAATCAAAGAAGGCAGCACGAAGAAAAGCACGTACTTCTTGATGAGCGTCTCCTTGTGTCCCCAAGTATAGCTATAGGCCAGTGCAAGATTAAGACTGTCTATATGCCAAATCAAGCCAGCAAAGCATTCTTGCAGTCGATAGCCGTCTTTGACAAATATACAGAAGAGGATAAGGACGAGATTAAAGCGGTGGAAAATGAGCTGGATGAGCTTGAAGATGAGCTAAACGCTTATCTGATAAAGATATCGGGTACTGATGTCAGCGATACAGACGGTAAGAAGATAAATGGCATGCTTCACAGTATTGTCGATATAGAGAGAATCAGTGACTACGCCATGAGTATGATACTTCTTGCTGAGAATATGGATAAGACAAAGGTCAGCTTTTTCAGAAGGCGCAAAGGGAGACATAGACGTGCCCTAATAGAGCCGTTTCTGAAATTCTTGTTAATGCTGTGGAGTGTTACACGGGAGAGAACACAAAACTTGCTTCTACTGTGGAGCCACTTAAGAGTATAATAGACAAGCTGATGCTTAATAGCAGAAACAGACACGTGGCAAGGCTTCGTACAGGCGAATGTTCAGGGGAGCTTGGCGTAGTAGCTACCGACTATATCAATTACTGTGACAGGGGTTGCGGGACATTGTTCCAACATCGCTATCAACGTAATCCAGTCCGGCAACATCATATTCGGCGAGCATGATTATCTTAGAGACCTTGGCGAGGCTGAAAAAGGCTGAGTACGAGAGAATAGAAACATCTACAAGGGAGAGTTTGCCCTTCCTGAATAAAGTATCCTGCAAGTTAACACGGAGAAATTTATATTGCAGATTAGCTGTAAAAATACATTATTATTAGTAAAAGGGGGCTGTCACATAAGACAACCCCTTTTTATTTATAGTACAAATCTCAAAAATCCGGCAGCTCTATTGTTAACTCATTTGCCTCTTGCCTTAAAGAGGCTATTATCCTTTTTCTTCTTTTTATTCAACACTCTTTTAAAGAGGTTGTCATATCTATTTTTCTTTAAGCATATAGTACATCACGATGTTTACCAGGACAGAGAAACCTATGGTTATAAGGCTGCTTAAAAAGGTAGCTGTGAGTCCTATATTCCTGCCAAACATCATAAGGTCTACCTCCACAGTGACTATCACGTATTGGTGGAGGATGGTGCCCAAATACAACTCCTCTATTATGCCAAATATGGTCAGGATGATATTCTCCCTGTATACATGGGCAACCACCTCACCATCATAGAAGCCAAGTACCTTGAGCGTAGCTATTTCCCTCTTTCTCTCCAGTACGTTTATACTATTAAGGTTGTAGAGAACCACAAAGGCAAAGGAGACCTGCTGCCGCAATTAGTACAAAGGTAATCAGGTCAAGAACTTTAAGCATACGGTCTATATTTTCTTCAAGCTCATCCACAAAGCTTACTCCCGAACATCCTGAGTACGAGAGAAGCCTGCTTCAAGGTCTCCTTCATCTACCTTAGACCTGTCAAACTTTATGTTTAGGTATTATAATCCGGCTCTTCTTTATATAATTTTTATAAAGTTTTGGTGACATAGAAAAGGATAATAGAAATACGTGGTTTTTCAACTATTTTCTCAATCTTTACAGATACCTTCTTTTTCTCATCCCTTACGATATCTACACTGTCTCCCACCTTTACACAAGCATCTTGGCTGTTTTTCTCGAAATATATGCTCCGTCTCCACTTGGGAAGCTGTATTCTACTCCTGTAGTCCTATCTTTAAGAGTGAGAAAGTCCTTTATCTTCTTCGTATCCTCAGGTACAAAGAGATAGGTATTTCTCACCTTGTCTCCGTGGTGGGGTCTGCTGCAAAAACTCTATCTTAATCTCCTCAGATACTCCCTTATATGAGGGCGGCTGCTTTAGCCACCTCTTCCTTTTTCTGCCTCAGAAGCCTTGGAGTTAAGTGTAATACTTGCGTCATAAGTAAATATCTTGATGTATTGCTTCTTTGCTATCTCGTTGATGAGGTCCTTTGGTCCAAAGCCCACAAGTAAAAGCCCCATACAGCCGCCTATGCCGACCACTGTCATTATAAGCCTTTTTCTTGTATCTGGCAAGGGTTTCTAACTGTCGCCTTACCTGTAAAAGCTAAGTCTCTTCCAGATGAAGCCTATCCTTTCCAGAAACACCCTCCTGCCTGAGCTCGGTGGCAGAGGACGCATAAAGGGAGGACGGATTTCTCAAAGAGCTGTGAAAGTGCGGATATCAGGGTGGCAGCCACTGTACTTAGCTATAGCCGCTATCAGGGCTAAGAACGCCTGCTCATAGTTTATCGGTGTAAAGCAATGAGGCAGGCCTCTAAACAACATACCGTGGGACTTGATGATAAGAAGCGGCAAGAACCTCTCACCAAGTGCTACTCCTATAAGGCCTCCACTCACTGTAGCAAGCAGTGCATGAGCTATATATTTCCCCAGCTATAGCAGAGCTCTTAAAGCCCAGAGCCTTGAGTATGCCCATACTCATACGGTTTTCATCCACCATTCTGGTCATAGCTGTAAGACTCACAGAGGGCTGCAACAAGAAAGAATATAACGGAAATACATTGCCGAGGGCTGTCCATTCTCTCTGCATTCTGCTTGAAGCTTACATAGCTCTCCATCATATCTCTATCAAGCACATAAAAAGTCAGGCTCTTTTGATGTCTGCCCACATCCCTCTTTGCCTTGGCAAGCTTCTTTTTCCTTTTGGAAGCTTCTTAGTGGCTGCAGGAGCTCCTTTTTCGTACTTCTTCTCCGCTTTTTCTACCTTTTTATTATTACCAAGCTTACTCTCTTGCCTCTTCAAGCTTTGCCCTGCCCTCTGAGTATTTCTTTTCAGAGTCAGTAGCTTTCTCTCAGACTCTCTGATTTCTTTTTCCTGACTCTAGCTCAGCACTTTTCTCACTAATCTTAGCCTTTCCTTTCTCTATCTCCTTCTTACCGCTTTTAAGCCTAGCTCTGGCTTTATCAAGCTCCTCTTCTGACTTTGCTAACCCTTCCCTTACCTGCATCAAGCTTAGCCTTACTGGTCTCTAAAGGCTTTTTGTTTCATCAAGTGTGGTCTTTGCAGTGTCCAGACTTACCTTAGCCCCTTCAAGCTTTTCCACCTTCTTCTTCTAACTTAGCCTTAGCTTCAGGGTGGCAAGTCCTGCCTGCTCCGCCATTTCAAGTTTCGCCTTAGCTTCTGTATATTTCTTTAACCCTTCTTCATGAGGCTTTCAGATTCTTTTTCATACTCTGCCTTACCTTCATTATACTTCTTTTAAGCCTGCCTGATATTCCTTTTCTCCTACTTCGAGCTCAGATTTAGCTTTGGAAAGTTTTGCAACGCCTTCAGTATAGTCGCTTTCTCCTGCTTTAAGCTCTTTTTCCTTATCTGCTATCAGCTTTTTAGAAGAGGCTATCTTGTCTTCGCCGTCTTTTATCTTATTCTTTTGCCTTTATGAGCTTATTTCTACCATCAAGTGAGTCTTACTCCAGCATCTTTTAGCTTCTTTTCTTCCTTGGATAGCTTCTCCTCACCTGTCTTTAGCTTATCTTTGGCATCATCTATCTTCTTTTTAGCATCACTTAGCTTTTTCTCTCGTCAAGGAAAGCTTGTCTTCGGCCTCTTTTAGCTTATCCTCCGCCTCAAGCTGAACTTCCTCATATCTCCTACTGTTTATCTTATCTTCTAGACTCTTTATCTCATCTTTTATGACCTTTACCTTATCCTCGTAGGTCTTTGAATAGGTCATAAGCCCAGTGGTTCCCTTAGCCTTTACATGGGCCTCCGTGTATATATCCGACTTGAAGTTCTCATCAGGGTATAAGTAAAAATGCGTCAACAGAGCCATCTCCCACAGCGCTTGTTCCCCTACCTCTTTCAAGATAATAAGGCAGATATGGCCAAATCCGTTATGGTAAAGGTGGTGTTTTTAAGTCTTTGGAAGGTCAGAATCATCATCTGACGAAACATTTATCTTATCTCCTATCTTGTAGTCGGAAAACCAAGATATCTCCGTATCTACAAGGCATTCATCACTCTTATTTGGCAATCTTCCTTCGGTTATATAAGGCTTATTTACTTCTTTTGTGATACCTATCAGGCTAAAGTACAGCCTCTGCCTTTTTAGCACTTAGAACCACATCCTTTGTATGTGCTCCTGTTACAGACTCTACTCCTTTATCTTCCTTATATCAGCAAGGTCATCATCTGTAAGTCCCAGTGTGCTAAGTACCTTAAAGTCCATAAGCGCAGTGTCATCATAGTACCTATCCGCTGATATCCTCATGTCGCTCCCGGAAGAGCGCAGCCCTGCAAAAAAGGCTGTTCCAAGCATTACTATAAAAAAAATGGAAATAAAGCGGCCGAAGCCTTTCGCTATTTCCCTAAAAATCCACTATTAGTTTATTTTTCATATCTGCCTCGCAGTCTTACCACTCTATGTCGTTTACCAGAAACAGGCTTCATGTTAATCTCTGATGAGCTGACTCTGCCGTTTTTATGTGAATTACCTTGTCTGCCATAGGTGTAAAGGGCTGTGTTATGGGTAATTACGACTACAGTCATACCCCTTTCCCTACAGGTATCCTGCAAGAGCTTAAGTATTTCTTTACCTGTCACATAGTCTAGTGCTCCTGTCGGCTCGTCGCAAAAGAAGGAGCTTAGGATTCTTTGCAAAGCCCTTGCTATAGCCACTCTCTGCTGTTCTCCTCCGGAGAGTTCGGCAGGAAATTGATTCATCCTATTGATGAGGCCTACTTCCTCAAGCACTACCTTAGCGTCCATAGGGCTCTTTACATATCTGTAGTGCCAGCTCTACATTTTCAAGGGCTGTGAGATTTGCCATAAGGTTATAAAACTGAAATACAAAGCCCACATCCTCGCGCCTGTAAGAAATGAGCGCTCTGGGACGGAGTCTGCTTATATCTGTGCCATCTACGGTGATGGAGCCTGAGGTAAGTGTATCCATCCCGCCGAGGGATGTTAGAACTGTAGTTTTCCCTGACCGGAAGGTCCTACTATAATCACAAACTGCCCCTTATCAATGTCAAGGTAACTCCGTCACAGGCATTTATCGTACTATCCCCTACTTTATATGTCTTTACTACGTCTTTAAGGGAAATATAACCGGACATGGTATCTCCTTTCTACTTTCTGCAATAACACTGACCACCGTTTTTCTTCATATCTGATTTATTGCAATACATATTGGCATCTGCTTCTTTAAGGGAGCTGTAACATGATGCATCCCTCTCTCCCACAAGCAGATGAATAGCCGTAAGCAAAGCTTAGGTTCATTCCAGATTTGCTTCATTAAATTTATTCACATTGCCTTTGATTCGGTCAAATATCCTGCACGGGTTATTATCACCTGCATCGTGAGATTACGGCTGCAAACTCGTCTCCGCCATACCTTCCGATGAAGTCATTGCCTCTTACCGACCTCTTTTAAGATGTCGGCAAAATCCATAATCAGCATATCTCCGGTAACGTGTCCCAATGTATCATTCACCTTTTTAGGCCGTTTAAGTCCAAACATAACACAGCACACATTGTCTCCGACAACCTCTGTGCCGTTAAACACCTCTTCCAACGGCTCTTATTAGGAAAGCCCTGTATGCGCATCAATGTGGCTTTTTGCCCAGGTTCTTTTGTCAGATTCAAAAGGTTTTGCTTATCTGAAGTCTAAGATAACAAGACCTGTGATGCCTACAGCCACTAACGCCAGTATTATCTCAAGTATGCCCATTTTGAGCAGCGAGGCTTTCTGAATAGTCTTCTGCCATATACTGTGGCATTGGCCATATCAAAATACTCTTCACTTTCTTTGATAACCTCCTCGAGTCAGCTTTTTCTTGTCTTCCCCTTTTTGCCTGCTTTAAGTCTAGAATATCTTTGGATAGATTTTTCCCAGTACTGTGTCTGTATAGAAAGCTTATCCCTAAAATTTTTCCTCATCTATCTTTTGGTATGTTAGCTCTTCGCTTCCATTCCACATAGCCATCAATTATTTTGTTGATTCTGTCGAGAAGCTCAGGGTCACTTCGCCCTAACAAGTTCAAGCTTAACAAAGCCTCTGTGGCTCCTCTTGCATAGCCTGAGTGAATTGATGAGCCTTCCAACCTTTGAAAATCTCTCTATGTAAAAAGCATGAGATAAAATCAAAATGATAAGTACAATCATAAGTGCCTTTTGCACTCCTTGCCTTAAAACATCTCCATTTATCTTCATATGAACCTCACCCAATTTCGTTACCTTCATTTTACATCAAAACTACCCTTTTTAACAATATATATTGTAGGGTTTTAAGGCTGTAAAATAGCAGAGAAAATCTATTTCTTAATTTTTATTTTATAATTTTTCACTAATTGTTCACTATTATGGTTTACAATAAGCATATATAAATTTATCGGATGATTATGCATAGATTTTTACAACTAAAGGCTAATTTCAATATTAAAAGATTTTGTGAGGGCGATTATGAACAATGAATTTGATACAAATGAAGGCAATGAGTTAATGGACGTCTTTAGTAAGAAGGATAAGTCAAGGATTGAAAAAGGCTATAAATAAAGCAGCAACTTTGATTTTTAACGATATTTCCATAGAGGCTAAGGAGAAAATAATTGAACTACAAGGGAAAATACCCTGCCTGCCGAGGAGATTCTTTGCCAGTACCGGTGCGCCATCATGGAGGTTGAAACTAAGTTTAAGGTGCTCAATGAGGAATTTTTCCCTGATGTATGACGGTAACCCTATTGAGACCATCAAGTCCAGGATGAAAGCAATGAGGTATCTTAAGAAAGGTAATAAGGCGTGAGCTTCCCTTTGACCTTGATGCTCTTGAGGAGAACCTTGATGATATTGCCGGTGTGAGGGTTATCTGTTCCTTTGTTGATGATATCTATAAGCTTGCAGACTGCTTTATGAGACAGGATGATATTACCCTTATCAAGATGAAGGACTACATCAAGAATCCTAAGCCTTCAGGCTATAGAAGCCTTCATCTTATTGTTGCAGTTCCTATCTTCCTTGAAAATGAGAAGAAGTCAGTAAGGTAGAGGTTCAGCTTCGATACCATAGCCATGGACTTCTGGGCTTCTCTTGAACATAAGCTTAGATACAACAAAAAGATAGCTCCTGAGATGTTGAGATGCGCTATCAAGGGAGCTTGGCAGATGTGCAACTGAAAGTGCAGAGCTTGACTTTAGGGATGCAGAATGTAAAAATACCTTCCTCGGTAAGAGTCTTCCAAGAAAGAGCCTAAAAAGGTTCAATCTTGCATCCAATTCTCTGAGTAGTACAAGGCTGCCGCTTCAAGACAACCAATATCCGTTATAGATGTTTTTCATAGATGACATCTATGCTCTGTGAGTTTTATCTTGTGCGGCAGCCTTATTTATCTTTATTCTATATTTTTAACTTACAATCTTTACTACCTTCTTCTTACTTTGAGAACATTATCTTTTCAGAGTCAAACATCTTGGTAGCACCAACACTAAGACTCCTGTGTACACGATATTGGCAGCCACTGCTATAAGTACATCTATGTTTGAATACGAAAATGTAAATATCTTGTTCATGCTTGAGAATGCTGTTGTATATCGGTAGTAGAACAGAGTTATCGGAGTTTCACTGTCTCCTTGCTAAACATAGAGCAAGAAGGTCATTACCATAATTACCACCATAAGCGGGGGATATGAGTGTAGTGGCCTCCTTCACGCTCTTTGCAAATGCTGAGAGCACTGATATCACTGCAACCATAAGAATGAGTGGTTGATATGATGATGATGAAAAGTACGCAGTCCTTAGCCCCATAAAATGCTGTGTACATGATTCCATGCTTTGATACATGGAAGGAAGGGATACATGTACCTACAGAGCTTGAAACACTGGATAAAAGGCGATTATACTAGAGCAAGTATTTTGCCAAAGGGCAAGTGCCTGCTCTGCTCATAGGTGTTACAAGAAGGGGTGGCTATGGTTCCTCTTTCCTTTTCTCCCGCTATGGACTCAGGTGCAACCGACACACAGCCCGACCATATGAAGATGATAAGGAGCATAGGAAGCAGGCTTCCAAAAAGCTTTCCTGTCATGTCCTCTTTATTAGCAAGGTCGTAGCTTGTCTTCTCGTTTGCATTTACATCAAACTTGTTGCTAAGCTCTGTTTCATAGGCATCAAGGATGTCGTAAACCTTTTTGTAGGAAGCCTGTGACTCCTCGTTAGCTGAGTTATAGTAAATCTCAACCTGAGGTGCTTCTCCCTCTCCAGTCTTGTACTCTGCTACTTCCTTGTCAAAGTTTTTCAGGAAATTTATAGCTAGGTCGATGTCTTTGTCAGCAACTTCAGCTTTTTACTCTCGCCAATATCTCCCTCAACCTTTTTTACCTCAAACTGACTGCCCTCAAGCCTTGGGCTAATTGACTCAGGCAGGTTCTTTACATAAACCTTAGCCACATAGTCTGCATCCACTCCAAACTGATTTCTCATCATGTTTCCCATGAAGGTATACATTATAAATATCATAAGTCCCGGAAGGATGATGGTGAGTAAGGACAAGTCTTTTATCCTTATCTTGCCATTTCTTTTCTGAATATTGTATAAATATTGTTCTTCACTTCCTACCACCTCCGTATAAATGTCAAAAGAATCTGTCCTCTAAGCTCTTACCTCCCTTTATCTCCTCGATGCTGCCACAGGTAGTAAGCTTCCCTTCTATGATGATGGCTGCCCTGTCGCATATCTTCTCTATGAGGCTGAATATATGTGAGGGATATAACTATGGTCTTTCCTTCCTCTTTAAGCTCTACAAGGTAGTCAGCCACTGTCTTTAGCTGTGATTACGTCAAGGTCCGTTGGTGAGGCTCGTCAAGATGATGATTTCGGGATTGTGGACTATGGATGCCATAACAAGGGAGAGCTTCTGCTTCATACCCTGTGAGAGGTCACCACCTTTACGCTCTGCAAACTTGTCTATACCAAATTTACTAAAAAGCTTAGCCTTTCTCTCCTCTCTCTCCCTTTGTTTCAACTCCGTGTAAATCGAGAAAAAGTCAAAGAGATAGTTAGGTGTAAAGAGTCCTCTATCTTTAGTTCACTTGTAAAGAGCCTATAGTCCCTCTAACTCCAAAGGGGATTCTTTTACTATGCTTTCACCATTTGGGATTGCATCTCGAATCTGGCTTAATCAGGGGTTGCAAGCATCCTCAGTGTGGTGGTCTTTCCTGCTCCGTTTGGTCCCCAAAGAGCCCAAATATTTCACCTTTATTTACTGAAAATGAAATATCATCTACTGCCACCTTGACATTTTTCTTAGTCTTTTCAATCTGCTTGACAGACAGCTTGAAGGTCTTTCTCCAGGTTGATAATCTTGATTGTTTCTTCATTACCGTCTTCTCCTTTCTGATAACGCCAAATTTTACCACATAAAGCAGAAAATTTCAAGCCCTAGTTTTTCAAACTGGCTGTTGTAGAGGTCTGCATAGAAAGCCTCTCTTTTCCATAAGTTCAGCGTGGTTTCCGCTTTCTATAATGTCTCCGTCCTTCATTACAAGGATGAGGTCGGCATTCTTGATAATTGAAAGCCTGTGAGCAACAATGAAATGAAGTCCTGCCCACCATAAAGCCTGTCCATAGGCTCTTTTGTATCTCCTCTTCCGTCCTTGTATCTACAGAGCTTGCTAGCCTCATCAAGGATGAGCATGGGAGCATTTTTCAGCCATTGCCCTTGCTATTGTAAGCAGCTGCTTCTGTCCTGCCGAGAGACTCACATTTTTCATTAAGTACAGTGTCGTATCCATCGGGCAGGGGTTTTCACATAGTGGTGGAGTCCTACCGCCTTTGCCGCCTCCCTCACTTCCTCATCTGTCGCCTCTGTCTTGGCATACTTTTTATATTGTCATAATGCTGCCCTCAAAGAGCCAGGTATCCTGAAGCACCATACAGAAGCCTCGTGCACTCCCGACCTCTTAAGCCCGCTTATAGGGGGTGCCGTCTATGATGATTTCACCCTCGTTAAGCTCGTAAAAACTTCATAAGGAGATTGATAAGTGTGGTGCTTGCCCACTCCTGTAGGCCCTACTTAGCTATCTTTTCACCTGCTTTCACATCTGCCGAAAAGTTCTTTATTATTATTTTGTCAGGGTTGTGCCAAACTTAACATTCTTAAAGCTTACATTTCCCTTTATATCATCGATATGGTCTTTTTGCCCTCCTCAGAGTCCATTTTCAGCCTCTAAGGAAGCCGAATACTCTCTCGCTTGCAGCTGCTGTGAACTGAAGGCTGGTTCCTGCTTGGGCAAACTGCGAGAGGCTGGGTAAACAGTCTGATATAGAGCATAAATGCCACTATATCTCCTATTTCATCAGGTTCTTCATAGTAAGTATCGCTCTGCCACACAAACAGCCACGTAGCCAAGATTCCTACAAAGCCCATAAGAGGCATCATCATACCTGATAAAACCTTGGCTCTTCCAGGCTGATGTATAGAAACTTCTCATTCATTTCCGTCAAATACCTGCTTGATCTTTTGCCTCCTTGTTAAAAGCCTTTACAATGAGGTGTCCTGTGAGTTTCCTCTACCTGTCCATTTACAAGTCAGCTCCTCCTGCTGCATAGCATAAGTACTTCTGGGATTTGCCCATAATTATCATCATAAAGACAAAGCCTGATGATGCTTGAAAAGTATCCCCACCACCGTCATTATCAGTTGGTTATAAACATCATAAAAGACTTCCAAAGAACTCTCGTTGTGCCCCACAAGGCTTGCAAGCTCTGGTTCATGGTCTGTCCTATGGTGTCTACATCATTGGTGATTCTTGAAAGTATATTCTCCTATGCTGGTTTTGTCAAAATAAGAGAAAGTCTGTTTATCTTCTTTTGATATGTCACTCTAAGGCTCTTTAAGTCTTGAGTCATCAGCCATGTATTATACTAAACGAGTTAAGTATGGCTCCTGCCCCATTACATAATAGCAAGGGTGAAAAGCTATCTTAAAACACAGCCCTTCTCTCGGTCATCACTCCTTCTGTAATAAGGTTGGTGATTTTCTTCATTTATCCGGCCTATTACATTTAATATTGTGCCTGCTGTCAGAAAAATGATGGCTGTTATGATGGCAGAGCATATATCGTTTTATATAGTTAAAGGTCTTTTAACTGCCTTTTTAAGTCTTTTGCCTTTTCTCCGGGCATCATCCAGGCCGCGTCCGGTCCCATTCTTCTATTCTTTCTCTGCCATTACAATTTCCTCCTCTACTGTGACATAGCTATTTCCTTGTATATAGGGGCAGGACTAGCAGTTCTTTGTGTTTTCCCTGTCCTACAATCTGTCCTTCCTCTAACACAATGATAAGGTCAGCTTCCATAATCGTACCTATCCTCTGAGCCACTATGAGGCTGGTACTTCCCTTGCTTCTCTCCCTTAGTTCCTTTCTTAGTATCTTGTCGGTTGCGGTAATCAGGGCAGAAGAAAGCTCGTCAAATATCAGGGATTTCAGGCTTATTATATAGGCTCCTTGCTATGGAAAGATCTTTGCTTTTTGTCCCTGATACATTGACGGCTCCTGTGAAATCTTGACTACATTGTCGGTAAGCTTCTCCTGATTCCTTTTGCCTGTGAGATTTCCGAGCTTCGTTTGGTCTTTCGCTATCAGGAGTATCAGCCCCATAGCAGACATTTTCTTCTATAGTTCCACTAAAGAGCAGGGCCTTCTGAGGGGCATAGCCTATCTTTTTCCTAAGTTCGGAGAGCTTGTACTTCTTTACATTTACCCCATCTACAAGGACCTCTCCACCTGTAACATCATAAAATCTTGGAATAAGGTTAATCAGGGTGGTCTTGCCACTTCCTGTAGCACCTATGAAGGCAACCATTTCTCCCTTATTTGCCTTGAAGTTTATATCACTTATTATATCATCTGCGGCATCAGGGTAGTGGAAGGATACATTTCTAAATTCTACAGTGCCTGTCTCTGAAATTTCGCAGCCTTCGTCCATTATCCTATTCTTTGTATCAAGAACTTCATTTATTCTTTTACTTGAAACGATGGCTCTAGGCAAGATTATTAAGGTGAGTAAGCATCATAAACGACTTTATGATTACCTGCATAGCAGGAGGAGAACACTATCATGTCTGAAAACAGGGTTATTTTATCCTGAAGGGCGGCCTTATCTATGAGATAAACTCCTATCCAGTATATAGAGAGGGTGAGTCCTGAGCTTATAAGAGTCATTACCGGTGACATTAATGCCATTATTTTCTGGTTAAAGAGGTTCACAGATGTAAGCTCTTCATTTGCCTCTTCAAACTTGTCTTCTGGTGCTTCTCTGCATTGTATGCACGAACCACCCTTACACCACTTGGGGTTCTCTCTTGCAACCCTGTTTTATGTTGTCGGTAAGAGTCTGCATCTTCTGAGCCCGGAACCACAAGGACAAAATAACGGCTATAGCACAAGTAAAAGGCAATAGCCACTCCCGTAGCTGCGGACCACATTAAGTTTTTATTTATAATCTTGGTTATAGCCCAAACAGCCATTATAGGTGCTCTAACACTTGCACTGCAAGCCTATGGCTATTACCATCTGTACCTGTGATATGTCATTGGTGGAGCGGGTAATGGGGCTTGCAGTGATGTACCCATTTCTTCCATGGAGAATGAGATAACTTTTGTCATACCGCTTCTCTAAGCCTTTTGACGGCCTGCTGCCAATGACATATCAGAATTGAGATGTTGTGGCCGCGGAAGCGCGGGGCGGGTGTTGGAGGCTGTGTTTGAGCTATGAATTATAAATGCTTAATGCAGCCGAGATCGGCTGTGCTGCTGACCGCCGACCGGTTCAGGCTCAGATGCAGGCTCTTACTGACATGGGCTGGTGCTGAGGCTGTAAGTGAACAGGTTCGTGCGCTGTCTGAAGGCTACCAGGAAAGTGGTGAGGGCAAATGAGGGCGTCGTGGTTCTCAGAAGATAACGTGTGCGTGCCCGCTGGTCACCCTGCTGGACGAGGTTGTCTCGCGCTGGGCCGCCAGTGCTGTTCAGGCTGGGCGGTGTTCTCTCATGCTGCAGGCTATCGTTGCTTCTGTAACTGTGCGCAAACCATCAGATTCAAATGAAGTTCTTGACCTGAGGCTCGCAATGAACGGGCCTCAGAGACAGGCACACTAACAGGAGCAAAGGCCTGTCCTTCCTGATCTGAATATGATAAGTGGTATATTTCGAAACGTGAGGAAGTGATTGTGTACAGTGGCTGGTGCCTGACTGCTGTTCAGATTTGTGATACAGGTGGAAGGGTCTGAATGGGGTGAAAAATGTGAGTAGCTCGAACAGGAAAAGATGAGCTGTGAAGACCCCTGCTCTGGACTATGAAAATGTGCTGCTGTGGACTGTGCTCACGATGATGTTAGGCAGAGGCGAGACAGGCTGACGGGCTGCGGCAGTGGTCAGGCTGCGGGGCTGTCGTAAGCAAGACTCGCGGGGCTGCAAGCCTGAAGTCTGATGACCATTCTGCCGCGGTCTCGGCTGGGCCCAGAAAGACGGCTGAGAATGCGGCCTCGTAATGAAGAGATGAGTACGGTGTGAGCTGACCGACGGTGGGGATGGTGCTGGGACAGGGGCTGGCTGATCTGCCCTGAAATAACAGTGGCAGAGAAGAATGGGACCAGGTTCAGGCCTGGGATGCCGGAGAACAGGCGGTTCGTGCTGTATAAACGATAGCCTGCCATCTGTTCATCATTGACCGGCAATAATCGCAATATGGCAGAAGAATGTTGGGGCTGTCGTTTCAGACAGCTGCCGTGTGTACCGGGGCGAAGACTGCTTCAGGTATAATGGCTGATGTTGACTCAGGCTCAGAAATGATCAGAAGATAAACAGTTGACAAAACCGGCATGGAAGACTGTACTCGGGAACCATGACGGTACCATGGGGCAGACCGACCAAGCAGCGATCTTTGTGATGCCAACGGACGAGACCTGGTATCATGAAACGCTGTGATGACAATTATGGTCCAGAGATACTGCCATGCGGAGAACTGGGCAATGGCCGGGCAAACCTGCAGGGCCTGCGTGTGGCTGTGGGGAGGCAGACAGGCGGTGGCCGAATGACGAGGCTGCCATCGACGCAGGCTTCCGGTTTTGTCAGGTATGATGCTGCTGTGAGAATGTGGCTGATAACTGTTGTGGCGCGAGCAAGGATATGATTAACGTTATGCTATATCAGACGTTTACCAACCTCGCAATTGGCGGTCTGGCAGCCTGTGAAATCGACCTCTGGGAACCATGTCATGTAAGGGAGTGTGAGCACCAAGGTGGTTCGGCTGACGACAGGCTCGGCGACGGTGGCGGGTGAGCAACCTCAGTTCACACTTATCAGTGGTTTGCAGCTGGCTGGTGGCACTAAGCGATGAAGGTCGGCCTGACTCGGGACACCAGCTCTTCGGTGGCGATCAGGGGCAATGTGCCAGCGCGAAGACGTTGGTGGTGAGGGCTGGCTGGGACTCCCGCCGCGGCCTGACGCTGCCTGTGGTCTCGGCACGGGTTGTGACTGCCCGCTGGCAGACGTGATTAACTCCTGCGTCGCGATGAACTTCGCCGGAGACGGAGGATACAAAGCCGTGGACATAATGGTGGACTCCTCGTGCTCACGGGCTCCCGCCCATCAAGTGCTGTTTCATATGACGGGTTTGTCCTCAGGCTCGCTGAGTTTCGGAAAGGCTGCGAACCTCACAATAACCAGTTTATTTCTGATTATGGTGGTGGTGAGCAGTAATCAGATATCCTGAAAGATCTCGACAGCGAAGGCAGAAAATCGGGCGTGGTGGTACCGATAAAGGTGAGGCTGAGATGTGAGCCAGGCAGACAGGAAGATTCTCACGCGGTGCTGACCGGGATGCAGTCAGTGGTGGTGGGGCACTTTGGGCTGGAAGGTTTGAAACTGGGGATGGCCCTTTGTTTTTCTGATTTACAGGAGTTGAGCAGAGGAAAACTGGCACTGTTGTGTAATTTGGTTGCAGGAAGGCAAGGTGGTGACTCGTGGCTGACTCGCTGTCCATGGTCCTGATCCTGGTGACGAGCCTGGCGGTGACGTCGGCCAGCGTTTATCGCTGGCGGGAAGGAAGACCTCGTTCTCACGCCTCGGCGCAATGGGGCTGCCATCGCCTTTACTGTGGCTATCGGAAATAAAGGGTAAACAGAGACGGGTTATTTGTTCGGAGGTATTGAAATGACAATATTTATACAATATTCAGGAAAATGTTAGCTAAGGATAAAGGCACAATCTCACCATCATCTCAGGACAGGTGTTACTCGTCATGGGAGGCTGTGAGTCGGTTGAATGGATCAGACGTAATGACTGGGACATGTGGTTTCTGCCTGATCAATTATTGAGAACGAACGTCGGTTGGTGGATGAGGACGGTAAAGCGGTTGTGGTGTGGGGTACAGGCGCTGGTGAGGTAACGGAAGTACAGACGGGAGGGCTCAGTTGAATTGCTCGGCGGCGAAGGGTCTGAGCTGGCACGTTGATGCTGGTGACAGGACGATCAAATCTGGAAGCGGGCGCTACGACGCGAAGGGACGTTTGAGGCTGGAAGCCTGCTCGCGATCCTGTGGTCGGGCTGGGACGCGCAGTCGCGGAAAGGAAGCCTGGCCGGCGCCTGTGGTGAGCGAGGTACTGCCGGCACATGCTGGCGCAGCGGCACCTCCGGTGTTCAGGCTCTGGGCGTTCGCTCGCTCCGTGTGTCGGGGCGTGGGTCTGGCTGTGCGCTCTGGCGTTCGGGGCTGGGTTGCGTACCATCATCATATCAACTCACCATTCTTGGTTGCGATATCGAATAACTCTCGGCTGACTGGAAGATGGGGCTATCCCGCTGGTGTTGCTGCTGCCTGTGTTGGCAGGGGGTTGGTCGGCTCCGGCGCGTTTTGCCGTGCTCTGGCGTTCGTGGTGGGTGTTGATTACCGGTGATCTGGCTGTCGTCTTCGCCGCAACGGTGGCTGCGGGTCTTCGGGTGGTGCTGGAATGTTGATCTGGACATGCAAAATGAAGGGTGTGGTGTGGTTAAATATGGAATAAGACAAGGCTGCCGCACGGTGCTCACTGAAATGGATGTCATCTGTGACATCTGCTGGATGGTGTCGGCGGCCTGGATGCTGGGTGGTTGCACAGGCTGGCGGGCGAAGGCCCGTTCTGCGTCCCTAAAGTCAGCTCTGCGCTCGGTTCGTAGCTCCCGCGATGGCATCGCTCTCAGGGGCTATCTTTGTTGTGTCTGGCTTGTGAAGAGCGGTCCGTAACGAAGCTGGTGCATTTTCAGGGTGGGGTTTCTGGCTGTCGAGGCTGCAACCTGAAGGCTGGGAATGATCAGCGCGACCAAGGTATCTCTGTCACTCGTGTTCTAACTCTGGAATC
>BNJV01000443.1_pt1 | contig 60356 bp, 58 predicted proteins | sample 8540591 | NCBI WGS metagenome assembly BNJV01 (sample SAMD00202457, study PRJDB9452) | human saliva metagenome | host: Homo sapiens | reverse complement strand
CGAGGGCGTCGGAGACATCCCCGTCGGTTCGCTGTGGTCCGTGTCCGATGCGCCGTCGAGGCCGGAGTAGAGGAGACGCGGGCATGACGCACGCGTGCCTGGGGGCCACGATCACGCGATACCCGGCCAGGTGCAGGCGCCGCCCCAGGTCGAGGCCGTCGCCGAAGGGACCGAGCGCGGCATCGAAATCCGCCGACGGCCTCGTAGGCCTCGGCGCTGATGAACAGCCCGGCGGTGCCGACGCCGAGGACGTCGCTCGTGCCATCGTGCTGACCCTGGTCGATGTCGTCATCGCCGATGCGCTCGAGTCGGCGGGCGCTGGCCGTGGCAAAGATTCCGAGTTCGAGGAGGCGGCTGCCGTCCCAGCTCATCTCGTTTGACGCCGACAGCTCCGATGGTCTTAGCGGACGGCGGCGGCCTGAATGAGCTCGTCGAGGCACTCGTTCGGGGGCGTTGTCCTCGTGCAGATCCACCACCACTGCCCGAGGCGAAAGGGGCACCTGCGCCCGAGCGCGACGGATCGCGTCACCGAGGTTGCGGGCGCGGCCGACACGCACGAGCCTCGGCACCGTCGGGAAACTCGATCAGCGGGGAAAGGGGGTGACGTGGCGTCCTGCGACGTCGATGATGGTTTGATCGATCGCGGGGCCACTCGATTGATTCTCGATGGCCCGCAAAACGGACTGGGTGAGCGGCGCCTCCCTCTTGTGACGAGGATCGCACCGATGCGAGCGCTGCGTCTGGACTCAACCGGCTATACGGCGCAGGCGCCAGCCTCCGCGCCGGACATGCCGCAAATGCCAAAGCGCTTCCGTCGTTAGCCAGCGCGTATTCCAGGCATTCTTCGCGCACCTGGCAGGACCGACAAACAGCCTTTATGCCTGCGCGAGTGAGCCACCCTCAGGGACGCCTTCGGATCCGTCTGCGCAGCACACAGAGAGCGTGCTGCACGCCACGCAGGCCGTCAATGCGGGCATACTGCGCTGCAAGTCGGCGTCCTCGGACCACTCCAGGGGCCCGTCACCGAAGACGTTCCACATTGCGGGAGCCCTCATAACGTAACCAATCAATACGAGAATTACACGCGTCGTCATCGTCTGGAAAGTCAAGCCGTTTCGCGATATTGAGACCTTTCCGCAGCACTCTGACCCAGCGGCAAAACAGTGCGCCCACTCATGACCACAGTTACTAAGTACAAGGTCGTCTGGGACCTTCGAGACTTGAAACCATGAACACAGTCCCAGGAAACCGCGAGCAGGCTCACCAGTGCATCACAACGATTAACGGATGCAGGTCAGCACTCACCCAATACGGCCAGAGCGGGTCGAACCGGGACCCGTGGTTAGCCGGTGGTTAGCGAATAGCAAACTACCTGACAAACGAACTTGCGGCCGACCTGTTCGGCACCGGGCGAAGCGACACCAACTCGCATCTACGACTCTTCCAACCCTGGCAGGACGCCTCTGGCAGATCGCAGCGCGCGCGATGGGATGGGAGGTACTCGATACACGACGCCCCTCCCGGAGACCTTTCGTCTCCAATACTCTCGGTTCCGAAGCATCCGACGCATTGGACGCCGGGGCCCACGTGCTGGCACAACCGCCGCAGTACCTGTCGTTCGCATGGGATGGACCCCTGGACGGGGCTCTCGACGGCCTCGCGGAAATCGCCACCCAGCCGGATGCCCTCGTCGTCGACACCCCCCGCTGCTCCTCCAGGCCCGCGACGAGGCACTGGCTGGGACCCGCCCGTCGGCGCCGGTTCAGGGCCGCCGCGTCGCGCTACTGTGGGACGTGCGCACGGGCGCGGGCCAAGTGCTGGATCAGTGATGCAGGGACGCTCTGTCGTCGTCATCGATCCGCACGCCGTCTCGCCGGACAAGCTCCCCCACATTCTCACCACGGAGGACGCTGACGGAGGCCTCGTGACCTACCAGAGGTAGAAGGTCACCACACGCCCAGGACGCGCGCACCTGCGAGCTGGAGGCCCTCCACGCGGTCGCGGCGGATCTGCGTCCAGCGCAGGGGCGAAGCGCAGCCTCAAGGCGACGCCCTGCGCCTCGAGCTCGGTGCAGGATCGCGCGCAGCTGGCGCGCGCGGCGCTCGTCGAACGTGCCGACCTTCTGGGCGGCGCGGCAGTCAGAAATGAACTGGTTGCGATAGAAGCCGTTACGCAGCTTTGCCAGGCGGGCGTCGCGCGCCCCGGATCCGGAGTTTGCGCCTGCACGTTGCCGCCATGCTGACGATATTCGAGTGTCGGCTCTCGCCGATCACCCACGTGAGGCCGATTGAGCGGGCCAGCGCATACATACCAGTCGTGCACGCCGATCTCACTGTAGTCGAGTCCCCCTCAGCACGTCGACGAGGGCCTCGTGGGCCTTCGGGCTGAAGACGTAGGTGGAGCCGGGCCCTGCAGCCTCGAAGAGGAAGTCCCAGGCACGCTGGGGCTGCGACTTGCAGAATGATGCGACGCTCCCCACCACCCCGCCGGCAGCAGCTGGAAGGACGTGACATTCGAAGACACGACGTCGGCCCCGCGATCGGCCATGAGAGGCCAGCTGGGGAACTCAGCTTATCCTCGTGCCACACGTCATCCTGGTCGGTGAAGGCGACGTGCCAAGGAGCCGTCGGGGGCGTGCGTCGTGAAGAGGTGCAGGAAGTTGCCCGTCACGCCGGGGTACCGTCGCTGGGGCAGAACCGTGATCCGAGGGTCGGCCGCGGCACGCGCCTGAAGGTGCGCGCGCGTTCCATCGCTCGACGCGTCGTCGGACACGACGAGGCGGACCTCACGCCCACCTGGGCGAGCACGGAGTCCACCTGTTCGTCGAGCCACGCCCGCCCTCGGCCATCCCGTTGTAGGTGGCCACAGGGACGGTGACTCGGGGGCGAGGCACGGCCTCGTCTCGGGTCACGCGATCCAAGGACTCAGTGTCCTTCGGCGGCGTACTTCGCCTCGACGGCTTCCTTCAGGGAGCCCACCACGCCTCGTTCTCCGTGTACCCAGGCGATCGTGTCAGCCAGGCCGTCGCGGAAGTTCGTGAAGCGCGGCTCCCAGCCGAGCTCGGTGACCAGCTTGGGTTGTCGATCGCGTAGCTAGGGTCATGGCCCGGACGGTCGCTCACGTGATCGAAGTCGTCAGGGCGTAGCCCATCAGCTCGTTGGAGGATGGCGACGACGTCGCGGTTGTTCGTCTCACCGTTCGCGCCGATCAGGTAGGGTCTCGCCGATGCGGCCCTTCATGAGGATGTCCCACACGGCCGTGTTGTGGTCGCGCACGTGGATCCAGTCGCGCACGTTCAGGCCGTCGCCGTACAGGCGGGGGCGCACGCCGCGCAGGGCGGTTCGTGATCATGCGGGGATGAACCTCGATGTGCTGGTACGGGCCGTAGTTGTTCGAGCAGTTCGAAATCGTGGCCTCCACGCCGAAGGAACGCACCCACGCGCGCACCAGCAGGTCCGAGCCCGCCTTGGACGAGGAGTAGGGCGAGGAAGGGTTGTGAGGGGGTGGTGGGGGTGAACTGCGGGATCGTCCAGCTCGAGGTCGCCGTAGACCTCGTCCGTGGAGATGGTGGAAGCGCACCTTGTGGCGGCGCACGGCCTCCAGCAGGGTGAAGGTGCCCACCAGGTTGGTCTGGATGAAGGGCGAGGGGTCGAGAGGGAGTTGTCGTTGTGCGACTCGGCGGCGAAGTGCACGACCGCGTCGGCGTCAGCGACGACGCCGTCCACGAGGTCGGCAGTCTGGCGATGTCGCCTCGACGACGCTCAGGCGAGCGGCTAAGCTCGGCGGGCATATCGGTCAGGGAGGCACGGTTGCCCGCGTGGGTGAACTTGTCCAGGACGACGACGTCGACGTCCGGGTGGTCCTCCAGCAGCGTGTGAACGAAATTCGCTCCAATGAGCCGGCACCGCCGGTCACAACGATTTTCATGAGGTCTTCTCCTTTGCGCGCCCTGCAGGCGTCCGAGGGTGCTACTCACCCGATTCCTGCCCCTATTATGCCGTAGTTCTCACGCATTCCTCGCCACTGACCCCCACTTCCGTCGGATACGTCACTATTCGCCACGCTGGAGGACCGTTGAGGGGCCGTGCGACGCTGATAGATTGGACGTATCCCCTACAGAAACGGACCCCTCGTGACTCGTCTCGTCCCCTCGCTCGCGATGCTTGCTCTCTGTGCTCTTGCCACGGCCTCGTGCTCCATGCCCGAGGACACCCAGAGCGCACAGTCGATGCCCGCGGCCTCCGTTTCCCCGGGAGAGCCCAGCCAGCCGTCGGGTTCGGCGATGCCGACCCTGCACGCGGCCTCCCCGGCTGCGCGGCCATGGACGAGATCTTCACCGAGGCGCTCAACGGCTCCGAGACCGGCCAGGCCTACAAGTTGCTGGCGGCCAAGCGCTCGGGGAAACCAACGCAGACGAGCGTCACCACGCGTGGGAGGCCTTCGCGGCCTCCTTCAAGAACGACTACTCCGACCGCCTCACCCAGGCGGCTACGGACCGAGACCTCCAAGCAGGCCCCTCGCTGCCCTCGCGGTCTACGTCGAGCGCAACGCGGCCCTCGACTCGGCGAGATCCCCGAGTTCGCCGATCAGCAGGAGGCCGAGGAGGCCCTCAAGCGCGGCGAAAAAGCCCGAGGTGAATCCCGCCTACACGCAAGCCCTCGCCGAGGCCACGAGCGCCCACGGGACGCTGACGACCTGCATGCCCCACTGGCCCGTCGTGTTCTAACTTTCCTACGGTGTGACGCGCTTACTTTCGTGCGCCTGTCGTGTAAATTAGACCTATCCGTCCCACTCATCCGTCCCACTCAGATTGGTCCTCCATGTCACGTGCACACGCCGATAATTCGACTTCATTGACGACGCGATTCGCCTCCACTGCGGCAAGGCCGCTCGCACTCATCCTTCTCGTCGTCGGCATACTCGCGCTGGGTATGGGATGGGTTTTCGCATCCTCCCCGGTTTCCCTCCCCGACGATGACTACCACCTCGTATCCACCTGGTGTCCTCGCCCCATCGAATCCTCTGGCTGCGAAACGACCACGATCGACGGGGACCTGTACGTCATGCCTCCCGTGCCCACGGCTTACTCCCAGTGCGAGGGCTTTTAATCCCGCCGCCTCGCACGTATGCGGCTACAGGTACTCGGACGACGATACCTACCCTTCGTACCGGTACAACGACGGCCCGGTATCCCTACGGCTTCTACCAGTTCCACCACCTTTTTCGCCGGGCACAACGTCGAGGCATTCAGTATGGGTGATGCGCTCCGTCAACGTCGCTATCCTCCTCATCCTCCTGGGTGCCATCCTCGCCTTCACGCGACCGGACCTGCAGGGCCCTCATCGGCCTATCAGCGGTCGTGGCGTGGACTCCGATGGGCTTCTATTTCATCGCCTCCAACAACCCCACCTCGTGGGCGCTGACGGGCGTGTTCTGCTACGGAGCCGCTCTGTTCTCAACCCCTGCACGCGAGTGGGTGGCGCCGCTGGACCCTCCTGGGTCTGATGGTTTTCTCCACGCCTTGCTGTGCTACGGATCGCGCGGCGATGCCGCCTTCTACGTTTTCGTTGTCTCCTGGGCATCCTGATCCTCGCGGCGACACGCAAACGCCTGCCCGAGATCGGCACGGCTACGGCGCTGAGCATCATTGGTATCTTGTGCATGTTTGCGACCGGACGGTCGCACCACCTCACCCAAACGGATCCCTCGGTGACCCGATACCAACGCCTCGAGGTCGCGATCCGTAATATCCGCGCTTTGCCCGACTATTTCGCCGGCTTTTTGGTATGTCCGGCGGTCCCGGCTGGCGTGACACGCCCTTGCCCGGCTACACGACGATCGTCGCTCTCCTCGTCATGGGCGCAGTCCTCTTCTACGGCGCACGCACCGTGAACCTGCGCAAGGCACTGGCTGCTTTTCGTCGTCTTTTGGCGCGATGGCGGGCATCCGCTGCTGATCGCGACGCCTCCTGAATTCCCCTAACATCGGCGCTTACCATCCACGCTACGCGCTTCCGCTCTTGGGCACGTGGCTGATTATCTGGCTCACCTCACACCACAAGAATGCCACTGTATCGAAGAGCCAGCTGACAATGTTCGTGCTCTTCCTCAGCGTTGCTGAAGCGGTCGCCATGCACGACGATCGCCCGCTACGCTCATGGCCTCGAAAACATCAATGGGCTTGGTTGGATCGCGAAAGGCAACCTGAGTTTGGGCGTCGATTGGTGGTGGGCCGACATGCCGTTGACCCCGATGGTGCTGTGGTTCATCGCCTCGTTGGGCTACGTGACGGCGTTGACGTGCGGGGTGTACCTGGCGTGCACGCGCCCTCGCCTCGCCTGCGATTCCCACCCTGGTGCCTCCACCGCCGATGCGCAGGTGTGCGACACCGATACTCCTGACATCGACGCGTCCCTCGCCGCTCCTACCCCTACGAAGGATGATGCATAATGAGCCCAACAGTCACCATCGTCGTGCGCACGCGTAACCGCCCGGCGATGCTCACCCGTGCCCTCGCATCGATCGCTTCGCAGAGCTTCGACGACTACGAGGTCGTCATCGTCACGACGCCGGCGACGAGGCCGAGGTCCGCAGGTCGTGAAGAAGCAGAAGCGCGCCGTTCGTTCGAAGATCACGATCGTCACGAACGAGGTCTCCAACGGCCGCAGGCCGCGCTCGAGTCTGGCCTGGCGGTGTCGCACAACCGCTACTACGCGGTCCGCGACGATGACGACTCCTGGCACCCGCACTTCCTGAAGAAGACGGTCGCCTACCTGGACGAGCACCCCGAGGCAGGGCGGCGTCGCCACCCGCTGTGAGATCGTCCGCAGGCGCGTGCGCGCCGACGGCACCTGCATCGAGATCGAGCGCGGGTCCTGTCGACGGATAACTATGGCCTGTCCCTCGTGGACATGATGGTGCAGAGAACTACACGCCGCCGATCTCTCAGCTGATTCGGCGCGGGTCGCCGACCGGGTCGGCCACTGGGACGGATCCCTGCAGACGCAGGCAGACTGGGACTTCAACCTTCGGCTGCTGGCTGCCTCCCGGTTGGGTTCATCGACGGGAGCCGCTGGCCCTACTGGCACCACCGTGACACGATGGATGCGTCCCTGGGTAACTCCGTCGTCACGGACGCGTACCTGCACAAGTGGGACAACCTGCATATCCGCGACCGCTACCTGCGTGCCATGCTCGCGACGGAGGACCCTTCATCCCCGCACCTGGGCCAGGCTCTGCTGTCGGCGGAGTACTACCGCCGGATGCGCGAGGAGCTGGCGCGCGTGGATTCGGGCGTCCACTCTCGCTGAATCTTGTGCACGTGAGACTTGCTGAACACGATGACGGCCCTGCACGAGCAGGGTACACGAGCTGCGCGGAGAGGTCAGTGCCCTGCACGAGCAGCTCGATGCCGGATTCGCCCTGCAGCGGTCGCTGCGCCGACGGTGTCCCTGCCCAAGCGCATCCTGCGTCGCCTGCTGGGGCGCTGAGGAACACCTGTCTTAGAACAGTCGGGCCGGCCGCGGGCACTCCGCGGCCGGCCCTGCGTCTCTGGCCTGGGGCAGCGGGCGCACGACGTCTGGCGTCATGCGGTCCCACCCGTATCCCGCGGTGATGTGCTGCATGCGGGCGGGACGCCCCATCCAGTCGGTGTGGACGATCATGTCGTCGCCCAGGTGAGATGGCGACGTGCGTGACGGTGCCGCTCGTCGTGTAGAAGATGAGGTCACCGCGCTGGCGCTGGGCGAGGGGCACGTGCTGGAAGCGCGGGTATGCGTAGAGTTCCTGCGACGTACGGTAGGAGGGCCATGCGTGCTGATGACGCTCGATGGGCTGAGGGATCGAGGGCCGGCGGCGTAGAGGATTGGAGGACCAGGCCTGAACAGTCGAATCCCTGGTCGTGGGGCCCGCGCCGCCCACGTGTAGGACGAGCCTGTCTGGTTCCACGCGTGCCGATCATGGCCTCAACGCGTCGCTGCGCGTGGCCGTCAGGGGCAGGGGCGTGGCCTGGTACTGGTCGACGGTCCACGGGTAGCCAGTATCCATGGCATCCCAGGTGGCCTCGTCGGACGACGCCGGTGACGGGCAGGCCTGCGCGCTGCTGGAAGTTCTTGACGGCGGCCACGAAGGGAGCGTCGACGGAGGCGAGCTTGTTGGAGTGCCACAGGCGAGGGCGCACCTGGGCGATGCGACCTTGGTGCCGTTCATGCCCAGGTGAGCGTGTTGGTCGCGTTCCCGGAGGCCCGTGATGTGGTCGGTGGGCTGCAGGGTAGCCGGCCGGAGCCTCGTAACCGCGCCACGCGCCCGAGGCGTCGAACTCGTAGCGGCGACCGTTCGGCTCCAGGGGCTCGGTGCGCATGATGCCGGTGTCGGGGTCGAGGTAGTACCACTGGCCCCGTCTTTCAGCCAGCCGCCCATCTGGGCGCCGCTGGACGCAGTAGTGCCACCCGTCGTCCAGGGTGCGCCCAGCCGGTGCGCATCGCACCCGACGAATCCAGGTAGTACCACGTGCCATCCACGCCGGTCATGCCGGTGCGCATGACGCCGCTGGCGGGGTCGAGGTAGTACCACTGGCCACCGTCTTTCAGCAGCCAGCCTCCCGTCTGGGCGCCGCTGGACGCGAAGTAGTGCCACCCGTCGTCCAGGGTGCGCCCAGCCGGTGCGCATCGCACCCGACGAATCCAGGTGGTACCACGTGCCATCCACGCCGGTCATGCCGGTGCGCATGACGCCGCTGGCGGGGTCGAGGTAGATACCACTGGCCACCGTCTTTCAGCCAGCCGCCGACGAGCGCTCCGGAGGGGAGCCAGGAAGAACCAGTCTGCACCGTCGCGCAGCCAGCCGGTGGCCATGTATCCGCTGTCGTAGAAGTAGTAGCGGGTGCTCCCCGATCCCCACCCACTGCGAGTGCGGGTACGTGCCGTCGGCTCGCCGCCACCACCAGCCGACCGAGTCACGTATCCACGTGCCCCGTCCGGTCTCATCGGGAGCGCCCATCGTCGAGGGGTTCGTCGCCTCCGACGAGGCCTGGGCCGCCGATCCTCATCGCTCGCTGCGGGGGCGGCGGGCTCGGGCGCGTCCGTGGCCTCGGGGCTGGGAGAGGCCGACGGTGCGGCCTGCAGGCGGACTGGGCCGCGGTGAGAGCCTTGCGCTGCGGACTGCGGTGCGGACTCATCCCCAGCGTCGGCGCGTGCCTGCGCGGGCAGGGCGATGAGCGCGAGGGCCAGGGCTGCAGTGAGGGGCGCGTGTGCGCGCGACGGGCGAGCGTGGGTGTCGATGCCATGACAGTGCCTTGTCGCTGGAGAACAGTTCTCCCAGCAGTGTAGGATGCCCGCCATACTGCGCGGGCGTGTTTGAGTCGGCAACTGACAAAAGCCGAGGCCCGGCGGACGTCCACCGCTGGGCCACGGGCATCGAACCCCGATGCGTCAGTCAGTCCTCGTTCTCGAGCTCGTCGGCCTGCTGGGCCTGTATGCGCGCGAGGTGTTCGTAGTCGGCGGCGCCGCGTCGGGGCACGTCACGCATCGGGCGTTCGGGCTCCAGGTGAGTGAAGGTGGCCCCCAGGTTCACGAGGCCGCCGGACTCCATGCCCGGGCCGGGCAGGACGTCGAAGCGGCGCGCCTTTTGCAGGGCGTCGATGACGCTGGTCATGTCCTGGTTCTGGATGGCCGCGGAGATCGTGTAGGCACCCGGGTTGAAGGTCAGACGCGGAATGTCGATGTCGAGGTGACTGGTGCCCGGCTCGATCGAGGTCGGCACGTAGCGCGTCCATGCCGTGCAGGCCCCACACGAACACTCCCTCGCGGGTGTCGATGGAGGCACCGAAGACCGGGGACTCGACGCGCTCGTTCGCGCGGTAGTGCAGGCGCAGGCGAACCGGATCGCCCGGTAGACGAGGGACGTGGGCTGACCGGACGCGGAGAGCAGCTCAATGCGCTCGATCATGGCCTCACCGCTGCCGAAGCGCGTGCCACCGCCCTCGACCTCGACGGCGTGGTGAGCGACGTCGGAGTAGGTGTCGATGACCTCGGCGGCCCCCGCCCACGTCGACAAGCGTGCCGTGGTCCAGCCAGGCGGCCTGGTCGCAGAAGGTGCGCATCTGCTCGAGGGCCGTGGGACACGACGACGACCGTACGCCCCTCATCCTTGAGTTGAGCGAACTTGTCCATGCACTTGTTCTGGAATTCCATGTCGCCCACGGCCAGGACCTCGTCGACGAGGAGGATATCCGGCTCGACGTGGATCGACACGGAGAAGCCCAGGCGCACATACATGCCCGAGGAGTAGTTCTTGACGGGCTGGTCGATGAAGCGCTCAACGCCGGAGAAGTCGATGATCGCGTCCAGCTTGGAGTCGATCTCCCTTCTTGCTCATGCCCAGGATCGCGCCGTTGAGGTAGATGCTCGCGCCCCGACAGCTCGGGGTGGAAGCCGGAGCCGACCTCGAGCATGGCGGCCATGCGACCCGTCGAGGAGATCGAGCCCTTGTCCGGGGTGAGGATCTTCGCGATACATTTGAGCAGCGTCGACTTGCCCGAACCGTTGTGTCCGAGCAGGCCGAAGGTCTTGCCCTGCGGGATCTCGAAGGAGACATCGTCGAGGGCCCAGAACTCCTCGAACTGGGCGCGCGAGCGCTGCAGGAAAGCGCCCTTGAGGGACTGGTTACGGTTCTGTAGATGCGGAAGCGCTTGGACACGCCCTCCACCGAAATCGCGTTCGTCATCAGAGTTCCTCCACGATTCGTGCCGAGAAGCGGCGGAAGATCAGCGAGCCGAGGCCGAAGACACCCGAAGGCCCAGGCGGCGCAGCCGAGCCAGACCTGCCAGGGACGGCATCGCGAAGCCGTACAGCGTCGAGCGGTAGGCCTCGAGGAAGAGCTCGGCGGGGTTGAGGCGGAAGATCGTGACGATCGGGAGGGCTCCTCTCCCAGGTCCACCCCTTTGGCCGCCAGGTCGGTCTGGACCCTTGTTGAGCATCGACAGGGAGAAGACGACGCCGGAGGCGTACATCCAGATCTGGTTGAAGATCTGCCACAGGTGCGAGATGTCGCGGAAGTAGACCGACGCGACCGACAGGATGAGGCCCATGCCGATCACGAACAGCATCGCGAGCAGGGTAATGACGATGACCGCAGGGATCATGAGCAGCACGCCGGGGCCTCCGGCGATGCACATGATGACGATGATGACGCCCAGCTCGAATGCGAAGTCGTAGGCCAGCGCCAGCACCGACGAGTAGATGAGGACCTGACGCGGGAAGTAGACCTTGGTGAGCAGGCCGGAGTTGCCTACGAGAGAGTCCATGCCTCGCTGGATGCCGCTCGACATGAAGTTCCAGGCGATGACGCCCACGCCGATCCACAGCGCGAAGGGAAGACGAGGCCCGAGTTCACGCCCTTGTCGGCCTCGCCGCGGAAGACGACGCCAAAAATCAGCGCGTACACGGCGATCGTCGCGATCGGGTTGATGAAGGACCACAGGCGGCCGAGCGCGGTGCCCTTGAACTCCGAGGAGATCGAGCGCTGCGCCATGCGCACCGTCAGGTCGATGACCCGTTTTCGTCTCAGACACGGCTACTCCCATCGCTTCTGTCGTGGTCAGGAAATCCATACTGCTTGCCGACGGCCGGCGTGAGCGCGGGAGGTACTGCGTGAACTCCGTACTCCGTGAGGGCGCTGGGGCGCATGGGGTCTCCAGCGCGCATCGTGGAGGCCAGGCTCATCGCTCGCCCTTCATGGATCGGATCTTGTGGAAGGCGCCGCGGGCCGCGCGGTACGCCGGCTTGAGAGCGTTGCCCAGTCCCGGGGTACGCACCATGATGTTGGTCTTGACGGCACCCAGCAGGTTCGGGACCGCGCCCATGCGCGCCTTGAGGAAGGGCACCTGGTCGATCGCGAAGGCGGGCATCATCGACGAGGTCGCGGCCAGCTTGTACTCGAGGTAGCCGTAGTACACGCCCGCCCACTTCGGGGTCATGACGGGGCGCACGTAGTAGCCGCGCGACAGGACCGCGTAGGCCAGGAGCCGCTCGATGACGTGGGCCAGGGAGCCGTCCTTGTAGCCGCCTTCCTCGGGGAAGTCCTCGGGGACGAGACCCGCGCCGGTCAACAGAGACAGTGCCTCCGGGCGCGCGATAAACATGGAGCCGTAGGGGGCCAGCGGCTGGTGGTCGTCGAAGGGGACGGTGATGCCGACCTTCTTCGCGAACTCGCGGGCGGGGCCTCGGTTCGCGAACCACGCGTGGCCCATCGTCGGGTAGCCCATGTGCGGCATGGGCGCGATCGCCATGCCCAGGCCCGGGTGGGCAGCGAACTCCGCGAGGATGCCGGCCACGTGATCGGAGGAGGCCAGCAGGTTGTCGTAGAGGTGCTGCTTGAAGAGCTGGGCGGCGTTGTAGTCGTCCTGGACGGACTTCTTGGAGTGGATCTTCACGACGATGTCGTACTCGCCGCAGGTCAGCACGTCGCCACAGTCCACCAGGAACGCGCCGATGTCGCGCCCGCGGTTGGAGGACACGACGCGCACGTCGGCGTCCACGCCTCGTTCCTGGGCGCGCGCCTCGATGAGGGCCTTGTTCTCCTCGTTCGAGGTCGTGGCCACCAGGTGGTAGCCCTCCGGCAGGACGCTCAGGCGGTCGAGGATCTCGTCGGCCATATCGGCGTAGAAAATGTGGGCGACCGCGAGGACCTTCAGGGAGGCGGCAGCGTCCAGGGTGGCCTGGTCGGCGCGTGGAGAGATGACGGTCGTCAGGCCCGCGTTGGTCACGAGGTCACGCGGACGCGAGGTGCGCGCGAGGTTCGTGAGGATCAGGTCGGTGTCGTAGCCGGCCTTTTTCCGCCAGCTCCAGCATGTCCGCGCCGATGATCGCGTGGCGGTCCAGGTAGAGCGGGTCGTGGAAGAGGTTGCGGCGCTTGAGAATCGGGCAGCCGTCCGCGAGCAGCATCGACGCGTTGTCGAAGACGGGGTTGCGCGAGGGGTAGTCCTCCGCGGGTAGGCCACGACGTGCGTGTAGCCGAGGTTGCCGAAGTACTCCGTGAAGCGCGACTCGTGCCACTGGATCGAGTCGTTGTAGGAACGAATCGGCGGCATCTCGTCCCAGTACTTGCGGAAGTCCGGGGAGCTGAGCAGCGGGTTGCGCACGGCAATCCAGTGGGACTGGATGTGGCGCGGCATGCGGGTGGCCGCCAGGAAGGGGTGGGGGCGCACCTCGTCGTGTTCGGTGATGCCCCAGAAGTCCACCGCTCCGGCGGCGTCCACGCGGTCGAAGAGGTTCTTCCACGGGTTGACGGGCGCGAAGAAGGTGTAGTTGAAGAGGATCAACTCGTCGATCTGGCCGAGGCGGTCCCAGCCGAAGCGGGCGATGCCGTCGCGGTATCCGCCCACATCGAAGCCGGTGTTTTCGCGCTCGAAGACCTCGGTGGCACCCGTGAGGAGGCGCTCCCGAGCGGTGTCGTCCAGAGGAGAGTTGGAGACGACGAGGATCTCGTCGAGGTACTCGCGCAGCGAGGTCAGGCACTCCACGATGTAGTCGTCGACGAGGCCCTGGGGATCAAAGAACAGGAAAATACCGGCGCGCTTCACGGCCTTACTCCCCCGTACCGTCGACGGTGGCCAGGATCTGGCGGATCTTCGTGGCATCTCCCCACACGCCGGGCGAATCGTAGGGACGATCCGGGAACGCCCCGTACTCGAGGGTGATATCCAGGTCGTTCTCGCGGATGTAGGCCTCGACGCGGTCGGCGAGGCTCATGGGCTCACCGCTGCAGATATTGATGATGCCGTCGATCTCGTCCTGGGAGACCGTGGCCGCGATCTGGTATGCCAGCTCCTGGATGGAGATGAAGTCGTAGAGGTTCTTGCCCGTGGTGAAGGGGAAGGTCTTCTTGCCTTCCTGGGCGGCGGCCAGGAGCTTGGAGAAGATCGAGGAGCCGTGCGCGTCGTCGCCGACGATGTAGTAGCCGCGCAGCCACTGCATGGTCGCGCCATGCTTGTCGGTCAGCAGCGTCGTGATCTGTCGCAGCGCGTTCTTGGAGATGCCGTACAGCGAGGCGGGGTTGCACGCGGAGTTTCGTCGATGGGGCCTTCCCAGTAGCCGACCTCGTGCATGGAACCCATGACGGCCAGGTGGGTGCAGCCGCCCTCGAGGAGGTTCTCGATGAAGCGGTAGTGGGCGGGCAGGTCCTCGATGTGGGCCGGCGAGTTGTGCACGAAGCCGTCACGCCACGCGAGGTGCAGGACCACGTCCGGGCGTCCGAGCTGGTCGTAAATGTCAGCGTCGCCGCTGAAAATCTGGGTGTCGATGCGACGCGCACGCTCGTCGACACCGTCGAGGCGGAAGTCGACGACACTGACGTCGAGGCCGCGCTCCAGCAGGGCATGAACAATGTGGCGGCCAATGTAGCCACCGGCTCCGGTAACGAGGACAGTCTTCACCATGTCAGCCAGTCTATCAAGGCGTAGGCGCTACGCAGCTCCGCCCCGCGTTGTGTGCCGTGACGCACCCACCGGCCCCCCGCCTCGTTCCCGGGTCGATGGGCTAGGGAACGCGAGGCGGTGCGGTGGTGCAGCGCGCGAGGCAGGGCGAGGAGCCCCTGGAGGACTCCGCGCGCGACCGGCCCCCGCCCACCCTGAGCGCACTACCCGCGCAATCGAGCGTGCGATGGCTCGCGCGACGACGCCCCACGGGGCGTGCTGGGCGGCGACGATGATGCGGTTGCGGGCGTTGACCCGCAGGAACATGGGGCGAGGACGTGCCCGAGGAGGCGGCGTGCTCGTGGTCGACGACGGCCCCTGCTGTGAAACGCACCTCGTACCCGGCCTCGCGCAGCTTGTAGGACAGGTCCGTGTCCTCGTAGTACATGAACAGGTCGGTGCGCACTCCCCGACGGCTCGCCACGCGGCGGCGTCGATGGCGCAGGCGCCGCCGCACAGGCCGAAGACCTCGGGGGCGGGCAGCGGGGAGTCTGCAGGGGTCCAGCCACGAACGGTCGTAGCCGTTGCCGGCCGGATCGACCTCGTTGCCGGTGGAGTTAATGAGGACCTGGCCGCCGCTCTCACCGTCGGCGACGCGCGTCCAACGGCTGCCGTCGCGGGCGACGAGGAACTCCGTGTCCGAGGGTGTGGAGGGACGCCAGCTGCCCGTCAGGAGGATGAGCGCGGTCGTGGCGCCCACGCCCTCGCCCAGGGGAGCCAGGAGCGCGTCGAGGAAGCCGTCGCGCACGGTCGCGTCGTTGTTGAGCAGGACAACGGCATCTTCGCTCAGGCCGGCCGCTCCTGCCATGACGCCGGCGCCGAAGCCGTCGTTCGTCCCGGCGTTCACGAGGGACACGCGCGCGGGATCGGCGGCACCGCGCAGCTCGCCCAGGCCCTCGCGCAGGACGGTCAGGGAGTCGTCGTCGGATCCGTTGTCGACGATGACGAGGTGGTCCCTCTGCCCCATCTGCGGGGCGACCGAGTGCGCCGCGCGCAGGGTGAGCGGTGCATTCTTCCAGTTGACGAGGATGACTCTCGCGCTGCGCGCCCTCATCGCGCACCCGCCAGGGACGCGTAGACGGCGGCGTGTGCGGCGGCGGAGGCCTCCCACGTGTAGTCGCGGGCGCGCTCGATGCCGGCGGCGGCGAGGCGGTCGTGCTCGCTTCCGGCGGCGGCTTCGAGGGCCTGCGCCAAGGCCGAGGCGTCGGTGGCGGGGACGAGGAGGCCGGCGTCAGTGCCAGTAATCTCCGCCATGCAGGTATCCGCGCTGGTCACGACGGGTGTTCCGTGCGCCATGGCCTCGAGGACGGGCAGGCCGAATCCTTCCCACAGCGAGGGGAAGGTGAAGACGCGTGCGCCTGCGTAGGCTGCGGCCAGGTCGGCGTCGTCGAGGCGCCCCAGGACGTGGACGCGTTCGCGGCAGGGGCGCGTCGGTAGGGTCGCTTCCCCATCCGGCGGGTCCGACGAGGACGAGGTCGAGGTCGGTGCCGCGCAGCTGCTCGTAGGCGGCCAGGAGGGTGGCTAGGTTCTTGCGGGGCTCGCGGGTGCCGACCCACAGGACGTAGGGGCGCGCCAGGCCGTGGCGGACTCGGAACCTCCACCTGCGCATCAGTGACGGGCGTGGGCTCAGCCGTGCGGGATGACGGTAATGCGGGAGGCATCCAGGCCCGCTTCGATGCAGTCATCGGCGGTGGCCTGCGAGGGCACGATGATGGCGTCGGCTCGCTTCCTCGTGATCTCGAGGGCGCGGTGAAAGTAGGCGGAGCCGTGGGCCGTGAAGTGGTCGGGATCGCGCAGGAAGGCGACGTCGTGGACGGTAACCGCCAGGGGACGGGAGGTCGGCGGGATCGCCCACGTGGTCGCGTGAATGACGTCGGGTCCCGACGAGGCCGTGGTCAGCAGGCGGTCAACGCTGGGAGTGCCGAGCCGGTCCCAGGCGGCGTAGAGGGCGCGCCGGGGCAGGGGCGCAGGACAGGACGGGGATCGTCAGGCCCACGTCGGCGGGGCTGGGCTCGCTGGCGCTGTGTCTGGCGTTGATGCCGACGGCGCGCACGCCCAACGGGGCCAGGCGGGAGGCGACCTCGATGATGTACCGGCCGGACCCTCCGGGGACCGGCTGCCACATTTGCTCGACGACCATTCCAACATTGACGCTCATGCGTCCAGGGTAGTTCACGGGCGCGGGGGCGGGAACAAAAGTATCCGCACGCGCAAAATGGCATACGATAAGGGGAATAGTTGTTGCTCCCGACCCAATGGGGATGATCGTGGCCCACTTCGTTTCTCACTCGCATCCGATCCGCGTCCTGATGGACGGCACCGCAATCCCCGCAGACCTGGGCGGCGTCGGCCGCTACGTGGACGACCTGGTGCCGGAGCTGGTGGAGCAGGGCGTGGACCTGACGATGGCGGTCCAGGAGCGCGACGCCGAGCATTTCGCGCTCCGTCTGCCTTCGGCGCGCATCATCCCGATTTCGCGGCGCTTCGAGTCCCGTCCCGCGCGCATGGCGTGGGAGCAGACGGGCTTGCCCAAGCTGATCCGCAAGGTCCGCCCCGACGTCCTACATTCCCCGCACTACACGTCCCCGCAGTTCCCGGGTGTCCCCGTGGTCATTACACTGCACGACGCGACGTTCTTCTCCCACCCGCAGGCGCACTCGCGCCTCAAGCAACGTTTTTTCTCCACTGCGATCCGCCGCGCGATTCGCCGCGCGGACGCCCTCGTGGTTCCTTCCTTGGCCACGCGCGACGAGACCATCAAGTACGCGGGCGGGGATCCCTCGCAGTTCTACGTGGCCTATCACGGCGTGGATCGGACGATCTTCCACCCGGTTTCCGACGCCGAGCGCGAGCGTGTCAAGGTGTCTTTGGGCCTGGAGGGGCGCGACTACATCGGCTTCCTGGGCACGCTGGAGCCCCGTAAGAACGTGCCGAACCTGGTGCGCGGCTGGGTCAAGGCCGTCTCCGACCGCTCGAATCCGCCGGCTCTGGTCCTGGCCGGCGGCAAGGGGTGGGACGAGGACATCGACCCGGCCCTGGCCGCGGTGCCCGAGCACCTGACGGTCCTGCGCCCCGGCTACCTGCCCCTCGAGGACCTGCCCGGTTTCCTGTCGGGCTGCGTCATTTTGGCCTACCCCTCGATCGCCGAGGGCTTCGGCCTGCCTGTCTTGGAGGCGATGAGCTGCGGCGCTGCGACGCTGACGACTCGTCTGACTTCTCTGCCGGAGGTCGGCGGCGACGCCGTCGCCTACTGCGACATCGACCCCGATTCGATCGCCTGTGCCCTGGTGGAGCTGCTGGATGACCCCCTCGCCGCGAGGCGTTGGGAGCCGCGGCGATTCCGCGCGCCGACGAGTTCACGTGGGCCCGCGCCGCGTCCGTCCACATCGACGCATTCCGCGCTGCTGCGCGTTCCTGAAAAAGAAGGAGGAAGTACAGATGGTTCCTGAAAAAGAAGGAGGAAGTACAGATGAACGCTGTGCGCGTGGAGCGTGCCAACGAGGCGGAACCCGAGAAGGTGGAGTCGGCCTCGTCGCGTCCAAAGGCTCCTCGGCGTGGCCGGGGCGAACACGGCCGCCCCTTCCCTTCTTGCTGTTCTCATCCTCATCGTCGCGGTGATCACATCCGCGCTCGCGTGGGTTGTCGCCTCCCCCGTGGGCGCCTCACCCGACGAGGATTACCATCTTGGCGCAATGTGGTGTCCACCTCCCGTGGACGAAACAGGTTGCCAGATCGGCACAAAGAACGGACAAAAGGCCGTTATCGTGCCCCAGACTCTGGCGAAAGAAAACGTCACCTGCTACGCCTTTGAGCACGATAATTCGGCGCGCTGCACCTTCGCGTACTCGGACGATCTGACGGCTACGACCCTGCGGTGGGATGACGGCAACTACCCGTGGGGCTACTACCAGTTTGCGCACCTGTTCGTCCAGCATTCGACGAATCGGGCGGTGTTGGCATTGCGGGTTTTCAATACACTCTTGGCGATCGGACTGCTCGGCGCGATTATTGCCTTGGCCGACTCGGAGCTACGAAGCGCGATCAGCGTCGCGCTAACCATCGCGTGGCTACCAATGGGCTTCTATTTCATCGCAAGCATGAACCCCTCCTCGTGGGCGATCAGCGGCACTTTTGCCTTCGCTTCCGCCATGTTGGCAGCCACACGGTCAGCAGGGCCGCGCCGGGCTGGTCTGATTGCCTGCGCCCTGGCTGGCGCGGTTTTTGGCGTCACGTCGCGCGGCGACAGCGCCTTCTTCCTTTTCGTCGTCACGGTCGCTCTGGCCTTTGCCGTTCCGCTACGGCGCCGCATCATTCCCGAGGCCGTGGTGGCCTCAATTGCCTCTGTAGTCGGCGTTGTGATCATGCTTCGCACGAATGTGTCGTCGAAACTGGTGCCGGTTGAGGCGAGTGCCGCCACTGTCGGGCGCCGCGCGATTCTCCTGAAGAATCTGGCGGGGATTCCGGACTATTTGAGGGGTTTTGTCGGCTACCGCCTGGGGCCGGGGTGGAATGACGTGACTTACCAGGGCGGGGTGAGGCGAACAGCACTGGCGATTGTTATTGTGCTCATCTGTTGGGCCCTGGCGCATCTGTCATGGCGTCGGGCACTGTCAGCGTTGGTCGTCCTCGGTGCAATCGTCGGTGTTCCTGTCACGATCGGCGTGCAGGGCCGTTTCAACAATGTGGAGATCTATCAGCCCCGCTATATGTTGCCGCTCTTCGCTGTGTTTTTGTTGATGCTTCTGGCACCCAGCCCCGCTCGCTCCGATCATCACCGTCGGGGCATTGGTGCCATGCCATTGCGTCCCCCTTCCGGGATTTTCGGACGCCTGTGCGTGGGCGTTGTCGCAACGCTTTGGGCCCTGACGTACGCCCGCGCTCTCTACCTCATCATTGAGCGCTACGCGTTCGGCTGGAACCCGCAGAGGTACCCGATTGATCTGTCCACACGCAACTTGAGCACGGGATACGAGTGGTGGTGGCCGGGGGCCCCAATCGGCCCGATGGCGGTGTGGATCATCGCCTCACTTTGCGCTTGCGTCGCCGTCGCACTGATGCTCTATCTGTGGAATCAATCTGCGATCCGGGAGCGTATCGAGGAACAATAAAACTCACAGCCAAAACGTTCGCAAAGTTCTCATTCGATGCTATGATCGAACACGCAGTAGAATTTAATGCTTGCGAACGAAAGGTGATTGCATGCCTTCGACAAACGTCGGCACGCTCAGCGAGCCCCAATTCAACATTCTGACCGCCCTGGCCGCGGCCAATTCCCCCCCTCACGCAGCGAGCGCTGTCGGAGGCCACCGGCATGAGCCTGGGGCGCGTCAACACCGCCACCCGCGAGTGCGAGGCCGCCGGCTACATCAACGAGCGCGCGATCAACGACGCGGGCCGCGAAGCCCTGGAGCCCTACCGCGTCACGGGTGCCGTCATCATGGCCGCGGGCCTGTCCTCGCGCTTCGCGCCCATCAGCTACGAGCGCCCCAAGGGAACGCTCAAGGTGCGCGGCGAGATCCTCGTCGAGCGTCAGATCCGCCAGCTCCACGAAGCCGGCATCACGAACATCACGCTGGTCGTGGGCTATAAGAAGGAATACTTCTTCTACCTGGCCGACAAGTACGACGTCGACATCGTCGTCAACCGCGAATACGCCACGCGCAACAACAACGGCTCACTCTGGCTCGTCAAGGACCGCCTGGACAACACCTACGTGTGCTCCTCGGACGACTACTTCACCACCAACCCCTTCGAGCCCTACGTGTACAAGTCCTACTACTCGGCGAACTACGTCGAGGGTCCCACCGACGAGTGGTGCATCAAGACGGGTCCGGGCGACCGCATCACGGGCGCGACAGTGGGCGGCAAGGACGCGTGGGTCATGCTCGGCCACGTCTATTTCGACCGCGTCTTCTCCGCGAAGTTCCGCGAGATCCTCGAGCAGGTCTACCACCTGCCCGAGACGGTGTCGAAGCTCTGGGAGTCCATCTACCTGGATCACATCAAGTCCTTCGACATGGTGATCCGGCGCTACCCTGACGGCATCATCCACGAGTTCGACTCGGTCGACGAGCTGCGCAACTTCGATCCCCTGTTCATGGAGAACGTGGACTCTGAGGTCTTCGACCACATCGTCGAGACTCTGGGCTGCGCAAAGTCGGAGATCCGCGACTTCTACCCCCCCTCAAGCAGGGCATCACGAACCTGTCGTGCCACTTCGCGGTGGGCGACGACGAGTACGTCTACCGCCATCCGGGGATCGGCACAGAGAAGATCGTGGACCGCAGCGCTGAGTTCGCTGGCTTGCGCCTAGCCGCCGAACTCGGCATCGACGATACCTTCATCACGGGCGACCCGGCAGCGGGATGGAAGCTCTCACGCTTCGTGCGCGACGTGCGCAACCTGGACGTAACCCGCCCTGAGGAACTGAAAGCGGCCATGGAGATGGACCGTGCGCTGCACACGTCCGGTCGCGTCCTGGACCGCTCCTTCGATTTCGTGACCGAAGGCTTGCGCTACGAGGGTCTCCTGAAGACCTTCGGCCCGATTGATGTCCCCGGCTACTTTGAGCTGCGCGACAAGGTCCTGCGCCTCAAGGCTTTCGCGGACGCGGACGGGTTCGAGGTCGTCCCCTCGCACAACGACTTCTTCCCCCCGAACTTCCTGGTGGATAACGATGGCAACATCAGCCTCATCGACTGGGAGTATGCGGGTATGTCGGACATGGCCGCCGACTTCGGAACGATGACCGTGTGCACGGCGGAGATGACCCGCGAGCGCGCTCACGCCGCCCTGGAGTTCTACCTGGGTCACGCCCCCAGCGAGGCCGAGGAGCGCCACTTCTTCGCCTACGAGGTCTTCGCGGGCTGGTGCTGGTACCTGTGGGCACTGGTCAAGGAAGCCGAGGGGCGACGACGTGGGCGAATGGCTCTACATCTACTACTCGCACGCGACGCGTACGATCGATTCCCCTGCTCGCTTCGTACGAGGCCACCTCGACCTCGGGCGCGCAGGTCTCCCAGGAGGGTGAGCTGGCATGAAAACTCAACACGGCGGCAAGCGTTACGGTATTTTCTCGGGTGTCCTGTGGGGCCTCGACACGGTCGTGCTGGCGATCGCCCTGGCCATGATTCCGTTCGCCGACTTCGGCCAGTCGGCGCTGGCGGGTGCGGTCCTGCACGACGTTGCGTGCGCCGTAATCCTGGTGGTCTACATGGCGATTCGAGGCCGCCTGAAGGACACCGTGGCGGCGCTGCGCACGCGCCCGGGCAAGTCGGTGATCGCGGCAGCTCTCCTGGGTGGCCCGATCGGTATGAGCGGCTACCTCATCGCCATCGACAACATCGGCCCCGGCCTGACCGCGATCATCTCAACGTTCTACCCGGCGCTCGGCACCCTGCTGGCGTTCGTTCTCTTGAAGGAGCGCATGGCTCCGCGTCAGATCATTGCCCTCCTGGTCGCGCTCGGCGCGATCGTGGCGACGGGCTGGTCGGCGACGGCGGAGCCCATCGAGGGCGGCAACGCGATCCTAGGCGTCGCCGGCGCCCTGGCCTGCGTGATCGGCTGGGGTTCCGAGGCCGTCATCCTCACGTGGGGTATGCGCGACGAGGCCGTGGATAACGAGGTGGCCCTCCAGATCCGCGAAACGACCTCGGCGGTGGTCTACCTGTTCGTCGTGGCACCGATCGCGGGAGTCTTCGGCTTCACGCTGCATTCGCTGGCCCACCTGTCGGCGGGCATGGTGGCTCTCGCCGGTCTGGCAGGCACGGCCTCGTACCTGTTCTACTACAAGGCCCTGTCGGCCATCGGCGCATCGCGAGGCATGGCCCTGAATATCTCCTACTCGGCGTGGGCGATTATCTTCGCCCTGGTGTTGCAGGGCACGGTACCCACGGCCACGCAGGTCGTCTGCTGCGTCGTCATCCTGGTGGGCACCGTCCTGGCGGCGACTCCCTCGTGGGGTGATCTACTTCCCAGGCGCGCGGGTCGCGTCAGCGACAACAAGGCGTGAGACAATGGCTGGTGGGCGCGCATGCGCCCACCAGCTTTCCGCACCCGGAGGACTTATGACGACGCCCCCCAGCGACCTGCGCAAGGTCCATATGCTGCTGACCTACATCCTGTCGGAGTTCGACCGGGTGTGCGAGGAGATCGGCGTGACCTACGCGCTCTACGGCGGCAGCGCGATCGGCGCCGTGCGTCACGGTGGTTTTATTCCGTGGGACGACGACATCGACGTCTGCATGGTCCGCGAGGACTACGAGCTTTTCCTGCGCGAGGCACCAGCCCTCCTGTCGGAGGGTTTCCGGATCGACAACCAGGCCAGCACGCCGCGCTATCACCTGTTGTTCTCCAAGCTTGGCCTGGAGGGGACCGTGTTTCGTTCCCAGGGCGAAGTCAACCCCGATTACACGCCGCCAATCTTCTTGGACATTTTCCCATTGGACACTGTGCCCGAGGATGAGAAGCGTTTCCGTTCGATGTGCCGCCGCACCTGGTGGTGGGGACGCCTCCTCTTCCTGTCGGGTATTCCGACCCCGAGCTTGCCCGGCATGGTGGCGTGGAAGCGCTCGCTCGTGCACGCGGTGACGCGCACGGTGAATCTGGCGCTGCGTGCCACGCAGATATCCCCGCGCGGCCTGTACGCCCGGTGGGAGAAGGCCGCGCGGGCGGCGGAGGGCGAGCAGACGGGTACCTACGCCGATTTCACGATGCGTGACCCGTGGAATTGGATCGTGCACCGCGACGAGTTTGTGCCGACGCGCCGCGTTCCTTTCGAGACGATCGAGGCGTCGATCCCTCACGACGTGGAGGCACTGTTGACGCGTGGATACGGCGACTACATGCAGCTGCCTCCCCCGGAGAAGCGCTACAACCACGAGGCAGCGGTCATCGACTTTGGCCCCTACGCCGAGTCCCTCTAGGCTCAGCCCCCCTGACGATCGGAGACACATGAGCGCCGCAGACCCCGCAACCCTGGCAGCCATTCAGCGCGCCACCAAGCGGTGCCTCGCCGAGACCGATCGCGTGTGCGCCCTCCTCGACCTGCGCTACGTCGCCTACGGCGGCACGGCAATCGGAGCTGTGCGCCACCAGGGCTTCATCCCGTGGGACGACGACGGGGAAGTGTGCATGCCGCGGGCAGATTACGAGCGTTTCATCGCCGAGGCCCCGGCCCTCCTCGGGGACGAGTTCTTTATCGCCTCCCCCGCCACTCACCCCAACTACCCGATCAGCTTCGGGGTGCTGGGCTTGAAAGGCTCGGAGTTCGTCTCGAAGGTCGCGAAGGACCGCTCCTTCCGCATGCCGATCGGCGTGGACCTGTTCGTCCTGGATGAGATCGCGGATGACCCCGGCCGCTTCCGCGCCCACTGGGGCATGCGGGCGCTGCGCGTCAACGAGGCATCGCTGTACAGACGCTGGCTGCGCGCCGCCCTCATGGGCCGCGAGAACCCGCAGAAGGAGGCCGACGGCTCGATCCTGTTCGGCGATTTCGACGCGCGATCCGCTTCGCTGGAGCGCTACCGAGGCCGAGCTCTTCCCGGCTCGCTCCGTCCCCTTCGAGGACATCACGGTGCGCATCCCGGCCGCTTACGACGTCGTGCTCACGCGCGGCTACGGGGATTACATGCGCATTCCGGATCCCGAAGATCGGGTGACCCACGAGCCCTTCCACATCGTTTTCGGGCCGAATGATCCGAGGCCCGAGGCCACAGAGGAGGCCGGCGCGTGAGCGAGAAGGACACCATGGCCCCGTCCCTTCCTGACGCGCATACCACCGGCGACGCGCAGGTCGTGGCCACCGAGGAGGCCCTCGAGTCGCGCGGCCAGCTGGGGCGCGACTACCTGTGGAACACGGCCGCCTCCCTCATGTCGAGCCTCGCCGTGGTCATCATGGGCGTGGCGATCATGCGTTCGGGCGCGACGGATTCCTTTGCGCGCGCCCAGTACGGCCTGTTCACCCTGGCGTTGGCAATCGGCCAGCAGTACCAGACGGTGGGCCTGTACGAGGTGCGCACCTTCCACATGACGGACGTGCGGCGACGCTTCGATTTTGGAACCTACCTGTCCACGAGGCTGTTGACTTGCCTCGTGATGGTGAGCCTGATCCTGCTCCACTCGTGGAACTCCTCGACGAAGGACCCCTATCCCGCGTTCACGGTCATCGCGGCGATGGCTCTCCTGCGCGTTTTCGACGCCTTCGAGGACGTGTACTACTCGGAGTTTCAGCGCTCCGGGCGCCTCGACATCGCGGGCAAGGCCTGCTTCGCCCGCATTTTCACGACGACGTTCCTGTGGTCGGGCCTGTACTGGGTCACGCAGGATCTGCTCCTCGCCACGCTCGTCACCTTCGCGGTCACCTGCGTGGTGCTCGTGGTGGCCTACGGCCTGCCCGCGCGCGGCCTGTTCTCACTGCTACCCTCGTTCAATCGACGAGGCATCGGCGGGATCCTGTGGGAATGCCTGCCCCTGTTCATCGCCGCGTTCCTTAACCAGTACCTGGCCAACGCTCCGCGCTTCGCGATCCACGCGAGCCTCGGCGACGAGGAGCTGGGCGTCTTCGCGATCATCTACATGCCCGCGGTCGCGATCAACATGCTGTCGCTGTTCGTCTTCCGCCCCCTGCTCACCCGCATGGCGCTGCGCTGGGCCGAGGGCAAACGCGGGGAGTTTTTCGCGATCGTTCGCCGCGGCCTCCTGACGACCGCGCTCGCCTTCGTCCTCGTCGCGCTCGTCACCTACGTGATCGGCGCGCCTCTCCTCACCCTCGTGTTCGGCACGGACGTGTCCAACTATGTGCCTGAGCTGATGGTGCTCGTCCTCGGTGGTGCCCTCAACGCCGCCGGCGTCATCCTCTACTACGCGCTGGCGACCATGCGCCGCCTGCGCGCGGTCCTCGTCGCGTTCCTGATCGCGGGAGGGACCGCCTACGTCGCGGCCGCGCCGCTCGTGCGCTCCTTCGCCATGATGGGCGCATCCCTGGCCTATGCTTCAACCATGGCCCTCCTCGCGGCGCTCTTCGTCGCGTTCATGCTCATCCCCGTCCGCAACGCGCCCACCGAAACGGAGTCCGTCAATGGCTGACCGCTCTCATCCCCCTGTCAAGGTTGCCATCTTCATGGAGTTCTTCCTGCCCTACCTGGGCGGCATCGAACGCTACCAGGACCGCCTGAGCGAGCAGCTGAGGCTTCTCGGCTACGACGTCTTCATCGTCACGTCCCTGCACGACGAGTCGCTGCCTCGTTTCGAGGACAAGGACGGCCTGCGCATCTACCGCCTGCCCACCAAGGGCATCTTCAAGCAGCGCTACCCCTTCTTCAAGCGCGACGCCCGCTTCAAGGAAACGATGGCCGCCGTCGAGGCTGAAAATGCGGACTTCTACATCGTCAACACGCGTTTCCACCTCACCAGCCTGCTCGGCGCACGCCTCGCACACCGCCTAGGCCGCCCCGTCGCGCTCATCGAGCACGGCACCGCGCACATGAGCGTGGGCAACCCCGTGCTGGACTACTTCGGCAGCATCTACGAGCACGGCCTGACCCACTTCGTCAAGAAGCACGTGACCTCCTACTACGGGGTGTCACGCAACTGCAACAAGTGGCTGCGCCACTTCGGGATCGAGGCCTCGGGCGTGTGGTACAACGCGGTGACGCCGGAGGATACGGCCGTGGCGGACGACCGCTACGAGCGCGAGTGGCCGCGAGGCCGCGATGACTCCGAGATCGTCATTTCCTACGCGGGGCGCCTCATCGCTGAAAAAGGGCATCGTCGCACTGCTGGACGCCTTCGCACGTCTGCGCGCCGAACTGCCGGACGTCCCATTGCGCCTGGCCGTCGCCGGATCTGGCCCCATCGAAGACGAGCTGCACGAACGCTACGGGTCGGATCCGGCTGTGTCGTTCCTGGGAAAGCTGGATTTCCCCGCCGTCATGAGCCTGTACCGCCGCTCCGACGTGTTCGTCTACCCGTCCATGTACCCCGAGGGCCTGCCCACCTCGATCCTCGAGGCAGCCCTGGGCGATTGCGCGATCGTGGCGACGCCTCGCGGCGGCACCGAGGAGGTCATCACCTCCCCCGCGCTCGGATGGATCGTGGACGGCCGCACATCCGCCGAGCTCTCGGATGCGCTCGTCCCCGCCCTGCGCGAGGCTGTCACCGACCCGGTGCGTCGCGCGTCCTGCGCGGCGGCTGTGGGCGCACGCGTACGCGAGCACTTCACGTGGCAGTCCGTGGCCCGCGAGGTCGCCTCCGTCATCGACGAGGCCGTGGCGCACTAAGCGTTGATAATCGTTGCCCGGGGCTGCTCTGTGTGCCGGTGGGCGGCGGCCCGCCCGCGAGATCGCCACACGCGAGCTCCGCTCGGAGTGCTCGATCTCGAGGCCCGCCCTGGCCCTGCCACCGCCCACCGGCACCGCAGCCACCTTCACCCCGCAGGCCTCGCACCACCCTCCAGTCGGGCGGCTACTACCACCTGGCCCTGCCACCGCCCAGCGGCACCGCAGCCACCTTCACCCTGCAGGCCTCGCGCCACCCTCCAGTCGGGCGGCCACTACCACCTGATCCTGCCGCCACCCACCGGCGTCGCAGCAACCTCAAGCCCGCAGGCCTCGCGCTCATCCAATCGGATGACAATGGGGGTTTTGCAGCATTAGGAGCTCACTGCCGGCGTGTCGCCGGCGTGTCGGGGTTCTAATGGCGCTATTCCCCCCACTGCATGTCACCTGGGCAGCAGGCCGGGACCAACAGCACTCACCCTCAGCTCCTCCACACGACGACCACCGTCTCTCCCTCACCTAGCGACGCAACATCACGACGATACTCCGGCGTAAAACGACGACGAGTTCCCATAACAAGCACCTCACTCTCCGCAGGCACACACCCGCTTCACGAAGTGTCAACAACACCAGCCTAAGCACAAAATATAGAAAAATGGAGGGGTGGGCGCTCTGCGCCCACCCCTCCACCTCGCGGAGTTGTCAGACTCAGGCGTTCGTCGGGAAGTTCATCCCGACGTAGCCAACCTTCTCGCCACGCTTGGGCCAACGGGTCGTGACGACCTTGGCCTTCGTGTAGAAGCGCACGCCCTCGGGGCCATGGATGTGGGTGTCGCCCAGCAGCGACTCTTTCCAGCCGCCGAAAGAGTAGTAGGCGACAGGAACCGGGATCGGCACGTTGACGCCGACCATGCCGGCCTCCACATCGACCACAAAGTGGCGGGCAGTATCACCGTCGGAGGTGAAGATCGCGGAGCCATTGCCGAACTCGGAGGAGTTGACGATCTCGATGGCCTCTTCGTAGGTGTCGGCGTGCACGACGACCAGGACCGGACCGAAAACCTCCTCGCAGTAGACGCTCAGGTCGCGGTCCACATTGTCGATGATCGTGGGGGCCAGCCAGAAGCCATCCGCATACTCCTCACCCTCGGGACGGTAGCCGCGGCCGTCGAGGACAACGTTCGCACCCTTCGCCTCGGCCTCGTCGATCCACTTGGTAATGCGCTCCTGGGAGGAACGGGTGATGACCGGACCCATCTCGGAGGCCGGGTCGGTGCCAGGGCCGACGACGATCTTCTCGGCGCGAGCCTTGATCGCGGGAACCAGCTTCTCCTCAACACCGCCGACGGCGACAATCACAGGCAGGGCCATGCAGCGCTGGCCGGCCGCACCGAAGGCGCCGGCGCTGATATGCTGCGCGGCGAACTCAATGTCCGCGTCAGGCATGACGATCGCGTGGTTGTTCGCGCCACCCAGGGCCTGAACGCGCTTGCCGTGGGCCACGCCCGTGTCCTGCACGATGTGGGCGACCGGGGTGGAGCCGACGAAGGAGATAGCGTCGATGCCGGGGTGGGTGAGGATGTCGGTAACCAGGTGACGGTCGCCGGCGATGACGTTGAACAGGCCGTCGGGCAGGCCGGCTTCCTTGTAGAGGCGGGCGATGATCAGCGAGGCGCTGGGGACGACCGAGGCAACCTTGAGGATGAAGGCGTTACCGGTGGCCAGGGCGACCGGATGCATCCACATGGGGACCATGGCCGGGAAGTTGAAGGGGCAGATACCGGCGACGACGCCGACAGGCTGGCGCAGGGTGTGCACATCCACGCCGGTCGAGGCCTGGTCGGTGAACTCGCCTTTGAGGGCGGCGTTGATGCCACAGGCGAAGTCGATGGTCTCGCGGCCGCGGGCGATCTCGCCGAGAGCGTCGCCGTGGGTCTTGCCGCCCTCGCGCACGATGGCGTCGGCGATCTCATCCTGGTGCTCGATGACGAGCTGGCGGAACTTGAACATGATGTCCACGCGCTTGGCCAGGGGCGGTGCGGCCCCATTCCTTCTGCGCGTTGCGGGCGATCTCGACGACACGGTCGAGGCAATGCTTGTCGGCGAGGGCGAGCTGGTCGACGACCTTGCCCGTGGCGGGGTTTTCGACGCCGATGGTCTTCTCGGAGTGAGCGACGTACTCTTCACCGTTGACCCACAGGTTGACTGTCATTGGTTTTACCTTTCTTCCCATTCATCCACGAATGGCGAAACATCTTTGTTAGGACAAATGGTAGCATGTTTCTGCGACCAATGTCGCGATATCCGCAATACCGGCACATACCAGGACACAATTGTCCCGTCTATCGGACACGAGCCTCGCACTCCCCGAACGAGGCCATGGCCGGGCCTGCCCCATCGCGCACTCCCCACCCCCGCCTCGTCCCCCTCGACAAAATAGGGGGCGGCCCCGGAACACATCCGGGGCCGCCCACGCCAGCGCGCCGACGCGTCACAGGTAGTGGCGCTGCGGCTTGCGATCGTTCTGGTAGTCCTCGTACGCACGCTGCGTCGACTCGAGCACGGACACCTCCGAGATCGCCACATCCCACCAGGAGGATCCGGGCGGGTTGGGGCCCATCAGGTCGGTCTCGATGTGGATCATGGTCGCGCGATCCGAGGCGGCGGCCACCTTGTAGGCCTCCTTGAACTCATCGATCGTGTGGACCTCGATCACGTCGATACCCCAAGAACGTGCGTTCGCCGCGATGTCCACGCCAGCGATCGTGTCCGTGTCCTCCAGGTGAGAGCCGGTCCCACGCTGACGGTACTTCGTGCCGAAGCGCTGGGAGCCGCGCGACTCGGACAGGCACCGATCGACGCGAAGCCGTAGTTCTGCAGCAGGACGTAGATGACCTTGATACCCTCCTGGGCGACCGTGGCCAGCTCCATGGGCAGCATCTGGTAGGTGCCGTCACCGACGATCGAGACGACCTCGGACTGCGGACGCGCCAGCTTGACGCCCATGGCGGCCGGGACCTCGTAGCCCATGCAGGAGAAGGCGTACTCGACGTGGTACTGGACGGGAGTCTTGGCCTGCCACAGGGCCTGCAGGTCACCGGGCATCGATCCGGCGGCGTTGATCACCACGTCCTCGTCGCCCATGAGCTCGTTGAGCGCGCCGAAGACCTCGGTCTGCGCGGGCAGCGGGGCGTTGCCCACGTGGTAGCACTGCTCAACCTTGGCGGCCCACGCCTCGCGCTCGGCGGCGATCTCGGCGGTGTAGGACTCATCGACGCGGTAGTCGGCCAGCTCCTCGGTCAGTGCGACGAGCGCCTCACGGGCGTCGGCCACGACCATCTCGGCGCTCTGCTTGGCGGCGTCGAAGGGCGTGATGTTGATGTTGACGAAGGAGACGTCGGGATTCTTGAACTGCGTCTTCGAGGCCGTGGTGAAGTCGGAGTAGCGCGTGCCCACGCCGATGATCAGGTCGGCCTTGTCGGTGAGGTGGTTGCCCGAGTCGCCGCCGGTGGAGCCGACGCCGCCCACGGAGCAGGGGTGATCGCAGTTGATGGCACCCTTACCGGCCTGCGTGTCGGCGACCGGGATGCCTGTCGCGGCCGCGAATGCGCGCAGCTCCTCGGAGGCCTCGGAGTAGATGGTGCCGCCGCCGGCGATGATGAGGGGGCGCTTGGCGGCGCGGATCTTGGCGACCGCGCGCTCGAGGGCGGCGCGCTCGGCCGGGGGACGGCGCACGTGCCACACGCGCTTGGCGAAGAACTCGATCGGCCAGTCGTAGGCCTCAGCCTGAACGTCCTGGGGCAGAGCAATCGTCACGGCACCGGTCTCGGCCGGATCGGTCAGGACGCGCATGCCGTTCAGGAGCGAGGGAATCAGCTGCTCGGGACGGTTGATGCGGTCGAAGAAGCGCGACACGGGGCGGAACGCGTCGTTGACGGTCACGTCGAGCGAGGTCGGATCCTCGAGCTGCTGGAGGACCGGGTCCGGGATGCGGGTCGCGAACTGGTCGGAGGGGAAGATGAGGACGGGCAGGCGGTTGGTTGTCGCCGTCGCAGCACCGGTCACCATGTTGAGCGAGCCGGGGCCGATCGACGCGGTCGTCATCCAGGTCTGCAGGCGGTTCGTCGTCTTGGCGAATGCCGTGGCCGCGTGGACGGCACCCTGCTCGTTGCGGGGCATGATGTAGGGCATCGGGTTTTCACCCTCGGCGGGCGCGATCTCGTTCTGCAGCAGGGCCTGGCCGATGCCGGCGACATTACCGTGGCCGAAGATGCCGAAGGCGCCCGCGATGAGGCGGTGTTCGACGCCGTCGCGCTCGGTGTACTGGTTGGACAGGAAGCGAATGATTGCCTGTGCGACCGTCAGGCGCACGGTTCCCTTATAGGCTTCTTTGCTCATGGGTTGTCCTTTCGGGACTGTCTTACTTGTTCATGGGGAGTCGGGGGTCCACTTCCTGGTTTTCCCAGGTCGCACGGATCCAGTGGTGCGCCGGATCGTCGGGGGCAAGCCACACGAGGTCCTCGTTCGGGCCGGCCATGACGTTCAGGTAGTACATGTCGTAGCCGGGGGCCGCGACGCAGGGGCCGTGGTAGCCGTGGGGCACGAGGGCGACGTCACCGTCGTGGACCTCGCAGCACAGGTCGATCGGGCGGCCGGGGCTGCCGTAGGTGCGGTGCAGGCCAAAGCCCTTGGATCCCTCGGGGCCGTCTTCGATCTCGAAGTAGTAGATCTCTTCGAGCTCGCGCTCGTCCTCGGAGTCCTGCTCGTGCTTGTGGGCTGGGTAGGAGGACCAGTTACCGCCGGGGGTGATGACCTCGCAGGCCAGCAGGTGGGAGGTGGTGACGCCCTCGACGGCGAGGGAGTAGTTGTTGACCTGGCGCGAGCAGTCGCCGGCGCCGCGCAGGTCGACGCGGACCTGGCTCTTGGGGTAGTAGGCGACGTCGATGTCGCGGGTGGCGATCGCGGAGGGGAAGGCGAAGCGGCCCCCGTCAGCGGAGGTGATGGTCAGGGCTCTTGCCGCGCCCCACGTACAGGTAGTCGGTGACGCCGGAGAAGACGCCGCGGCGACCCTCCAGCTCGTAGATCTGCCCGTCGACCTCGACGGTCGCGCCCCCGGCGAGGGGCAGGACGAGGAGCTCGGCCTCGCCGGTCTCGACGACCTGGGAGGCACCGGCCTCGAGAACGAGGACGCGCAGACCCGAGAAGGCCCAACCGGCACGCTGGGGGTCAATATCGACGGTGAAATTGCCGTGGCCGGAGGAGCCGGCGGGAACGTAAATGTCGGGAAGAGTCATCGTAGTCTCCTGAAAGTTGGGCATCGGTGCCGCTGGTTGAAAAGGGGGACGAGGCTGGGGCGAGTCGGGTGGGTTACGGGAGGACCCCCGTTTCGACGAAGGTGTGCAGCTGCTCGAGGGTCGGCATCGCTGTCGAGCATTCGATATGCAAACACACGTAGGCTCCCGCGGCCGAGGCGTAACGGATCGTGCGCTCGAGGTCCCACCCTTCGACGAGGCCGTGGATGAGCGCGCCTCCGAAGGCGTCCCCCGCACCGAGTCCGTTGACGACGTCCACGTCCCAGGCGTCGACCCACACGCGCTCGTCGGCGGTCTTGGCGAGAGTTCCCTTGGGCCCCTGCTTGACGATCGCGAGCTTGACGCCCCGTTCGAGGAGGGCGTCGGCTGCACCATCGGGATCGGAGACGCCGACGGCCATCTCGCATTCCTGGCGGTTACCGACGGCGACGTCCACGCGGGACAGGACGGCTGCGACGCGCGAACGCGCCTGGGCCATGCCGCTCCACAGATTGGAGCGGTAGTCGAGGTCGAGGATCGTCACGCCGTTGGAGCGGTCGCGGTGATCGAGGGCGCGCAGGTGCAGGCCGAAGGAGGAGTCGCGCGACAGGCCGGTCACGGTGAACCAGAAGATTCCGGCTCGTTCAACGGCGTCCCAATCCACCTGGTCCTCCCTCAGCTCCAGGTCCGGCGCGCTGGGCTCACGGTAGAAGTAGAGCGGGAAGGAGTCCGGCGGGAAAAGCTCGGCGAAGGTCACGGGGGTGTGGAAGTCGCGCACGGTGACGACGTGGTCGGAGGAGACGCCCAGGCGCTCCAGTTCCCGGGTCACGAAACGGCCGAAGGGGTCATCCCCCACGCCGGTGATGACGCCGGAGCGATGCCCGAGGCGCGCGGCGGCGACGGCGACGTTCGTCGGGCTACCGCCGAGAAACTTTCCGAAGGTCTCGACGTCTTCGAGGTGGGCGCCAACTTGGAGAGGATAAATGTCAATGCCGGAACGACCCATTGTCAGAATGTCGACATAGCGGCGCTCGAGAGACATGGCGTCTCCTTCCTCTCCATTGGGGTGGCCCGCAGACCTTTCTCTTCAAGAATGCACTATCAACAGGCAATCGTCAAACTTTGTCCGTACAATATGTAGCAGCGCGTCAGTCTTGCTCCTGACATCAACGCTGATACCATGTAACCGTATTTAATTAACACAGCCGTCGCGCCGCACACGAAGGTTTGACATGCCCAAAGCATCGCCCACCCCGGAGAACACCCCCTACGTTCCGGACATCACGCTGGATCGCTCCTCCCCCCCGTGCCGCTATACTTCCAAATTTCGGAGCCCATCGCACAGCTCATCAACTCCGGCGCGCTGCCCGCGGACACGCGCCTGGAGGACGAACTGTCGATGGCTGCGCGACTGCATGTCTCCCGCCCCACGGCACGACAGGCGCTCCAGCGCCTCGTTGACCGCGGCCTCCTGACGCGCCGCCGCGGCGTCGGCACGATCGTGTCCCCGCGCCACGTCCACCGCCCCATGGAGCTCACCTCCCTCATGCGCGACCTCGTCGACGCCGGACACAAGGTCCACACAACGATTCAACGTTACGAGGCACGCCCGGCCAACGCTCAGGAAGCCGACATCCTCAAGATCGCCGAGGGAACCCTCATCGTCCACATCGAGCGCACACGCTTTGCCAACGACGAGCCGATCGCCGTGCTCACCAACTTCATCCCGACGGACATCGCGCCGACCATGCAGGAGCTCGAGTCCGCCTCCCTCTACGACCTCATGCGCGAGCGCGGGGTCACCCTAGCCTCGGCCCGCCAGTGATCGGCGCCCGCAGCGCGACGACGAAGGAAGCCAAGCTCCTGTCCGAGCATCGCGGCGCCGCCCTGCTGACGACGCAGCGCACGACGTACGACCCCTCGGGGCGCATCGTGGAGTACGGCAACCACATCTACCGTGCATCGCGATACTCCTTCGAAGCCAGCCTTTTCGCTCAGTGATCAAGTATTGACACTTTGTCCTAACAAACTGTTGACAGGCAAAAGCGCTCGCCGTAGACTTGCGTTCGACGGAGAAAGTCGAAAGCAATCACAAAGGAGTGCTTCCCGCCATGTCCATCGAGTACACCCCCGGCCCCTTCTGGACGCCGCGCGTCACACCCCCACCGCCCTGTGGAACGATTCCTCGGATCCGGGCGAGCTGGCGCAGTCCATCTCCTTCGGCGGCGTTGGTGCTACCTGCAACCCGACCATCGCCTACACCTGCATCAACCAGCGTCGCGACGTGTGGCTGCCCCGCATTGCGGAGCTCGCCAAGGAGATGCCCAACGCCACCGAGTCCGAGATCGGCTGGCAGGGTCGTGCGTGAACTGTCCCTCGAGGCCGCCAAGCTCCTCGAACCCATCTTCGAGGCCGAGAACGGTCGCAACGGTCGCCTGTCGATGCAGACGGATCCGCGCCTGGCTCGCTCCGCCAAGGCTCTGGCCGACCAGGCCGAGGAGTTCCACAACCTCGCCAAGAACATCATCGTGAAGATCCCCGCCACCTCGGTGGGCATCGAGGCCATCGAGGAGGCCACCTACCGCGGCGTCTCCGTCAACGTGACGGTCTCCTTCTCCGTCGCGCAGGCCGTCACCACGGGCGAGGCCATCGAGCGTGGCCTCAAGCGCCGCGAGGCCGAGGGCAAGGACACCTCCCAGATGGGCCCGGTCGTCACCCTCATGGTGGGTCGTCTCGACGACTGGATCAAGGAGGTCGCCGAGCGCGACGAGATGTTCCTGGATCCGGGTCACCTCGAGTGGGCGGGCATTGCCGCCTTCAAGCGCGCCTACCAGGAGTTCCAGAAGCGCGGCCTGCGCGCCCGCATGCTCTCCGCTGCGTTCCGTAACGTCATGCACTGGTCCGAGTTCGTCGGTGGCGACGTCGTGGTCTCCCCGCCGTTCAAGTGGGCCAAGCGCATCAACGACTCGGACTACAAGATGGAAGAGCGCATGGACATCCCGGTGCGCGAGGACATCATGAAGACGCTGCTCTCGATCCCCGAGTTCGTCCGCGCCTACGAGCCCGACGGCATGACCCCGGAGGAGTTCGACACCTTCGGTGCCACCGTGAAGACCCTGCGCGGCTTCCTGCAGGCAGACGCCGACCTCGACGCCCTGGTGCGCGACGTCATTATGCCCGCTCCGTGATCCATTCGGTGGCCCCACACGATGCGCGTGGGGCCACCACCGGTCACGGTTTTTCCGCTCTCCGGCACACCCCTCTCACCTAGAAAGAAGCAAAGATGCTCAACATTGCCGTTATCGGTGCCGGCCGCATCGGCCACGTCCATGCCAAGACCATTGCCGCCCACCCCGGCGCCACCCTCGCCCTCGTTGCCGACCCTTTCGGTGACGCCGCGAGCAAGCTGGCCGAGGTCTACGGCGCGCGCCACACGACCGACGTGGATTCCGTCTTCACCGACGAAGGCGTCGACGCCGTCGTCATCGGATCGCCCACGCCGCTGCACATCCCCCACCTGCTCGCCGCCGCCAAGGCCGGCAAGGCCGTGCTGTGCGAGAAGCCGATCGCCCTGGACATGAAGGACGTCGAGGCCGCCCGCGACGAGCTGGGTGCCGTGTCCGTGCCCGTCATGTTCGGTTTCAACCGCCGCTTCGATCCCTCCTTCGCCGCGGTTCACGCTCAGCTCGACGAGGGAAAGATCGGCGATCTGGAGAACCTGCTCATCATCTCGCGCGACCCCTCCGCTCCCCCGGCTGAGTACGTGAAGGTTTCCGGCGGCATCTTCCGCGACATGACCATCCACGACTTCGACATGGCCCGCTTCTTCCTGGGCGACATCGTCGAGGTGCACGCCTTCGGCCAGAACTTCAACGAGGAGATCAAGGAGGCCGGCGACTTCGACGCCGCCGTGGTCACCCTGAAGAACGCCGCCGGCGTCGTCGCCACCATCATCAACAACCGCAAGTGCTCGGCCGGCTACGATCAGCGCCTGGAGGCCCAAGGCTCGACGGGTACCCTCAACGCGGACAACATCCGCGCCACCACCGTGCGCCTATCCAACGCCGAGGTCACGGATGCGGCCGAGCCGTACCTTGACTTCTTCCTGCAGCGCTACGCGGACGCGTACCGCATTGAGCTGACCGAGTTCATCGACGCGGTCGTCACGGGTACCAAGCCCACACCCTCCATCGACGATGCGATCGAGGCTCTGCGCCTGGCCGAGGCCGCCACGGAGTCGGCGAAGACCGGCAAGCCCGTGTCGCTGGCCTGACAGCGTCTCGTCAGTCCCGGCGGGGTTCATTCTCTGCCGGGACCGTCTCATTGTCCTAGGCCATCCAAGAAGCATCTCATTTCTTCGTACGGACACTCCTAGGCACCACTGTCGAGTCCCGCACACATACTGATAGGCACACGTTCACACTCATCAGATACTTCTGAGAAAACTCCCAAATCCCCATGTTTGTCTGGACAATCAAACAGGATGGCGTAGAATAGCGCTACCGACACACTGGCCCACACATCACCGCAACTCATAGGAGAGCTGCAATGACTCACGTCTACGATCCCGCAACCGCGATCAATGACCCCAACGGCATCACGTGGGGCATGCACCCCATCGCTTGGCGCAACGACGACATTCCCGAGGTCGGCGAATGGAACACCATCGACATCATGTTCGACGACCTGGCCGAGGCCGGCTTCGCTGGCACCGAGGTCGCAGGCTGGTACCCCTCGAAGGAAGAGACGAAGGAGAAGGCTGACGCTGCGGGCCTGAGAATCGTCGCCCAGTGGTTCTCCAGCTTCATCGTTCGCGACGGCGTCGAGGCCGTCACCCCGGACTTCCGCGCCACCTGCGAATACCTGCAGTTCCTAGGTGCGACCCGCGTCGTTGTCTCCGAGCAGACCGGCTCGGTGCAGGGCATCCGCGACATCTGCATCTTCGAGAACAAGCCCCTCCTCAAGGACGAGGAGGTGGCCCGTTCTGGCCGAGGGCCTGAACAGGCTCGGCGAGATTGCTCATGAGTACGGCCTTGACCTGGTCTATCACCACCACCTGGGCACCGTCGTCCAGACCAAGGGCGAGACGCTGCGCCTGCTCGAGCTGACCGACCCGGACAAGGTTTCTCTCCTCTTCGACACAGGCCACGCTTACGTGGGCGATGGCGACGTCATGGGCTTGCTGCGCGGCGCGATCGACCGCATCAAGCACGTGCACTTCAAGGACGTGCGCCCCGCCAAGATGGAAGAGTCCCGAGCGACCAAGCGCTCCTTCCTCGACTCCTTCCTCGCCGGCATGTTCACGGTTCCCGGCGACGGCACCATCGATTTCACCGAGCCCTACGCCTTCCTCGTTGAGCACGGCTACAAGGGCTGGATCCTGGTTGAAGCCGAGCAGGATCCGAAGATCGCTCCTCCACTTGAGTACGCGCACATCGCGCGCGACTACGTGAAGGGCACGCTGCTGGGTCAGTGAGCAGCTTCGCGCGGTTCCTCAACTTCCCGCGCGAACCATCTGGGGGGGTGGAAGCGACTCGTTCGCTTCCACCCCATCGATCTCACGCGCCGCGAGCGCATCGCACTCGAGCCTGTCACGATGACTCGCGATCATACTCTTGCGCTGTGTCGTGTCCTGACCTACAACACAAGGAGACCCCGTGGATCTGTCGACGCTGAGCGCCCTCACCTGAGTCGCTCTTATCGCGGCCGCCGCGCTCACCGGGCTGGCGAAAACTGCCGTGCCAGGGCTCGCGTCGGTCGCTGCCGCGATCTTCGCCCCGGTTCTACCCGCGAAAGAGTAGACGGGCGTCATGCTCGCCCTCCTCCTCATCGGCGACGCGATCGCCCTGTGGACATACCGGCGCGACGCGAATACGGCGGTCTGGGCTTAGGCTGGTGTTGTTGACACTTCGTGAAGCGGGTGTGTGTGCCTGCGGCCAGTGAGGTGCCTGTTATGGGAACTCGTCGTCGTTTTACGCCGGAGTATCGTCGTGATGTTGCGAGTCTGGTGTTGGATACAGGGTCTACGATCGCGTCTGCGGCCCGGGATTTAGGCTGGGTGAATCGGTGGTGGGCCGGTGGGTCAAACTCGAGCGCGAGCGGCGCCAGGCCGCCGAACAGGGGCGTCCTGATCCACGCGAGATGGAAGCTGAGATCACTGCTCTGCGCCGGAGGGTGCGCCAGCTGGAGAAGGAGAACGAGTTTTTGGGAAAAGCCAGCGCCTTCTTCGCGTCTCGGCACCAAAACACCAGCGCTTTGAACTGATGGACGCGCAGAAGGCTTCCTACTCAATCACCTTGATGGCCAAGGTCTTGGGGGTGACGCGCGCAGGCTATTACGCGTGGAAAAACCGTGCACCCCAGCGGGGCAAGCGCGCGCTGGCGCGGCGGCGTTTGGATGAGGCGGTGGCCTGGGAACACGAGGTGTCGGGCGGCACCTATGGGGCTCCTCGCATCCGCCATGCTCTGACGCGCGCGGGCGTGGATGTGGGGGTGCGTGCGGTCGCCGCGTCGATGCGCCGCCAAGGTCTCACAGGCCTGAACACGCACCCACGCCCGGCCAAGCGCGGCCGGCGCGGTCCTGTGGCCCATGAGGACCACTGCGCCCGCCAGTGGGACCAAGGCGCCCTGGATCGGGTGTGGATCACGGATTTCACCTACCTGCGCTGCGCCCAAGGCTGGGTCTACCTGTGCGCCGTGCGCGATGCGCACTCGCGTCGAGTCCTGGGATACGCCATGGGCGAGCAGCAAAGCACCGACCTGGTCATCACCGCGCTCGACATGGCCGCCACCACCCGCGGCACCTTCCCCACAGGGGTCGTGCTCCACGCTGATCGGGGAACACAGTTCACCTCCCAGAAACTGGCAGCCTACATGCGCGCCGTGAAAGGAACCGTGTCGATGGGGCAGGCTGGAGTGTGCTGGGATAACGCCATGGCCGAATCCTTTTGGGCCACCCTCAAAACCGAGTACTACTACCGGCGCGCCTTCACCACCCGCGACCAGGTCTACACCGGGGTCGCCACCTGGATCGAAGACTTCTACAACCGCCGCCGCATCCACACCAGCCTCGGCGGCAAATCCCCCATCGAATACGAACTACACCAAGCGGCCTGGACAACAGCCGCATAAACAAACCGTCAACAACTTGCGCACAGGCCCAGTGGCACATCCCCTGCACACTGACACAGCTACAGAGCGAGGCTCATTCCCATGTCGCGAAGCATCGTAAAGGGGTTGAGGCACTCCACCCCAAGCGCGGCACATGCGTCGGGAATCTTAATCCGTTTCTTCGATCTCGGTGCCGACTTTTCGTGCGTGACGACCACCCACCCATTAGCCAGTGCGTGCGCAACGATCCAGGAGTCCGCAACGCGTTGAAAATCGCCGACTGCTGGCGCCTCATAGTTGTCTTTTGCCCACTTCATGACCTGCTGATAGCGAGCCACCACGCGCGAGTCGGGAGCAATAAAATGTTGTTTATGCTGCTTCGCCCAGGCCTTGAGAGGATCGTCATCGCTCGCATCGTCCAGTTCGTCGTACACGGACTTGATACTCACGGCGTGGTGAGAGTCGAATAGCCGAACGAGGAAGTCCCAATATCCGGGGGCCAGATCGAACGCATAGTACGCGTTTGCAGCATCGATGAAGACGTTCGTGTCGAGGACGTACATCTCTCACACCACCTGGAGATGTCTCGCCAGTTCGTCGAACACTTCCCTCTTGTGTGTGCCGATCATACGGAAACTCTCCGTGAATCCCGTACGCCCCTCCAGGGTGGATGTAACGATCGCGGTCGCAAATGAACGCCCAAGACGCGCGGTGAGAGTGTTGTAATAGTTACCGCCGCCATTGCGACGCTTTTCGTCACCGTAGTCAGCGCGCACCGCCTCGAGAAGCTCGTGGTAATGCTCGTCACCAATCCGCTGAGCTCCGTGCAGTCTGTGGAGTGCAACCTCGGCGGACACGCCAAAGCGACGCGCAACCGCACGGTAATCCAGCACAGTTATCGCTTCGTCGAAAGCCGTCAGCGTCTCGTCAGGCAGCAACACACATGCAGCGACGCGATTGCACCACGCTTCTTCGCCGCTTCCGCCAAGCAAGCGGTCACCGCCAGACAGTGCACTGTGTCCGAGAAGCAAGTGGGCAAACTCGTGCAGGAGGGTAAAGTTCTGTGCGCTATACGGTTCGTCAGCGACGTTGACGAAAATCAAGGGGGCAATGTCGTCGTAAAGGCTAAATCCACGGAACTCCCGCGTAGAGAGCTTCCTCGTGTTGCTCGCACCGACGACGCCACTCCTCATGACAAGCACGCCAACGCCTTCAAGCGCTGCGACGATATCGTGGCACCATTGCTGGGTTCCAGTCGCCGATACGTGATCGAGTTGCAGGAGAGAGCGTACGCGGCGAGCAATAACCCGTGGGGAATCCTGCGCGCTCGCAGACCCTAGGAATGGAAGTTTCTCCGCTCCCTGTTCGAGGGCATAATCGTGATACCAATCCTGGAACTGCTGATAGCGGTCGATGGTGTCGAGAAGATTCCCGGAGGGACGCTCAATAGCGGCACTCTCACGGGTACGCATATCGGCGATAGGCAACGCCTCATCGGGTGGTTCAGGCACGATGAGCGCCCCGAGGGATGTGTGGGTGTAAGCCGCAAACTTCTCGAGATCGTGAAGAGTCGGCTGGCCGCTTCCGTCCATCCAGTCCCCAAGTTTTGAGAACTTCGTCAGCGCATCCTCGAAGGTACGCTCAGAGCGCTGGAGGGCCCACGAGAGCACTGGCTGACTGACGGCGACTCGCGCACTCATGGCATTCCTCCTCCCACACGCATACCGATGCCCCTATCGTACAGCGGGCCCCATCATTTCCGTCTCCTTGGGGTGTTTTCTCACCGATACCACCCACACCAATCAGGAATCTCCGGCTGTGCCCTCGTCATCGCGACGACGATCGCGGCGACGGTGCCGCTGCTCGGATAAAAAAGCTGTCGGCGCGAGCCTGTAGGCCCGCGCCGACAACCTCATCTCACACTCGAGGAGCTGTGATGACCAGCGGCAGAGTATCACCGCGAGCATCGCTCGGAGGCTGTTCCCCCGCCTGCAGGGTCAGACTCTGTCCATCCCCGGCGCACGCCGCGCCCGGCGTGAGGATCGCGGAACGCAAGTAGTCGAATCCCTGCGGTAGACCCGACACGCGCGTGACGGACGCATCCGCCACCACGGCGACGTGGTCCTCGTGAACGAGAAGACGCACCCAGGCCTCGTCCTGCGAGGACTGCGCGGTGACGGCCTCGAGGTCCTTGGCCGACAGCGCTCGCACACCGCGCAGCTCCGATCCGTACAGGTCATTCCACGCGCCCAGGCCCTCGAGGCACTCGCGCTGCTCGCGCGGAATCGTACCATCGGCCTTCGGACCCACGTTGAGCAGCAGACGACCGCCGCGCGAGACCACGTCCACCAGGTGGCGGACGGCGGCCGCGCCGCTGAGGTACTGGTGCTCGCCCTCGGCACGGTTGTACCCGAAGGACAGGCCGACGCCTCGGCAGTTCTCCCAGGGCGTCCCGCTGGTCTCCGAATCCCCCATGTGCTGATACTCGCTGGTCAGGTAGTCCGCGTGAACGCCGCCGTAACGGTCATTCGTGACCCCCTCGGGGCGAGCCGCGTAGAAGTACTCGAAGAGCGTGCCCAGACCGTAGGGGCCGAAGTTCTTCCCCTCGTCTGGCCAATCGATGTCGTTCCACACGACGTCGGGGGCGTAGCGGTCGATCAGGTCGCGCACGTGCACGAAGCAGTAGCGCGCGTAATCCGCGTCCTTCGGTCGGCACAGGTCCTTGCAGTCATCCTCGGACAGGATGGGCCGCGCGGGCCGGTAGTGCCAGTCCAGGCCCCCGGAGTAGTACAGGCCAACGCGCAGTCCCTGCGCCCGCGCGGCATCCGCGAAGCCCGCCACGAGGTCGATGCGCGGACCCCGGCGAACCGTGTTGCGAGTGCCCGTCTCCGGGGCGTCCCACAGCGTCACGCCGTCGTGGTGCTTCGTCGTCAGCACCGCGTAGCAGGCGCCCGCACGGTGGAAGAGACGCATCCACTCGGATGGGTCCCACGCATCCGGGTCCCACGCGTCCAAGAACGCGTCGTAGGGGGCAGCCCCATACAGGTCCTTGTGGCGGCGCGCCGCCGGAGAACCCGGGATACGGATCGTGTTGAAGTACCACTCCGCGTATGAATTATGGGTAAACCATGCCTCCCAGTCGTCCTCGACGCCGAGCTCCCCGTGGTCCTCCGCCCACGCGGGCACCGAGTACGGCCCCCAGTGGACAAAGATTCCCAGCGGCGCGTCTTGGAACCACTGCGGCGTCGGGCGAGCCAACGCCCCCCAGCGGGCGGACTGGTCGAGTGTTTCACGATGTTCCACGCTCATCACCGTCCTCCGAAGGCACCCAGGGTGACGCCCTTTTCCAGCTGCTTCTGCAGGAAACGACCAGCAGGATCGACGGGATCGTCGTCATCGTCACCGCGGCCATCAGCGGGCCCCAGTCAGTGCCGCGCTCACCCGAGAACATCTGCAGGCCCAGCGGGATCGTCGCCAGCGTCGAATCGTTGACCACGATGAGGGGCCACAGGAACGCGGACCAGTAGTCAATGAACGCGAACACTCCAACCACCGTGATCGGAGCCTTGAGGAGGGGCAGCAGGACCTTCGTGAGAATCTGCCAGTCGCTGCATCCGTCGATACGCGCAGCCTCCTCGAACTCGAGGGGCAGGGACATGAGGAACTGACGGATCAGGAACGCACCGAACGCACCAAACGCAAAGGGCACGATGAGGGCGAAGTAGGAGTTCACCAAGCCCATGCGCTGCATACCGATGTACAGCGGGATCACGAGGACTTCCTGGGGCAGCACCAGCGTGCCCAGGAACAGCATGAACAGCTGGTCGCGGCCCTTGAAGCGCAGGCGAGCGAACGCGTAGGCGGACAGCACCGACACGACGACTACGAGGGCCGCGCCTGCCAGCGACACGATAAACGAGTTGAGGACGACTCGGCCGAAGGGAATCGAGTTCAGAGCCGACGGATAGTTGTCCCAGGCGATCCTGCTGCCCGTCGGGCTCAGGCTGAAAACCTCGGTCGTGGGCTTGAGGGAGGTCGCGACCATCCACACGAAGGGGAAGAGGAAACCGACCGCGATGATCCCGAGCAGGACCACCGAAATGATCGTGGAAAGACGCTTCTTGTTATGCATCGTAATTCACCCACTTCTTCTGGCCAGCGAACTGCAGGGCCGTCACCGTCATGACAATCACGAAGAGCACCCACGCCATCGCGGACGCGTAGCCGAGCTTGTCGAAAGAGAAACCGTTGCGGTACAGGGCCAGCACGATCGTGTTGGTCGCCTCGCCCGGGCCGCCCAGCGTCAGGAAGTAGGGCTGAGCGAAGACCTTGAAGGCACCGATGATCGTCATGACCGTGCAGAAGAAGACGGTCGGCGAAATCATCGGGAAGACGACCTTGAAGAAGCGCTGGACGCCGTTGCAGCCGTCGATCGTCGCGGCCTCGAGCACCGAGGAGTTCAGGCCGTTAAGGCCGGCCGTCAGGACGACGATGTTGTAGCCCAGGCCCTGCCACAGGCTCATCATGAGCAGCGAGACCATCGCGAGAGTCGGGCTGTTCAGGAAGGGAATGTGCTCGATCCCGAAGACGGCCAGAGCCGAGTTGACCACGCCGTTGTCGGAGAGCAGGAGCCTCCAGATCAACGCGTTACCGACCATCGGGGTGACGACCGGGATGAAGAAGATGACCCTCAGGACGCGGCTGAGCCATTCCGGCACGCGCTGGAGCCAGTAGCTCAAGCCGATCGAAATCACCAGGTTCAGCGCCGTGTAGCAGGCGGCGAACACGACGGTGTTGCGCATGACCGTCCAGAACGCCGGGTCCTCGCCGCTGAGCATGCGCCGGTAGTTTTCCACTCCGATAAAGCGGCCGCCTCCGAAATCGACCAGTCGAAGAAGGAGATCACGAGGGATGCGATCAGGGGCAGGACGATAAAGAGAAGGAAGCCCGTCATTCCGGGCGACAGGTAGACGAGGGCGCGCAGGCCATCGCCCCGGCGACCCTCAGCGCGCGCGGAGTCTTTGCCGCGCTTGGAGGCCTTCGCCTCCCCCGCGCCCGCCGCGCCCGAGGGCACCTCGCGGCCGGGTTTCACAGTGTCAACGCTCATGAGCTATGCACACCTTTCGTCAAGTGTCAGTGGGTTCCGCAGTCCCGCTCACGACATCGTTAGCGCTAACGGGAAGAAACCCACGAAACGAGGCCGGGGAACCGAGTGGCCCCCGGCCTCGTTCATGGTGAGCTGGGATCAGCCAGCGGAGTTCTGCAGATCGGTGAGGATGTCCTGAGCGGTCTTGGTGCCGCGGAAACCCTCAGGCGAGTACTGCTGGAAGGACGTGTTGATCTGGTTCCACGTCGACGTGGTCACGAGCGGGGTGCCGTTCTCGAGGAGGACGCGCACGGCCTCGGCGCTGTCCTCGGGCTTGTTGGCCGCCCACTTGTCCATCGCGGACTCGACGGAGGGAACGGTGCCCTGCTTGTCAGCAACGGTGCCGATGACCTCGGGGGTCACGAGCTCCTTGAGAACATTGAACGCAGCCTGCTTGTCCGGGCAGGACTTCGAGATCCCGAAGCCGGAACCCTGGATGACCGCACGAGGCTGGCCGGTGGGGGTCGGCAGGACCGCGACGCCGAGCTTATCGCCCAGCTCCTTCTCGAAGGAACCGTACATCCACGGGCCGTCCACGATCATCGCGGCGGTGCCGGAGGTGAAGGCGGTCTGCGCCGGGCCGTCGTTGTCGGCGGCGTTCGGGGCAACCGCGACCTGCTCCTTGTGAACCAGGTCGAAGGCGAACTGGACGCCCTCAACGAACTTAGGATCCGTCAGGGTGTTCTTGCCGTCCTTGGAGACCTGGCCGCCAAACGCGATACCAAAGTCGCCGGGAGCGTTGCCCAGGAGGAGCGGCTTGACGGCGACGCCGTACTTGCCATCCCCCGTCAGAGCCTTGGCATCCTTGAGGAATTGCTCGGTCGTGTAGGAGGTCGAGGGGGCCTCCAGGCCGGCCTTCTCGAACATCTCACGGTTGTAGTACAGGACGTCGGGCTCGGCGTCGTAGGGCAGGGCCAGAACCTTGCCATCGACCGTCATGCCCTGCATCATCGCAGCGTTGTAGTCGGAGGCCTTGATGCCGGCGGCTTCCATGTAGGAGTCGAGAGGCTCAAGCAGGCCGGACAGCTCCTGCGCGCGGGCGGCCTGCGTGGTAAGGATGCAGGGCGCGTCCGAGGCGACCATGCGGGTTTTCACCTTGGTCCAGTAGTCGTTGAAGGCCGGGCCGTCGAAGGTCAGGGTGAAGTTGGGATCCTTCTCCTTGGCTGCGTCGACGAAGGACTGCCACTGGGCGCGGTCGTTGTCCGTGGAGACCCAGGTGTACATCTGGTGCACCTGGTCCGCGCCAGAGCCACCGCTGGACGACGCGCCTCCCGAACCGCACGCGCCTGCGAGCAGGGCGAAGGCCGAGGCGGTCGCACCGAGTGCGAGGAACTTGGAGATAGTGGGGCGCACGATGCGCTCCTTCCTTGTCAGGGGCACCGGGGGTTCCAGTGGTCGCATTGCCTCTCTGTAACGCGGGCCCGGGAACGTTCCCGAAAGTGCCGTCTCTCGTCATTGAAATTGACAGGACAACTGTACCATCCTCTGAAGGGGACACACAAGCCACATTTAAGTTCATCACATCCGGCGATTAATTCCGACTATCCTGTGAAGGCCTTTGGCGACGCGGGCGACAGGATTTTCAAGCGTTTTTGACAAACTCTTGCCCGCCTGTCACCCGCCGCGTTGGATTAAACAGGGATGTTAATTGTCCAGGACTTCGCGCAACGCGTCATCGAGGGACGACGCGCCCGCCCCCAGCATGGCTTCCAGGCTCTCGAGCGTGTGGTGCGAGGGGCCCGCCAGGAAGGCGACCATCGCGCCCACCTCGGATACATCCACGCCAGTGCGGGCCGCCCATGCGCGCTGGTACAGGCGGAGCTGGGTGACGAAGTACGCGACCTTGTCAGGCTTGGTCGTCGCGCTCACCGGGCGCCCGCTCTTCCAGTCGACGACCAGATAGCGGGGACCATCCCCACTCACGCGTTCAAACACGGCGTCGATACGACCTTGAACGGACACTCCGCCCACCTCGACCGAGAAGGCTTCCTCGATCGCGACGGCCCGGTAATCCGCCAGCTCGTCCGCAATAAACGACCGGAAGTTGGCGCGCAGCCGCTCCAGGCGCTCGCGCTCACCGTCCGTCAGCAGGGCCTCGTCCACAACATCATCGCCCCCCGCCAGCGCGGCATCCTCCCCCGCGCTCACGCCGGGGCTCTCAGAAGTCTCCGAGGCTGGATCCGCACTCGCAAGGTGGAGCTCGCGCTCCACCCACGCATGAAACACCGTGCCCAGCGCGGAGAACGAGCTGGGGCGAGTCGGCATCGGCCTGCGCATGTCGCGCGCAAACTCATCAGCGTCCTGTAGGAGGGCCGACACGGACGTCGCGGGAACACGTTCCGCCCACAGATCGACGACTGGCGTCTCCTGGGACAGGTGGTACTCCTCGATGAGCGCAACCGTATCGCGCACCGCGGGGTCATCCCCCAGCTGCGCCAAGGCCTCGTACACCTCCTGGTCCTCGGGCATCGCGTCGATCTGTGCCTGCACTGCCGCAGCGGCAGCCGCAACGCGCTGACGCGAGGGACCCGGCTCCTGCGGAAAGGTCTCGAACACCCGCACACCCACGCCCTGCTCGCCGCCCTCATCGGCCTGAGGGACCGGTGCAATCAAGCACCTGCCCTCCCCCACCGAGGACTCCACGGCGTGGTCACGCCACCGCCCATCGGACCACATCTGCGGGTCTTCGATGGCACCGACCGTACCCGACGAAGCACCGGGCGTATGCTCGAAGATCTGGGCGCTGGCATCCATCAGGTAGCGCGACGGATGGGTCACCTTCTTATTGAACCCCGACGTCCAGGAGCCCACCAGCAGCTGAGCGCTGCGCGCACGCGTCATGGCCACGTAGGCCAGACGACGCTCCTCGTGCTCCGCATGCTCCCCGAGGGAAACACCGTACTCGCCCTCCAGCCACTTCTTGAAGGCAGTCGACGGATTCTTTGCCCCCTCAACGTCGAACTCAAAAGGCGGTAGATCCGCGCGGTCCCCGCGCAACGGATGGGGCAACGAGCCCGCATCGGTCACCCACGCCTTGTTCGCGGGAGGATCATCCGTCCACGACCGGCTCTTGCTCTTATGCAGGGGGAACGAGCCATCGGCCAACGCAAACACCACAACTCCATCCCACTCCAGGCCCTTCGAACCGTGGACCGTCAGGATCTGGACGGCGTTCGGGTCCGGCTCGCCCAGCGGAGCATCCAGCCCATCCTCACGTTTCTCCGCCATGTCCAGATACGCCAGGAAAGAACCGAGGGACGCACCCGGAGTCTCTTGCTCGTACGCCGCAGCCACAGTAATAAACTCATCGAGCGCTGCGCGCCCACCCATCGACAGCGGATCCGCGATCACGTCATCCAGGGTGCCCATGATGAGGATCGCCCGCTCCACCTGCTCGGTGATCGAACGCCCCACCCCCCTCACGGACCTGACGCAGGCGCTCACCCAGCAGGCGCACGCGGCGCACTGCCTCCTCGCTGATCGCAGGATGCCCCTTATCCGCCCACCCGGGTTTCGGAGGGAAATCCACCGCATCCAAAAGAACCGCCTGATGAGGGTTAACACCCTCCTGACGTGCCAGATGACGCGCCCAGTCACCCAGCGCCATCAGGTCGGCTGCACCCAGGTCAATGCCAGCCAACAGACGAGCCAGCCACGGGGAGGCCTCCACGTCGTATGCAAGTTCCAAGGCGGCGCGCACGTCCTGCACGGCAGGTTGATCGAGCAGACCACCCAGGCCCACAATCTCCGTCGGGATACCAGCCTCGCGCAGAGCATCGTCGATGAACGGAAAATCCCGACGTTGCCTACTTAACACGGCGACGCTGCGTCGCTTGCCGTCCATGACCGGCTGCGAGCGCACCCGCTGCACGAAATCGACCATCGCGCCCAGGGCCTCGTCGTAGTCCTGCGTGAAAGCAATGTCGACGGATCCGGGCCCCGCCCCACCCCTGGGAACCAGGACGGGAGACTGCGCCTTGAGCTGCTGCTTGCCCACCTGGAAGGAGGGCACCTCACGCAGGGGCGCCGCCACCCTGTTCGCAGCGTCCAGGATTGACACGTCGTTTCGCCAGGCAGTCGACAGCGTGAGGGTCTGCCCCTCGTCGGGCGCGCCCGTCTGGAAACGATCCAGGAAAGACTCCAGGGACGAGGCCGAGGCCCCCCCTCCAGCCGTAAATCGCCTGATTCGGGTCTCCCACTGCCGTAACTGCATGATCTGCGAAAAGCATTGACAGCAGGTCCATCTGGATCACCGAAGTGTCCTGGAACTCGTCAAGCAGGACCGCGCGGAACTCCTCGCGCAGAGACTCGCGAACCGCCGGGGCCTCACGCACGATGCGCGTGGCGAGGACCAGCTGATCGGAAAAGTCCAGGACACCCATCTCGCGTTTGCGCTGCTGGTAGGCGGCGATCGGCCCCAAGAAGGCAATGCGACGCGAATTCACGTCAATGGCCTTGCGAGACTCCTTGTTCCCGCGCCCCACCTGCTCGAGCTCGCGCCCCAGCTCCTCCAGGGCCTCGCGCGCACTCTCCACCGTGTACCCATGTTCGGCGAGTTCGCCCGACAGATGCAGGACCTGTTCCACCGCGCTCAGCGGCTTGAGCTCATCATCCAGGTCGGTGGGCCACGACTCAACGATCTGCGTCATGAGGTCGATTGCCCCGGCCTCGGACAGCATCGAAAAGTCCGGGTCGATCCCGATACGCATGCCGTGCTCGGAGACGATGCGCTCCGCAAAGGAATTGTAGGTCAGCGACACCGGGTCCTCGTCGAGACGCTCACGCAGCTGCGGCATCTCGCGTGAAAGCAGGCGGATGCGTTCACGCAGGCGCTCCCCCCCAGCTCGCCGGCCGCCTTGCGCGTGAAGGTGAGGCCAAGGATCGACGACGGGGTCAGATCCGGGTGGTTCGCCAGGAGCCAGAGGACCCGCATCGACATGGTCTCGGTCTTTCCCGACCCCGCGCCCGCGACGACGAGGAGCGGGCGGCGCGGAGCCTCGACCACACGCACCTGCTCCGGGGTCGGAGTCTTCGTTGCATCGACGATTGCCTGGATCTGCAGGGCGCCAAGATTCATCGCACTGTCCGTTCCCACGTCACTCCACCACCTTATGGCCGCGCTCGCGTGCCGGGCACAGCCGATCGAAAGAACAGTACGCGCAGGCCGCATCCGAAGGACGCGCCTCAAAGTAGGGGCCTCGCGCGGACTCAGCGACCTCGCGAACCTTGTCGCGCCACTGCGCAAGCGCCTCACCCTGCAGTGGCTTCTGATCGAACGTCCGAGGCCTCTTCTTCGTGCCAAGCAGCGCGATACGAGCGCCCGCAACGTCCTCACCCGAGGCGAGAAGAGCCAGCTGGTAAGCCGCGAGCTGCGCGTTCTCATCAACCTTTCGATACGGATCCGGATTGCCCCCCGTCTTCAGGTCTGTCACGCGCACGCCCTCATCAACGTACTCGAGGCGGTCCATCCGGCCCCGGATAGTCACACCCTCAACCTTCGCCTCGACCTTCTGCTCGACGTCCACTCTGCCGGGAACGCCCACGAGGTACGATGCCAGGTTCTCGACAATGGCGCGCGCACGACGATCCGAGTGCCGCCCCGCCCACGTGTCCAGGTTGTAGCCCAACTCCTCGATGCGAGCCTCAAGGGCCTCGGTGAGTTCCTCCGGTGTGCCGTGCGGGTGTTCCTCAGCCACGGCGTGAATGAGGGTGCCGAGGCTGGCCGCCGCGTTCGATGGGCCGTCAGCGCCGATGGTGGTGAGGAACCAACGCAGCGGGCACGCCAGCGCGCGCTCAAACTGCGAGGGGGACAGCGTGAGGTCACCCGTGTACTCCGCGTCCGTCGTGGGTGTACCGCCGGCACCCAGCCACCGCTGCGGCTGCGCGGAGAGCACGTGTTCACGTGCCATCAGGGCCAACAACGTGGCGGCGAGCTGCGCGTCTACCGGATCGTCCGGGTTGGCCGCGCGCGCACGCAGATCCGCAATGTGCCCGGACAGGGACAGCGGCGCCTCGACCGGATCCACCGGCACAATGTCATTCTCTCGATGCGTGCCCGCCAGGCGTGCCACCAGGTCGAACAACACCGAGGGTGCGGCGTCCTCCGAGCGCACCGCGCCGGCGTGCACGATGCTGCGCGATCGCGTCACGGCCGCGACGAAGATGCGATACTCGTCGTCCAGGACGGCTCGGCGCGCAGCCCGGGTTGAATCGATGAGCTCCTCACGCCCGTCCTCACCCACGGCGAACCTGCCAGCCCCCACGTCCGCGAGGAGGTCGGCGCGCAGGATCCGGTCGCGCAGGCGCAGGTTCGGCCAGGCCCCGTCCTGCAGGCCAGCGAGGACGACGACCTGCCAGTGGCGGCCCATCGCCTGCGCGGGGGTGAGGACCTCGACGCCACCCGGGCGCACACCCACGCGCGAAATCGTGTCGATGGGGACCGAGCCGGCAAGCAGCTCGGACGCGAAGCCCACGGCGGAGCCGGCGGGGTTGCGCTGCTCCCACACGTCCGCGACGCGCAGGAGCGCCACGACGGCGTCCAGCTGATCGTCGTACCAGCCCGACGACTCATCCGACGCGATGGCCCGCGAGCGCCACTCGCCTGCCACCCCGCAAGCCTCCCACAGGGACCACAAGCGCTCCTGGGGGCGCAGGCTGCCACTCATGCCCAGCTCCCACAGACGCGCAGCCGTCTCAAGCGGACGTGCGAGCATTGTGGCGGCACGACCACGCTTGCCGCCCGCCTGCTGGGCCTGTTCGAGGGCCGGCCTCCACGTCTGCGGGTCGCTCACGAGGTCGGCAGCCGTCAGCGGGATCACCGGGGCCTCGTCGCCCGCTTCCTCGGCGGCCTGGGCGCGCGCGGCGTTCAGTCGGCGCAGCAGACGGTGGACTGCGAGCGCGTCGGCGCGCGCGAGAGGCGAGGGCAGGAGGCGCTCGGCGAGCTCGCGGCGCACGGCCACGTCCGTGTCGCTCTGCCCCGTCGGCATGGTCACCAGGTCCAGCAGCAGGCGCGTCGTCGGCTGGGTCGCGAAGTCGAAGGCCCGGCCGCCTCCCGCGACGGGCACGCCACCGCGCTCCAGGTAGCGGCTGGTTTCGGCAACCATCGAGGAGCTGCGCACAATGACGACCTGATCCGAAAACTCGATGCCGTCGTGCAGGTGGTGGGACCTGAGGGCTCGCGCGATGAGGGCCCCCATCTGCGAGGGCGTGGCACCCAGGTGCGTCACCAGACGGCCCTGGGGAGCGTCCTCCGCGACGCCGGCCTCACGCCGGGCGGGCGAGCCGGACTGGGCGATGCGCGTGCAGGCCTGGCGCGCCAGCTCACGCACGGCGCGGGACATGTCGTAGACCTGGCCGAGCTCAGCGATCTCGACGCCCAGGGCGCTCGCGAGCCTGCGGTCCAGGTGCGGCTCGCCGCCGCGATACCCTGCCACGGCCACATCGGAATCCGAGAAGGCGACGATGCGGGCACCGCCGTCGCGGCAGGCCTCCAGCAGCCTCAGCGTCGAGGGTGTGCAATCCTGCAGGTCATCGACGATCACAACGTCGGGTACCGGGCAGGGGGCCTGCACGCCGCGCGAGGGCGCGTCCTGCTCCCACGCATCGATCAGGTCGGCCGCGAGCGCCTGGATGCGCGACAGGTCCACGCGCAGGGTGCGCGGATACTCCGGGGAGTGCTCGGGCCCCTCCTCCAGCGCCGTGAGAATCGCGCCCGCGCCTGCCATTCCGGGCGGTCGAACCGGGCCCCGGCCTCGGACAACTCGGACGCGTTCATCCCGGCCTCGCCCGCGCGGGCCACCAGGTTGCGCAGCTCCGCGCGGAACGCCGGCATCGCGCGCATCTGCGGGCCAATATCCTCGGGCCACGGGGCATCCACCGTCTCCAGGGCCTCGGCGAGCATCTGATCCTGGGCCGCGCCCGTCACCAGCTCCACGCCCTCCAACGGCACGTCGCGCTGGGTGCGCCACGTGGCCACCACCTGATAGGCGAAAGAAGCAGGGGTACGCACCGGGCGCACCGAATCCGGGCCGAGCGCCTGCGCACGCGGAGTCAGCACGTCGGCGCGCGTGCGATCGGGAGCGAGAATCAGCGCGGAGCGGCCCCGGGAGGCCGCCTGCTCGAACACGGCCAGGGCACACGTCGAGCGGCCCGACGACGGCGCGCCGCGCGCAATCACGTCACTCGCCTGCGCGGCGTCCAGGACCGCGCGCTGGTTCGCGTTCAGCTCCGGCAGACGCCACCAATCGGCGCTGCGGCTGCGCAACCTGACCTGAATTTCGCTCATAACGCAATACTCGCAGACCCCACCCACATCTGCGGCACATATGATGGCCATGACGATATTTACCAGCAAGGAGTCATCATGGAGATCTTCATCGGCATCCGCGACAACACGCGTCAGCTCGGTCTCGACGTCGACATGACCGAAAGCGAGCTCATGGCCAAGGTTCACGAGGCCCTTGCCGCCACCAACGGCGTCCTCGACCTCACCGACACGAAGGGCCAGCGCACCCTCGTGCCCGCCCAGGCCCTCGCATACGTGCAGGTCGCCAACAAGTCCGAACGCCGCGTCGGCTTCGCGATCCACTAAAACGCGCCCAGACAAACGAGGCCGGGGAACCCGAGCGGACACCATACCGCCCGAGGAACCCCGGCCTCGTCTATACCCTGTGGCCTCAGGCCTTCAGGTGAATGTCCCTCATGCGCTCCCCGTGGCGCTTGATCACGTACTCCGTGATCTCATCGACGTTCTCCGGGGATGCTGCCAGCGACGGGTAGGTGAACAGCGTCGCGCGCACGAGGCCAAGAGCCTCGCCCGCCACGCGGCGACCCCACAGGGACAGACGATCCGCCAGCTGCGGATCCGCCTCAATCTGCGGGCCCAGGTGCGCACGCACCCAATGCCCCTGCTCGAAAGGCCACACGTCCTCGATCCCCTCGAACAGGCCGTGCACCTGCGCGACGCGAATCAACATGTCACCCAGCATGCCGCGGGTAATGAACGTCTTGACGGCCCGCTCCGCGAACGTGGTGGGACGCGTGCGCGCATCCAGGTCGTCGTACGCGCCCGAGAACGCATCACCAGCCGCCAGCAGATCAAAGCCGCGGTGCTCACTCCACACCTCCAGCTGCTGGTAGAGCTTGAAGCAGCGCGCCGCCATGCGCGCATGCTCCACGTGGGCCTCGAACGTAGGAGCCTGCTCGCCGTCCTTCGCGAGGCGCGTCATAAACGCGAGCGACGAATAGGCGAGAATACCAAGGACTTCGGCGTCGTCGGCGGGGACGGAATCAAACTCGTGTGCCATGACTCCAGCATAGTGCCTGACAAGCTCCACGGCCCGCCGCATGAGGCTCTGTTCTGCCCGATTGGTGCCCGTCTCTGTGACCATCGCCTCCCCCGCTCGTATGCTTCACACGATTACACTGAAAGATGACCACCGGAAGACCGGTCGCATTCTTGAGACATAACACGTACGCGCGGACGAGTTTCCCCGCGCCAGATAATGCGCGATCGGCACCGACCCCAACCCCGGAATAGCCCGGGAGACAAGGTAGATCGTGACCAACACCAGCACTGAGGCAACTGTGCCCACCACCGACGTTGATGCCACCGAAAAGGCCACCCCGGCCTCGTCCGTCGAATACTCCGCAGGCGTCGTCCGCCTGGGCAACATCAAGCCCGCAGCCCCCGAGGTCGAAGAGGCCACCCCGGACATCACCGGCAAGGGGGGCGAGGACCTCGACAAGAAGTCCTTCGCTGACTTCGGCGTCACCGACCCGATCGTCGACGCCCTCGAAGACAAGGGCATCACGCACCCCTTCCCCATCCAGGCCCTGACACTTGGCCCCGCGCTGGACCGCCACGACATCATCGGCCAGGCCAAGACCGGCACCGGCAAGACTCTCGGCTTCGGCATCCCCGTCCTCGAGGACGTCATCGCGCCCGACGAAGAGGGCTACGAGGACCTGCTCAACCCCAACAAGCCGCAGGCGCTGATTATCCTACCGACCCGCGAGCTCACCAAGCAGGTCGCCCAGGACCTGCGAGACGCCGCCAAGTACCTGTCGACCCGCATCGTCGAGATCTACGGCGGCGTCGCCTTCGAGCCCCAGATCGAGGCCCTCGAGCGTGGTGCCGACATCGTCGTGGGCACGCCCGGCCGCCTCATCGACCTGCTGCGCAAGGGCCACCTGCATCTGTCCGGCGTGGAGACCGTCGTCCTCGACGAGGCCGACGAAATGCTCGATCTGGGCTTCCTGCCCGACGTCGAGACGCTGCTGAGCCGCGTCCCCGAGAACCGCCACACCATGCTGTTCTCCGCGACCATGCCCGGCCCCGTCGTGGCCCTCGCCCGCCGCTTCATGGTCCAGCCGACCCACATCCGCGCGCAAGACCCTGACGACCAGAACCAGACCGTCAACACGGTCAAGCAGGTCATCTACCGCGTTCACGCCATGAACAAGGTCGAGGTCGTCGCCCGTATCCTCCAGGCGGAGGGTCGCGGCCGCACCGTCATCTTCTGCCGCACCAAGCGTACGGCCGCCCGCCTGGGCGAGGACCTGACCGCCCGCGGCTTCGCCGTCGGCTCCCTGCACGGCGACCTGGGCCAGGGCGCCCGCGAGCAGGCACTGCGCGCCTTCCGTAACGGTAAGGTCGACGTCCTGGTCGCCACCGACGTCGCCGCGCGAGGCATCGACGTCGACGACGTCACGCACGTCATCAACTACCAGTGCCCCGAAGACGAGAAGATCTACATTCACCGCATCGGCCGCACGGGCCGCGCGGGCAACTCGGGCACGGCCGTCACTTTCGTGGACTGGGATGACACGCCGCGCTGGTCGCTCATCTCCAAGGCCCTGGGCCTGGGCGTGCCGGATCCGCTCGAGACCTACCACACCTCCCCCCACCTGTTCACCGACCTGGACATTCCCGAGGGCACGACCGGTCGCCTGCCGCGCGCCAAGCGCACGCGCGCCGGCCTGGACGCCGAGGTCCTCGAGGACCTGGGTGGCTCCGCTCCCCGCTCCGAGGGACGAGGCCGGGGCGCGCGTTCGGGTTCCGGCGGCTCGCGTGGTGGCTCGCGTGGTGGCCGTGGTCGTTCGTCGCGCGGCTCCTCTTCCTCCGACGCGTCGCGTTCGCGCGGGTCGCGTCGCGGCTCCCAGGACGGCGATCGCACGCTGAACGCCGGCAAGGGTGGCCGCTCCGACCGCGGCACTCGTGGCCGTGGCCGTGGCGAGCACTCGCAGCACTCTGATTCCAGTTCTGCTGGTTCCGCCGGTTCTTCTTCCGAGCGCGCGCCCCGCGCCCGCAAGCGCATCCGCCGCCGCAAGGGCGGCGAGTGAGGCGATAGAGCCGCTGCGCTGATACGACATGAGGAGGGGTCCGAGCCGAAAGGCTTGGGCCCCTCCCCTGTTTGTTTTCCTCCAGCGAAGCCCTGCCGTGCCGTTGACACACGTAGCTCCGGCACGCGCACACGGGTGCGGCGAGCGCTGGACTCGGCACGCACTGCACCCGATCCGTCGCGCTGCACCCGATCAGAAGGGGTGCAATGCCTACGGATCGGGTGTAACGCCTCATCGGCAACAAGCCAGCGCGCGGGTTTTCTCGCCGACACTGCACATGCCGGCATCCAACAGGCCCAGGCCACGCAGCATTGCACTAGATACAGCAGCAATGCACTAGATAGGAGAGCGTTGCACTGCCTGCTATCCAGTGCAACGCTGCGCTAACTAGTGCAATACCACTGGCCAACAAGCCCCAGCGTGGACAAGCTGCTCCATAACAGCTCCAACAAGCATCCGGCAGGCCCAGGTCGCACAGCGCTGCACCACTTAGGGAGCATTACACCAGTTAGGGAGCATTACACCACCTCCGAGCTGGTGTAATACCCCGCTAAGTGGTGTAACACCACTTAGCAACAAGCCCACGCGCGGCAAGGTGCGGTCCCTAGCCCCCCTCAATAAGCCTTCAGCCGAACCAGAACACGCAGTCCTGCACCCGTTACGTCGCGATACACCCGTTCCGTCGCGATGCACCCGATCAGAAGGGGTGGGCCTGTGCGCAAGTTGTTGACGGTTTGTTTATGCGACTGTTGTCCAGGCCGCTTGGTGTAGTTCGTATTCGATGGGGGATTTGCCGCCCAGACTGGTGTGGATGCGGCGGCGGTTGTAGAAGTCTTCGATCCAGGTGGCGACCCCGGTGTAGACCTGGTCGCGGGTGGTGAAGGTACGCCGGTAGTAGTACTCGGTTTTGAGGGTGGCCCAAAAGGATTCGGCCATGGCGTTATCCCAGCACACCCCGGCCTGCCCCATCGACACGGTTCCTTTCACGGCCCGCATGTAGGCGGCCAGCTTCTGGGAGGTGAACTGTGTTCCCCGATCAGCATGCAACACGACCCCAGTGGGGAAGGCACCACGGGTGGTAGCGGCCATGTCGAGCGCGGTGATGACCAGGTCGGTGCTTTGCTGCTCACCCATGGCGTATCCCAGGACTCGACGCGAGTGCGCATCGCGCACGGCGCACAGGTAGACCCAGCCTTGGGCGCAGCGCAGGTAGGTGAAATCCGTGATCCACACCCGATCCAGGGCGCCTTGGTCCCACTGGCGGGCGCAGTGGTCCTCATGGGCCACAGGACCGCGCCGGCCGCGCTTCGGGCGCGGGTGCGTGTTCAGGCCTGTGAGACCTTGGCGGCGCATCGACGCGGCGACCGCACGCACACCCACATCCACGCCCGCGCGCGTCAGAGCATGGCGGATGCGAGGAGCCCCATAGGTGCCACCCGACACCTCATACTCCCAGGCCACCGCCTCATCCAAACGCCGCCGCGCCAGCGCGCGCTCACCCCTGTGGGACGCCCGGTTTTTCCACGCGTAATAGCCCGCGCGCGTCACCCCCAAGACCTTAGCCATCAAGGTAATCGAGTAGGAAGCCTTCTGCGCGTCCATCAGCTCAAAGCGCTGGTATTTTGGTGCCCAGACGCGAAGAAGGCGCTGGCTTTTCCCAAAAACTCATTCTCCTTCTCCAGCTGGCGCACCCGCCGGCGCAATGCCGTGATCTCAGCTTCCATCTCGCGTGGATCAGGACGACCCTGCGCGGCGGCCTGGCGCCGCTCGCGCTCGAGTTTGACCCACCGGCCCACCACCGATTCACCCAGCCCTAAATCCCGGGCCACAGACGCGATCGAAGACCCCGTATCCAACACCAGGCACGCAACATCACGACGATACTCCGGCGTAAAACGACGACGAGTTCCCATAACAGGCACCTCACTCTCCGCAGGCACACACACCCGCTTCACGAAGTGTCAACAACACCAGCCTAAGCCCAGGGTGCAATGCCTACGGATCGGGTGCACCACCGCCCACAACAAGCACAAATGCAGGCAATTGTTCTCCGCTCGCACACTCCACGTCTGTTTCATGAAGGCCACACGAGAGGCACTGCACCATTTAGGGAGCATTACACCAGTTAGCGAGCATTACACCACCTCCGAGCTGGTGTAATACCCCGCTAAGTGGTGTAACACCACTTAGCAACAAGTATCAGTGTGGAGATGCGCCGCAACTCTCCAGTCGAAATGCAAGACAACGCAGTTCAGCGGCGACCAAAGAGACGACTGGCGACCGAGAAACAGGCACCAGCAACGAGGCCACTGACAGCAGCACCCATCAGCTGCTTGGACACAGCAACACCTGAACCGCATGCGCTCGCTTGTCCGTCCTCAGACTGCGCAGGGGCGGACACATCGACAAACCCAAGAGAATCTCTCTTTAATCGAACACGCCCTGAACTACGCGCAATCACAGCTGGAGCATAGAATAAATACAATAGACACACAGCAGCAAAAGCCACTGAAAACTCAATTGACATCTCACTGAACGATATATCCGATCTAAGCCCACTATAAGACACATCCAAACTTTGAGCAACGTCATTCCACTTGGCCCACAATAACTTATGCGTCTCAAGCATTCCAGGAAGCAACATGCCAATCACCATAGAGATACCACCTACTACCTTCCAGAGCACTTCAATCATACCCAGTCGCCCACATGCATAATTCAGGAACACCAGCCCGAAAATGATAAGATACAGAATAAAATCTCCCTCATAGCCCGAAACGACTCCGTTCCTATCACTCCCAACAAAAGCCGGGGTTTTCGCCATATTTATAAATAGGCGAACAATACACGCAGCACAATAAAACGCGGCACAACAGAACACTTGAAGCGCAAAGACATAGCGCCTCCCCTCCTGAAAAGCAAAACATCCACACACTGCAAACACTAGAGGAGTTACAAACAAAAGCGAAAGAATAACCAACTGACCAAAGCTAAGAGTTGCTTTATACGACTCACCATGCACATTCAACAACTTAACGATTGCACCAACAGTAAGAACCATAAAAAATAAGTCGAACAAACAATCCAAATCAGTTCATTCCCACGAGACCTCGAAGAGACACGCTTAACATTTTGCGATTTCATGGCTACATACTACCGCAAACCATACTTCACACAACACTAGACATACGGATACCTAAAGAGGAAATTCACTAGACAAGTGTTCACCAGCAGGCACTGTTCACCTAAACATCTCGTTCCCATTTTCAGCTGACCAAGCAGGAGCAGTATTGCTTCATCACCTATCTCACTATATAGCCTCAGTGCTCAATTGGAGCGCCACAGGAATCTTCATTTCAACATCCACAAGTGGTGATTCACCGCCCCACGTCGGGCAGATCCGCCTCCACCAAGACCGGGTTCAGGCGCACCCATTCCACGGCCAGCTCCGTGATGTCGTCAACCGCCTGGTGGGACATGGAGCGGCCCTTCAGGGAGGCGACGGCGGCCTCGGCGCGGGACAGAGAATCGGGCGGCAGCGGAACGCCGGACGCGACAACACGCAGATACTGATCCAGCAGCTTCCCAAAAGAACGATCCCAGTTGATGCCGCCGTTATCGAACACCTCGTGGCCAACCCGCCCCGCAATGCGGATAACCTCGCCCTGTAGCGTTTTGCACTGGCCGCTGTCGGGCACCAGCTGATCCCAGAGTCGGCTAAACATCTGGGTTGTCGTCGCGCCCGCATCAAAGTTAAGCGTCTCCCCCACGACAGGCGCACGCTGCGCCTCCCGTTGTTCCACCCCGAACAGCGCGCACAGCTCCGACAACGCAGCCGAGGCCTCGTCGACTCGCGACTGCGAAAGGTGGTCCGGGAGACCGTGCGTGATGAACGTGCAGCGCATCCGGTCCATCGACCGCAGTGCGGTCGACACCCCCTCGCCGACGGGTGCCCCAACGGACAGAAGCAACCGAATCACCGCGAGCGCGCGTGGGGCGTCCAGGAAGTTGTGCCAGGACACCACGTTCTCGACAAGCGTCGCCTTCCCGTACACCCTCGAATCAGCAACAACCAGCGGATCCGCGCCCCACGAAATCATCCGCGACACGTCAGCAACGGGAAACGCTCGACGACGCCGAACAACGCCGTCTGATCGGACGTGTCCCGCGCGTTGATGTCGCCTCCGCGAGCGACCAGCAGCGGGATCTGATCGAGGCATCGCGACCAAACGCGCGCGTGGATCGGGGTGCGTTCATACCGATCGCGCGAGTTGATGTCCTCGCCCCGCGCAAGCAGGAAGTCCGTGATCTCCTCGGAGGCCGGGAAATGCATGAGCCGCGACTCATAGGCGTCGCCGCGAAGGTACGCGCCGACCTCGCAGCGCTCGACCGCGCGCGCCACGGCCTCGACGTCCCCGGATGCGATGACCTCTTCGATATCTGACGGCAGGGTCTTTCGCAGCCTCACAGCCACCACTCCTCTCTGAGTTCCTGGGGCCAGTCTAGCCCGAGGGCCGGCTATTCCTCGCCAGCCCCCAGGCTGCCAATGCGCGCCCGCTCGCTAAAGAGGCGTTCGGTGAGCGTCCTCTCGACGACCTGCGGCAGGCGGGCGGGAGTGTTGCGGTGGCGGCGCATCGTTAGGGTGAGGCGCAGGCGAGTGAACAGCGAGACGCGCGCATACGCCGGCCAGCGCATCGCCACGTACTGCACGGCGTCGGCGACC
>BNJV01001123.1_pt1 | contig 60597 bp, 90 predicted proteins | sample 8540591 | NCBI WGS metagenome assembly BNJV01 (sample SAMD00202457, study PRJDB9452) | human saliva metagenome | host: Homo sapiens | reverse complement strand
CGATGAGGGAAGTACATCGGCAGGATCATGAGCTCGAAGAAGACGTAGAAAAGGAAGACGTCGCGCGCGGCGAAAATGCCGATCATCACGGCTTCGAGCGCAAGCACCCAGCCGACGTGCCCGGCGGCCCTGTCCGGGGACTCGCCTCGAAGTCGCCGGCCGCAGCGAGCAGAACGAGGCGGAACGAGGAAGACAGCCAGGCCCACCATCACCAGGCCCATGCCGTTGACTCCCCAAGCAACGCTTGCCCCGATCTGCGGGATCCACGAATGTCCTCGGCCAGCTGGACGCGGCCGGCGGCGTCGAAGTCGAATCCGGCTGCGGCGCCGACGAAGAGGCGAGAATCAGGCCCGAAAGGCCGACCCCGAAGGCGATGGCGTGCCCTCTCAACGGCTTGACGAGCCACAGGAGAAGCGCGCCGACGAGCGCCACGACGATGAGGACGGTCAGCCAGGAAAGGCTGCCTCGATGACGTTGTGCATGATGCTCTCCTCTTCCTACAGCCGCGCCGCCAGGGCCGCGACGAGCACGATTACGACGCCGAAAGTCATGTACGAGGCGTACGTGCGGGCGTAGCCGTTCTGCAGGCGCGTGCTCAAGCGGCCGGCGGCCGACGTCCCCTTCGCCACGCCCTCGACTGCGCCGTCGACGGCGCGCGCGTCCGTTGCGGCGACGGCCGACGTCAAAAGCCATGCCGGGTTTCATGAAGACATTCTCATTGAACGCGTCCTGGTACAGGGTCCGCACGCGCCGCGCGCACGAGGGCGTTGCCCTCCGGGGCTTGCGTCGGGACCGGGCTGGCAGCGTACATCTTCCACGCCGCGACGGCGCCGGCGGCGACGAGGGCGAGCGTGCCGAGGGTGATGGCCGGAACGGGAAGAACGGGCTCCCCGTGGGCGGCGCGGCCGAGGACCGGCTCGAGCCACTCGACGAAGCCCGCTGCGTTGAGGACGAAGCCGAGGCCGATCGAGCCGACGGCCAACACGATCTGCGGGACGCACATCGTGGCGGGGGCCTCATGCGGATGCTTGGCCTCGGCGCCTTCGCTGGCGAACCTCTCCTCGCCGTGGAATACCATGAAGAACAGCCGCGACATGTAGAAAGCCGTCAGTCCGCTACGGCCATCGTCAGGCCGCCGAAGACCCACGGACGCCATCCTTCGCCGACGAAGGCGGCCTCGATGATCTTGTCCTTCAGAAGTATCCCGAGAGGAAGGGGAAGCCGATGATGGCGAGGTATCCGGCCAGGAACGTGGCCACGTGACCGGCAGGCGCTTGTGCAGGCCGCCGAATCGGCGCATGTCCACCTCGTTGTCCATCGCGTGCATGACGGACCCCGCGCCGAGGAACATGTTCGCCTTGAAGAAAGCCGTGGGTGACGAGATGGAAGACGGCGAAGGCCGCGCCCGCGGGGCCGAGGGCCGCGGCGAGCATCATGTAGCCGATCTGGGACATCGTGGAGGCGGCGAGGACCTTCTTCATGTCGTCCTGGCCGCGCCGACGATCGCCCCGAACACCAGCGTGACCGTGCCTATGACGGCGACGGCCAGCTGCGCCGAGGCGCTTGCGGCGTAGACGAAGCCGGAACGCACCATGAGGGTAGACGCCGGCGGTGACCATCGTGGCCGCGTGGATGAGGGCGGAGACCGGAGTCGGGCCGGCCATCGCGTCGCCGAGCCAGGCCTGAAGCGGGAACTGGGCGGACTTTCCGCAAGCGCCGACGAGCAGCAGAACGCCGATCGCAAGCAGAGTGCCCGACCCCGCCTTGGCGGCGCTGGCTGCGACGCCGTCGAAAGTCACCGTGCCGAAAGACGAGACCATGAGCATCATCGCGGCGAGCAGGCCGACGTCGCCCACGCGGTTCATGACGAAGGCCTTCTTGCCTGCGGCCGCGTAGCGGGAACCTGGTTCCAGAAGGAGATGAGGAGGTAGGAGGCGAGCCCCACGCCCTCCCAGCCGACGAACATCACCGCGTAGGAGTCGCCGAGGACGAGCAGCAGCATCGAGGGCGACGAACAGGTTGAGATAGGCGAAGAAACGGGTCTTGGCCGGGTCGTGTTCCATGTACCCGACGGAGTAGACGTGGATGAGGGTTCCGACGAACGTCACCAGCATGAGGAAGGTGACGGACAACGGATCGACCCGCAGGGAGAGATCGACGGCGAAGTCGCCCGTCGCAAACCACCGGTACAGCCGCACCCGCATCGCCCGTTCTTCGGGGGATGCGCCGATGAGCTGGACGAGCGCCGCCGAGCCCGACGAGCAGCGAGAGGCCCGAGCGCCGACGGCCAGCCAATGGCCCCAGCTTTCGACCCTCTTTCCGGCGACGAGCAGAACGCCCGAGGAAAGGAGGGGGACGGCGACGCACAGCCACACGAGGGCCGCAGCTCCCGAAGCCGAAGTGATTTCCATAGTCAATTCACACCTCTTCCGGTCAGTGCTGAGCTGGTTCGCGCCGTCGAGCGACGCGGACCGGTGGGTTGTGAAAATGGAGATGACGATCGCCAGGCCGACGACGACCTCGGCGGCGGCGACCACCATGACGAAGAAGGCGAAGACCTGGCCCTCGACGTTCCCCACATCCGGGAGAATGCCACGAGCGCGAGGTTGCAGGAGTTGAGCATGATCTCGACGCCCAAGAGCGCGATGATCGCGTTCTTCCGGGTGAGGACGGCGGCCCCGCCGATGGAGAAGAGGACGACGGCCAAAACGACGTACAGCATGAGATTCAACGGTTTTCCTCCTTGCCGTCGAGACGGGGGCGGCATGGGCTGCCTCGGCCGAGGGACTCTTCGCGCGGATCGCCGTAGGCGGGGCCTCCTCGCGCGAATCCCCGTCAGACCGGCGCCTCCTCGCCCGGCATCCCGGGCATGTGGGCGCGAGGGGACCTCGGAGCGGCCCCGCCCTGTCGAGTTCGCCGCGCGCGCGCGCGGCGACGGTGATAGGGGAAACGTCCGACGGCGTGTAGGCCTGGCCTCGGATTCGCAGGATGCGCGGGACCGACTCGGCCACGGCCTCTCCCCGCTCGTGAGGGCCGGGGCTGCGGCGAAATTCGATTCCGCATAGACGCCCGTGGGCGGCTTTTTGGCCGATGTGGCGCCCCGTCTGCGCGTAGGGCGGCCATCTTTGCCTCGGCAAGCTCGGCCTGGCTCAGACGTTTGCGCACGCCCTGGCGATGCGTCAGCGTCATCGCGCCGACGGCGCCACGATGAGCAGCGCCCCGGTCAGCTCCATCGCGAGGGCGTGGTTCGTGAAGATCGACTTGGCTATCGCCGTCGGATTCGTCTCCTCGTTGGCCTTCGCCAAAGCCGACGGGGCCGGGGGTTCGCGCATCCATGACCGCCCCGCCGGCGATCGCGGCGAATCCGAGCGCCCCAGGGCCGCCATGACCCGCTGGCCCCGCAGGGTCTCATATGTCGAGTCGGCCGCGTCGACGCCGATCATCATGAGCACAAAGAGGAACATCATGAGGATCGCGCCCGTGTACACGGCGATCTGGACGACCCCATAAACGGGGCTTCGAGCGCCGTGTACAGGACGGCCAAGCACACCATGTCGGCGATGACGCAGACCGCCGAATAGACGGCGCGCCGCGTGACGAGCAGGCCGAAGACGGTCAGCGTCACCATGACCACGGCGACGACGCCGAAAAGGATCGTCTCGCCGAGGGAGATTTCGATGGTCGCCGCTTCTTCCATCACCTTCCGCCTTCCGTGCGCTCGCCCGCGGGCGCGTCTCGCCGAGGCCTCCGCCGAGTCGGCAGGCGCGCCGGCCGGAACCGCGGCCGAATCGAAGGGGCCCGGAGCATCGACGGAGACCGCCGTCGCGAGGGTCGGATCGTCGGGCCGGTGCTCGGCCACCCACTCGATCTGGGCCGCGGTGGGGCCGACGACCTCGCCGCGGTAGTAGTCGGCGTCGGACGCGCCCTCGGCCATCGGGTGGGGGCGGCCAGCATGCCTTCCAGCATCGGCGCGAGAAGGTCTTCCTTCTCGTAGACGAGGCCCCTCGCGCGTGGGGCCCGGCAAGCTCGTACTCGTTCGTCATCGTCAGCGCCCTCGTGGGGCAGGGCCTGGATGCAAAAAGCCGCAGAAGATGCAGCGCAGATAGTTGATCTGATATACCCGGCCGTAGCGTTCGCCGGGCGAAACCTGGTTGTCCGGGGTGTTGTTCGCCGCTTCGACGAAGATCGCGTCGGCCGGCACGCCCAGGCGCACAGCTCACAGCCGATGCAGCGTTCAAGGCCGTCGGGATACCTGTTGAGCTGGTGGCGTCCGTGGTAGCGCAGGGGCCGTTGGAACCTTTCCTCCGGGTACTGCTCCGTGACGGGCTTGCGGAACATCGAGGAGATCGTGACCCCGTATCCAGCGACGGGGGCGAAAAGCTCCCCCACCGGCCCCTTTCTTCGGCCGGTCCCAGAGCTCGGGATCGGGGGACGTGGAGGGAATGTGGTCTGTCACTCGTGGCCTCCCTTGACGGTGGTGGCTGCGCCGGCTTGGCGCTCTGCGGCGTCGGATTGAGGCGCGGCGCCCCCTGTTTGGGACGCAGCGCTTCCCGTTTGGGACGCGACCGCGCCGGATTCCGGTTCGGCGGATTCGCCCGCGTCGCCCGATGCGGAAAGGGCGGAGCCCGAAGCTTCCGGACTGCCCGGCGAGACGGCGCTGCGCGAGGCGCGAGGCGAAGGCGGCAGGGTCTGGCCGGGCAACGGCGGCACGGGGAAGCCCCCGGCGAAAGCGTCGAATTCTTCGGACGGCCGGACGAAGCCCGCATCGTCGGCCTCGCCGCCTTCGGCGTCGCCCTTCCCGCCGAAAAGGAAGACGAGCGCGAGAACGCCCAAAAAGGCTGCTCCTATCCCTATGAACAGCTGGTTGCGCGACAGGTCGGTGAAGCTCGTGACCGCCTGGATGACGGCGACCGAAACGAGCCACGTCAGCGAAACCGGGATGAGGACCTTCCATCCGAGCTTCATGAAATGGTCATAGCGCATGCGCATGAGGGCGCCACGGGTCCAGACCATGAAGAACATGAGGGTCCACGTCTTGCCGAAGAACCACAACATCGGCAGCCAGCCGGTGTTCGGATTCCCGCCCCACAGCGAAAAGACCGACGTCGTGATCGGGTCCGCCTGCCAGCCGCCGAGGAAGACGGTCGTGGCGACCATCGAAACGTTGAGCATGTTGATGTACTCGGAGAGGAAGAACCACGCGAACTTCATCGACGAGTACTCGGTGGTGTGGCCCGCCACGATCTCGCCTTCCGCCTCGGGAAGGTCGAAGGGAAGTCGGTTCGTCTCCCCGAACATCGAAATGAGGTAGACGACGAAGGCCGGGAAGAGCGTGACTATGTTCCACAGGTCCGACTGCGCAGCCACGATCCCCGACATGGACATCGTTCCCGCCGTGAGGAACACCGTGACGAGGGAAAGCCCCAGCGCCAGCTCGTAGGAGATCATTTGGGTGGCCCCTCGCACCGACCCGTAGAAGGGCAGGGTGGAATGGGCCGACCATCCGCCGAGCACCAGCCCGTATTCGCCCAGGGCGGCGATCGCGAGGACGAACAGGACGGCGACGGGCGAATCGGCCAGCTGGAGCGGCGTCGAATGGCCGAATATCGAAACGTTGGGCCCCATCGGGACCACGGCCATGACCGTGAAGGCGCACACCGCGCCTATAAAGGAGCGACGAAGTAGACGATCTTGTCCGCGCCCTTGAGCCAGAAATCCTCCTTGATGAGAAGCTTGACGGCGTCGGCGAAGGCCTGTCCCAGCCCCAGGGGGCCCACTCTGTTGGGGCCGAGACGCGTCTGCATGCGCGCGAGGCCGCGGCGCTCGACCCACAGGGCGAGGATGACGTTCATGATGAGGGAAACACGATGATGAACGCGGCCTTCAGAGCCCATATCCACCACGTGTCCTGGGAAAAGTCCGCCGTTTGGACGGCGGCTGGATCGACGGCGTCACTTCCTCACCTCCGCAGCGACCGTGACGGCCTCGCCGGGCCTGACGCCCAACGACGAGATCTTGCACCCGAGCGGAATTCTGGGGAATCCAGACGACGCCGTCGGGCATGGGCAGGGTGACGACGGGAAGCGTGACGCGTCCGATCGTCCCCTGGACGGTTACTCTGCCGCCGGGGCGCCTCCGGCAGCGGGCGGTGGCCTCCGACATGACCGCCACGGGCCGCCGGGCCGTGCCGGCAGATGCGGCTCATTCGAGAGAGCGCTCCGTCGCCGATGAGCAGATTCCACGAGGCCAGCACGGCGGTTCCCGGAGCCGGCGGCTCGGGCTCTCCCTCGGGGAAAGGCGTGCGGCGGGGGCCATGCGCGGCCCGTTCCACGGCTTGAAGCCGCGGATCTGCGCAACGGCGTCGGCGAGCGTGTCGAGCCGAGGTCGACCCCGAATTCGGCGGCAAGGTCGTTGAGGACGATCCGGTCGGGGCCGCTCGACGGACGTCAGCGCCTGGCCGAAGGGGCGTATGCGGCCCTCCCAGTTGACGAAGGAGCCGCCCTTTTTCGACCGGCGGGGCTACGGGCAGGGACGACGTCGGCCAGGGCCGTCGTGGCGGTGGCGCGGACTTCGAGCTGAACGACGAACCCCGCGGATTCGATCGACGACAGGGGCGTCGCCGGGCAGGTCGCCGACCTCGACGCCGCCCAGGAGCAGCCCGCCCAGGGCGCCGGAGTGCACGGACAGGGAGGATCGACTCGGCCGAGCGGCCGGGCATCGAGGGGATCTTCGATCCCCACGCCTCTTCCGCCTCAGCGCGGGCCCGCGGATCGGCGACGGGCGCCCGCCGGGCAGCAGGCCGCCGACGGCGCCCATCTCCACGGCGCCGCGATCGCCCGGCGCGCCGGGGGATCCACGCCAGGCGCGCGCCGCTGCGCTCGGCGAGGCGGCGCGCAGCCGACAGCGCGCCCTCCGATTCCGCCGCGCGCTCTCCCGACGAGGATGATCCCGCCGTCGGCCAGCCCGTCGTACACGGGGTCTCCGGCGTCGAGCCCGTCGAGGATCGCCGCCTCCGTTCCCGGGACCGCGGGAATGAGGTTGGCGTTCATCTTCGCGCTTCCGGCCGTCGCGTACGGGGCGACGACGCTCACCGACGTCGTCTTGGCCAAGACGGCCTTGCGCAGGCGCAGGAAGACCGACCCGCACTCCTCCTCGGCCTCGAAGCCGACGGTCGAGGACGATGCCCGGCCTTCTCCAGGTCGCCGTACGTGACGCCGCGTCCGCTCCGGCGACGACGAAGCCGAGGAACGCGTCCTCTTCGGGCGAGGCCGGGCGGGTTCTGAAATCGATGTCGTTGGTGCCGAGAACCGTTCGCGCGAACTTTCGAGTAGGGCGTAGGCGTCCTCCATGGTCAGCCTGCCGCCGGTCAGAACGCCGACGCCGCCGTGCGCCTTGGCCGCGGCGAGCCCGCGGGCTGCGACGTCGAGGGCGTCTTCCCAGGACGTCGGCACAAGCTCGCCCGACGCGTCGCGCACGAGCGGGTGCGTCAGGCGGTCCGGGGCCGCTCTGCCACCCTGAAGGCGAAACGGTCCTTGTCGGTGATCCAGTCCTCGTTGACCTCCGGGTCCTCCCACGCCAGCCGGCGCAGGGACCTCGCCGCGCCGGTAGTCGACGCGGATGGCCGAGCCCGAGGCGTCGTGCTCGGTCACGCCGGGGACGGACACGAGGTCGAAGAGGCCGCGAGCGGAAAGCGGTAGGCGGAGCTGGTGAGCGCGCCCACCGGGCAAATCTGAATGACGTTGCCGGAGAAGTAAGAGGAGAAGGGGCGGCCGGATTCGTCTGTTTCCGCGGGTTCCATCGGGCCCGCGGCGAAGCCCTCCGCCAGCCCGTAGCCGCCGTAGGAGCCGACGTAGTCTCCGGGGACGGGCTCGGCGCGCCCGCCGTCGGAATCGGAGAAGTTGAGGACCCGCGCGTCAAATCCGCCGATCTGCGAGCCGTTGAGGGAGTGAACCTCGAAGCCCGGGGACCCGCCGCCGCGCCCTTGAAGCGCGATGAACGGGTCGCCCTGCGATCTGGGACTGGAACCTCGTGCAGCGCTGGCACAGGATGCAGCGGTCGCGGTCGAGCAGGATCTCCGAGGTCACCTGGACGGGCTTGGGGTAGGTCCGCTTGACATCGACGAAGCGCGATTCGGCGCGGCCGTCAGAGAGCGCCTGGTTCTGGAGAGGGCATTCGCCGCCCTTGTCGCAGATCGGGCAGTCAAGCGGGTGGTTGATCAGGAGGAACTCGATGATTCCGCGCTGCGCCTTGGCCGCGACCTCCGACGTGCGCTGGGTGTAGACCTCCATGCCGGGCGTGACGGCCTCAGCGCAGGAAGGCACGGGCTTGGGCCCTTTCGCGACGACGCCGTCGCGCCCGGGGCGCGCGACCTCGACGAGGCACTGCCGGCAGGCGCCGGCGGGCTTGAGCAGCGGATGGTCGCAAAAGCGCGGAATGCGCACGCCTATTTTCTCGGCCGCGCGGATGATGAGGGTTCCCGCGGGAACCTCGACGTCTTTGCCGTCGATTGTGACATTGACGAGAGAGTCGTTGGCCGTCATTGTGCAGACACCTCGGAGAACAGGGTCGTCTTTTCGTAGGGGAAGAGCTCGCGCGCCGGCGTCGTGTAGCCTGCCTCGAACTCCTCGCGGAACAGCTCGATCCCCGATTTGACGGGGGTCGCCGCGGCGTCGCCCAAAGCGCAGAAGGAACGGCCGGCGATGTTCGAGGCGATCTCGTAGAGGAGGTCGACGTCGCCCGGCCGGCCGCGCCCGGCTTCCAGACGGTGGACGACCTGCCGCATCCAGTAGGTCCCCTCGCGGCACGGCGTGCATTTTCCGCACGATTCGTGCTGGTAGAAGTCCGTCCAGCGCGAGATGACCCGCACGACCGAGACGGTTTCGTCGAAGACCATGATGGCGCGGGTGGCGAGCATGGAGCCGGCTTCGCGCACCGAGTTGTAGTCGAGGGGGACGTCCAGCTGCTCGGGTGTGAACAGCGGCGCGGACGAGCCGCCGACGGCCCAGAACTCAGCTCGTGCCCGGGCCTTATGCCGCCGGCCAGGTCGAAGAGCGTGCGCGCGGTGATCCCGAGCGGCGCCTCGTACTGGCCCGGATTCTTCACGTGGCCCGAAAGCGAGAAGAAGCCGTGGCCCTTCGCGCTTTCCGTGCCCATGGCGTGGAACCACTCGACGCCGTTGCGGACGATTCCCGGAACCGAGGAGATCGTCTCGACGTTGTTGATGACGGTGGGCCTGGCGTACAGGCCCCTCGGCCGCCGGGGAAGGGGCGGCTTGAGGCGCGGTTGGCCGCGCTCGCCCTCGAGGGAGTCGAGCAGGGCCGTCTCCTCGCCGCAGATGTAGGCGCCCGCGCCGGCGTGCACGGTGATCTCGATGTCGTAATTGCCGTCGGGCCCTCAGCCCTTGCCGATGAGCCCCGCCTCGCGCGCCTGCCGCACGGCGGCCATGAGGCGGCGGTACACGTGCACCACTTCCCCGCGCAGATAGACGAATCCGTGATGCCCGCCGACGGCGAGAAGGCAGATGGCCATGCCCTCGATGAGCGCGTGCGGGTTGCCCATGAGCGCGGGAACGTCCTTGCACGTGCCCGGCTCGGACTCGTCCGCGTTGACCACGAGGTAGCGCGGACCGCCGTCGGGCGAGGGCAGGAAGCTCCACTTCAGGCCGGTCGGGAATCCCGCTCCCCCGCGTCCGGCCAGGCCGGAGTCCTTGATGAGCTGGGTCAGCTCGCCGGGGCCGTAGGACCATGCCTTGGCCAGCCCTTCGTACCCTCCGGCGTCGCGATAGGCGCCGAGCGTCCACGAGCGCTCGCGGTCCCAGACGTCCGATATGACAGGGACAGGGACTCCCGGGGGCTGAAAACTCACTCATGGCGACCTCCTTCGGCGCGCTCCAGCCGCGTTCGCGCGCGATCTCCAGGCCTCTGAGCGAGGCGCAGCCTGCACCCGGGCCTTCGTCTGCGTGCCCGTCCTCGAATCCGGCGAGGACCCTCTCCGTCTCTTTGAACGTGTGCACCTTGTCGGCGCCCCGAGTCGGATGGAGGTCGCGGCCGGCGCGGATGTCTTCGACGATTTGAAGGGCCGACGTCGGCGTCTGGTTGTCGAAGAACTCCCAGTTGACCATGACGACGGGCGCATAGTCGCATCCCGCGTTGCATTCGAGGGCTTCGAGCGTGATCTTGCCGTCCGGCGTCGTCTCGTCGCTCCCCACGCCGAGGGCGGAGGTCAGGGTCTCCCAGATTTCGTCTCCTCCCATGACGGCGCACAGCGCATTCGTGCACACCCCGACGTTGTATTCGCCGTTGGGATGGCGCCTGTACTGGCTGTAGAAAGTGGCGACGGCGGAGACCTCGGCGCGGGTCAGGCCCAGGACGTCCGCGCACAGCGCGATGCCCCGGGGCGAGACGAAGCCGTCGACCGACTGGACGAGGTGGAGCATGGGCATGAGCGCCGAGCGCGCCACCGGGTATCGCGCGACGATCTCCCGCGAATCGGCGCGCAGACGCTCCTCGACCTGCGGCGGGTAGCCTTCATTCATCGGTCCACGCCTCCCATCACCGGGTCGATCGCGGCAAGGCAGACGATGGCGTCGGCGAGCATGCCGCCCTCGGCCATCATCGACAGGCCCTGCAGATTTCTGAATCCGGGGTCGGACACGTGCGCCCGGTAGGGGCGCGTCCCTCCGGAGGACACGAGGTGGCATCCGAGGACGCCTTTGGCGTGCTCGACGATCGAGTACGCCTGGCCCGCCGGAACGCGGAACCCCTCGGTTACGAGCTTGAAATGGTGGATGAGCGACTCCATGGACTCGGTCATGATCTCGCGCACGTGCACGGGCGCCGTCCCCTGGCCGTCGGTGGAAATCGACAGGCGGGCGGGCCAGGCGATCTTCTTGTCCTCGACCATCACGGGCTCCCCCTCGGTGGCGTCGAGCTTGTCCAGGGCCTGGTAGACGATCCGCAGCGACTGGTAGCACTCGTCGAAGCGAACCATGGCGCGGTTGTAGGCGTCGGACTTGTCGTAGACCGGCACGTCGAACTCGTAGTCCTCGTACCCGCAGTAGGGGCTGGCTCTTGCGAAGGTCCCACGGAAGCCCGGCGGCTTTTGACCGCCGGGCCCCGTCTGGCCCAGAGCCATGAGGGGCCGAAAAGCGAGAGCACTCCGGCGTCCTTGAACCGCGCCTTGAAGATCGGGTTCTGGGCGACGATGGTCTCCATCTCCGACGTCCCCTTCCGCACGTCGGGCAGAAGCTCGCGGATGTAGGCCGTGATTCCCTCCGGCACGTCTTCGAAAGCACGCCTCCGGGCCGCACGAACTCGTTGTTCATCCTCAGGCCCGAGATCCTCTCGAAAGATCCGGAGGATGTCCTCGCGCGTGCGGAATGCGATGGTCATCATCGTCGTCGCCCCCAGCTCGTTGAGCGACGAGCCGACGGCGACTAGGTGGGAGGCGATGCGCTGGAGCTCCATGAGAAGCACCCTGATGACGTTGGCACTGCGAGGGCACCTGCTCCTCGATTCCGAGCAGCTCTCGACGGCCATGCAGTAGCCGACCTCCTGGAAAGAAGGAGGCGACGTAGTCCATGCGCGTGACGTAGGCGACGCCCTGCGTCCACGTGCGGTACTCCATGTTCTTCTCGATGCCGGTGTGCAGGAAGCCCGTGGCGCCGCGGATCTCGCGGACGTATTCGCCGTCAAGCTCGAGGAGGAGGCGAGACGCCGTGCGTCGAAGGGTGGACGGGGCCGAGGTTGACGACGATGCGCTCCTCGGCCATGCGCGCCGCCTCGTCGGAGATTTCGTTCCAGTCCCTCCGACGGCGGTGAAGTTCGGCAGGCCGTCGAGCTCGGCCTCCGTGGCTCCGGGGGTGGCGTAGATCTTCGGGTCGCTCATCAGCTGTAGTCCCTTCGCACGTCGGGGGGCGGCACGACGGCGCCCTTTGTATTCGACAGGGAATGCCCCCGAGGGATAGTCCTTGCGCTGCGGGTGGCCGATCCAGTCGTCGGGCATCGCCGTGCGGGTCAGGCCGGGGTGCCCGTCGAAGACGATCCCGAGGAGGTCCCAGGCTTCGCGCTCGGGCCAGTCGTCGCGCGGGTAGACCGAGACGATCGAGGGCAGGTGCGGGTCGATTCGGGGCACGTCGACTCGATCGCGAGGAAGCGGTTGTGGGTGATCGAGAAGAGCGGAAAAGTAGGCGTGCAGCTCGCGTCCCCGCGTCCTGGGGATAGTGGACGCCGGTGACGCCGAAGCACATCTCGAATCTGAGGTCTTGGTCGTCGCGCAGACAGCGGGCCACGCGCACGAGGTGCTCGCGGGCGACGAAGAGCACGAGCTGGCCGTTTTCGACGACGACCTTTTTCGATCGACCGCGTCGGGGTCGACGCCGTCGGCCTCAGAGAGTTCGACGAGGACGTCGACGACGGAGTCGAACCACCCGCCGTACGGGCGGCTCGCGGGCCTGGCGTAGACCCTCGGTGCGCACGAGCTCGGAAAAGCCCGACGTGTCGCCGGACCCTGACGCCCCACAGGCCCTGGACCCGGCGCACGACGTCGGGGTCCGAACCGCCAGCGGGCGACGCGGTGTCGCCGTCGTTCTCGTTCCCGAGAGCAGACCTTTCTTTTTCACGCGAGTCGTTTTTCACGCCAGCAGACCTTTCATTGCGTGGATGTCGGGCGCGGCGAGCGCGGCCTTTCTCGGCGGCCCGGCCGCAGCGTCGCGGGCGCCCTTCGTGAGCTTGCGATTGCGCTTTGACCTGCTCGCGCAGCTCGAGAACTGCGTTGATGAGCATCTCTGGGCCGCGGGCGGGCAGCCGGAAGGTAGATGTCGACAGGAACGATGTGGTCGCACCCTTGAACGATGGCGTAGTTGTTGAACATGCCGCCCGAAGAGGCGCACACGCCCATGGAGACGACCCACTTGGGGTCCGGGCCATCTTGTCGTAGATATCGCGCACCACCGGCGCCATCTTGTGGCTGAGCCCGCCCGGAGACGATCATGAGGTCGGCCTGGCGCGGGGAGGCGCGGAAGACCTCCATGCCGAAGCGCGCGGCGTCGAAACGCGGCGTTCCGAAGGACATCATCTCGATGGCGCAGCACGCCAGGCCCATCGTCACGGGCCACTGCGAGTTGGTCACCGACCAGTTGACCACAGACTCGATCAGACGTGAGGAAGACCCCTGGGAGCCGGCGTCGTGAGGCTGTGCGCCCTCTCGATTCCCATCGCGTGTTCGATCTCATCCCGTATGTCGCTCCGCCCGTCAATCCCATTCCAGGCCCGCCGCGGCGTCACTCGTAAAACTGAAGGGCACGGCGATGAGGGAAAGACGAAAGCTCAGCATCGCGACGACGCCGAACAGACCGAGCTTGTGGAACGAGACCGCCCACGGGATAGAGGAAGACGACCTCGATGTCGAAGACGATGAACGTCATCGCCGTCAGATAGTACTTGACCGGGGAAAGCGTCCCGCGCCCGCTGGCCGCGGGCGTCGCCTCAACGCCGCATTCGTAGTTTTCGAGCTTGACCCGGTTGTGCCGCTTGGGGCCGAGGGAAACGAGCTCATGACGAGGGCCGCCGATCGAGACGCCGCGGCCGCGGCGATCATCACGAGCAGAGGAACGTAGGGCGTTCATCCGCGCACCTGCTTTCTTGCCTTCATCTTCGCGGCCGCCGTCTGCCGGAGCCGCCGTCTTCGCAGCAGTCGCCTTCGCTGCCGCCGTCCTGGTCGTCTTCATGCTTTCGGGGCCGCCTTCGCCAGGGCCGAGATGAGCCGGTCCATCCAGTCGCCTCCGCGGCGGTCGTAGCAGTCGGAAAGCAGCCTCACGACCAGGCGCATGAGCGTCGGCCTCGGCAGGCCGCGGGCGACGCACAGGTGCATGATCTGCGGACGCTCAATCAGGCGGGCGAAACGCCCGTCCCGAGCGAGTAGTATCCGCCCAGCTCCTCCCGCATGGCCGCTGGATAGGCCGCGAGCGCCCGATCTTTCGCTGTGATCGTGGGGCGCGAGTGCGCCTGGGCCACGGCGTCGGCCGCGAGCCGGCCCGCCTGGAGCGCGTAGGCGATCCCCTCTCCGTTGAACGGCGAGACCATGCCGCCGGCGTCGCCCACCAGGAGCAGCCCGTTCGGCGTAATGCGGTTTGCGGTTGAAGGCCATCGGGCAGGGCAGCGCCGCGCAGCCGGCCGACCTGGTTTTCTTCCGTGAATCCCCATTCGGGCGGCGCGTTGGCCATCCATGCCTTGAACATCGCGCGGTAGTCCAGCCCCGTGGCCTTAGCCGTCGAGGAAAGCGATCCGAGGCCCACGTTGACGATGCCTCCGGCGAGCGGGAAGATCCATCCGTAGCCGGGCATGAGATCGGATTTTCCGGGCTTTGCCGTCCCACAGCTCAGGTGGGACTCCATCACGGATGTCCGCCGACCGCGGCGAACGGAAAGTACGTCCGGTAGGCGACGCCCATTGGGCGGTTCTATCGCCTTCTGCGGCCGACCGCAGGTCGCGAGGCGGGCGGAGACTCCCCGGCGTCGACGACGACGGGCGCTTTGAAAGACGAGCGGTCTCGCGTCTCGCGCGACTTCGCCTCGACGCCCACAACCCTGCCGCTGCGCTCGTGCAGAATCGGGCCGACGACGGTGACGTTCTCGTGCAGAACGGCCCCGGATCCCCTGCGCTGGCCGCCAGCGTCGGCGTCGAGCTCCGCGCGCGGGCAGGCGAGGCCGAAGTTGGGCAGGGACGCCGTTTCCGGGCCACGGGCAGTTCGATCGTGGGACCGCCTCCGACTGCGCGCAGACCCGGTGTTGCAGGGCCCAGCCGCCGTATCGACGCCCATGCGGACGAGCTCGGCGACGGCGCGAGGGCGTGAGGCCGTCCCCGCAGACTTTTGTCCCGCGGAAACGTGGATTTTTCGAGAAGCAGTACGCTGAGACCGGCCATGGCGAGATAGTGGGCGGTCGACGAACCGGCCGGCCCCGCGCCGACGACGACGACGTCGGCTTGCATATCGCCCTTTGTCCATTGGTCTCAGTTCCTTTGTGCGCTGCATCTCTGTGCGCTCAGCACAATCCTATGCTGTGAGCCAATGCACCGAGAACGGAAAAATACGTAACATTTCGTCTTTCGATATTTGAGAAAACGGCGGAATTTAAAGGGTCTTGGCCTTTCGTCCCACGCGCCGATGACGAGAAGATCACACCCCGGGAGCGTGGGCTTGCATCAGCCGAACGGCCCTGTGAATCGCGACGATGCCTCCCGTCAGATTCCGGTATAGCGACCGAACGCCACCCGGCGTCCTGGATCATTCGGGCCAATCGGCCTGATCAGGCCAGGCGAGGATCGACTCGCCCAGGTAGTCGTAGGCCGATTCGTCTGAAGGAGAACGCCTCTGACAGCGCGGGGACGACGGGCCCAGGTAGAAGGAATACAGCCTGCGCATCGGCCCCACACGGGGTGGAGAACTCTGCGATTGCCAGGCGTCCGCCGGGTTTGGCCACGCGCAGCATTTCCTTCAGGGCCTTGCGCGGGTCGTTGACGTTGCGCAGCCCGTAGGGACATCGTGACGACGTCAAGGGCCCCGTCGGCGAAAGGCAGGCGCATGGCGTCGCCACGCACGGGGATTTCGGGGCAGCGCCGGCAGACTTCGAGGCATGCCCGGGGAGAAGTCGCACGCGACGGCGGATGCCCCGTTTTCGGTGTAGAGGCCGTGGACGTCGCGGTTCCCGCTGCGAGGTCGAGGACGCGGTCTCCCGGCCCGGCCGCCACCGCCGCAGCCACGGCGGCCCGCCAGACTCTGACCTGGCCGAGGGAGGCGACGTCGTTCGTAAGGTCGTAACGGAGGCGACCTCGTCGAACATCCTGGAGACTTCCCGGGCTTCTTCTTCAGACTCGCGCGGCGATCTGCCATCCCGTGCGTCCCTTTCTTCGCCTCGCGCCTCTTCTCGGCGTTCTTGGCGATGCGTCCTCGTTTTCTCCGCCATGGGCTTTCCTTCGCCATGGATCTCTTGTCAGGGCGACTCGCATTCTACTAGCCCCTTTCGGAAGACCCGTCCGCGCACGGCAAGCCCGCCGTCCTTCACACCAGGGCCCGCCGGCCTTTCGCACGCAGCCCGCCCGTCCTCTCACACGCAGAGCCGCCCGTCGCCCAGCCTTCGTCGCCACCAAGCCCGCCGGCTTTCTCACGGCGCGCAGGCTCCCGGCGCCCTCAAGCCTTACGCCTGAAACTTTCATCCATGGACGAATTCCCTCCGCTCCGGCGACAGTCTCGAGACCTTCGACCCGAGCGCGGCGCGACGTCGTCGGACTCGATCTGCAGGACATCACCTATCACCGCGGAGTCAAACGCAGCGGGGGCCGACAGCGCCGTCGCCGCATGCACCGACCTCCCCGTCGTCCGCATCGCCTTCAACCGCCCCGGAGCTGCGCAACGCCTTTCGGCCCGAAACCGTTGACTCTTTTACCGCGCGCTCGACCACGCCGCTCGATTCCGTCCGTGGGCGCCGTCGTCCTCACGGGCAACGGCCCCTCCCAAGGACGGCGGGTGGGCTCTGCCTGGAGGCGACCAGCGCGTGCGCGGACGCGACGGGCACAGGTACGAAGGCTTCCGCGAACGGCGGCGCAGGGTCCGACGCCGAGACCTCGTCGAATGGGCGCGCGCGCGCGCCATCCGGCGGGCGCCCGTCCAACGGCAGACCTGCATCCTCGAAGTCCAGAGGCTCATCCGGAACATGCCGGTCGTCATCGCCGCGGTTTCGGGATGGGCCGCAGGCGGCGGGCACTCCCTCCACGTGGTCTGCGACCTGTCGGTCGCCTCGCTCGAACACGCCCGCTTCAAGCAGACGGACGCGAACGTCGGGTCGTTCGACGCCGGCTACGGCTCGCAGCTGCTCGCCCGCCAGGTGGGCGACCGCAGGGCTCGGGAGATCTTCTTCCTGGCGCGGCCCTATTCGGCGGAGGAGGCCGTAGCCTGGGGCGCGAGCCAACGAGGCGGTTCCCCACGCCGAGCTGGAGGATCGCGCGCTCGAGTACGCGGCAACCGTGGCGCAGAAGTCTCCGCAGGCCATCCGCATGCTCAAGCTCGCCTTCAACGCCGCCGACGACGGCATCGCCGGCATGCAGGCCTTCGCGGGCGAGTGCCACCCGGCTCGCATGCATGACCGAGGAGGCCCGCGAGGGCGCGACGCCTTCCTCGAACGGCGCTCCCCCGACTGGTCGCCCTTCCCTCACTATGCGTGAGGGCCGATTGCCATGCAGGTGAGACCGACGTGAACCCCTCCACAGCTCCCCCGCCTTCGCGCAGTCTCCGGGCGGCACGAGCCCCGCCTCCCGCGAGCGCACCCTCGACGTCGCCCGGCGGCTCGCTTCCTTCCGAGACAGCCCGTCCCGGAAGCCCGACCCGTCCGGCCAGCCTCATCCCCCGACGATGCTGACGGACGAATCGCTCGTCCACGGCGGCAATCCGGTTGACGCCGCCTTCGCTGCAGGCCCAATCCCGCCCGAAACGGCTTTTGATTTTTGCGAACTTCGGGTTCGACGACGGGCGTGGGAAGCCTCGTGGCGGTCTCTGCGGGACGCCCTTTTCGCCTCCGCCGAGGCGACCGAGGAGCCCTCGGCGGGCCCGGACATTGGGTCACATGCCTGCCCACCAACCACATCGCCGGTTTTCAGACCCAGTTCCGTTCGGCCGTTGCGGGCCTGACCCCCATCGACGCCGGGGCCGGCCGTCCCGAAGACCTCGCGCGGGCCGCTGACTTTGACGGCAAGTCCGCGCCCCTTTACGCATCGCTCGTTCCCACGCAGCTCAGGCGCCTTCTCGCCAGCTCGGCCGCGCGGGCCGCCAGGCGCTTCGACGCAATCCTCGTGGGAGGGGCCGCCGCAGGCGCCAGGCTTCTGGAGGCCGCCCGGGCCGCGGGCCTGAAGGTCGTCACCACGTACGGAATGACGGAAACCTGCGGCGGCTGCGTGTACGACGGCCGCCCCGTCGGGGACACCCGCGTCGCCGTCGAAGACGGCCGCATCGTCTTGTCGGGCTCCGCGGTGGCGCTCCGGATGCGTGGGCGGCCCCGGCTTCGCCGGGACGTTCCGCACGAGCGACGTCGGCCGCCTGGAGGCCGGCCGCCTCACCGTGCTCGGGAGGATCGACGACGCAATCACCACGGGCGGCATGACGATCATGCCCGCCGTCGTCGAGGCTCTCGCGCGCAGCGGGCGGGCGAAAGCGTCGTCGTCGGAATCGACGACGACGAATGGGGACGGATCGCCGTGGCCGTCGTCGGCGCGACGGGGCTTTTCCGGCCGACTGCGTCTCAAGATGCGCAAGGCAATCGCCGAAGAGCACGGAAAGCGCCTATGTTCCCAGGTTGTTTCTCAGCTTTTTCGGATCTCGGGCTCTCATTCGGGCACTCAGAGTCCGGGCCGTCGGATCTCGGGCCCTCGAGATCCCGGGCACTCAGAGTCCGGGCCGTCGGATCCCGGGCTCTCAAGCGCCGGCTCCAACGGCCTTCCGCTGACCGCATCCGGCAAGCCGGACAGGCGCGCAATCCGCGAGCTTGTCCGCCGCGCCTTGGACCGCCGTTCCCCTTCTTCGTGACACCGCGCCTCGGACCGCCGGCCCCGTTCACGCAGAGCCCTGCCTTGAACCGCTGCCCCGTTCTCGCGGAGCCTCGCCCCGTTCTCGCAGCGCGGCGCGCCAGAACGCGACGAACCGCCGGTACCATGGCTCCGTGGCGGTTTCAGATTGGATCGAAGGGGCGCGCCCGAAGACGCTGCCCGCAGCGTTGGCCTCCCCGTCATGGCCGGGACGGCCGTGGCGCTGCACGCAGGCGAAGCGTCCCCGTTCGCGCCGGGCTCGCGGCCGTTCTCGCCCTCGCGCGCAGGTGGGGGTCAATTTCGCCAACGACTATTCGGACGGCATCCGGGGGCGGACGCCGTCCGCTCCGGCCCGCCCTGCGGCTGACCGGCGGCGGCAAGGCGTCCCCCGGCACGGTCAGGAGCGCCGCGTTCGCAGCCTTCGGAGTCGGCTCGGCGGTCGGCCTCGCTCTGGTGGCGCTGTCCGGCCAATGGTGGCTGCTTCTCGTCGGCGTCGGGCCCTCGCAGCGGCTTGGTTTTACACCGAGGCAGCCGCCCGTACGGGTACATGGGCCTCGGGGAGGCGTTCGTCTTCGTCTTCTTCGGGCTCGTCGCGACGGCGGGGACGACTTACACGCAGGCGCTGTCTCGTCCCCTGGCAGAGCTGGCTCGCTGCCTGCGCCGTCGGCTCGGCGGCCTGCGCGCTGCTCACGGTCAACAACATTCGCGACATCCCGACCGACGCCGACGTCGGAAAGAACACCCTCGCGGTCCGGATCGGCGACAGGCGTGCCCGACGGGCTTTCGCCGCCTTGGTCTCTATGCCGGTCGTCACACCCCTCGCATTGATCGGCGACCTCGGCCCCTGGGCACGTTGGTCGCCGCGCCAACCGCCCTCTTTGCCTGGCGCGCCGCCTCGCCCGTGCTCGCGGGCGCCGAGCGGACGCGATCTGATTCCGCCCCCGCACCGCGGGCGCAGACGGAGCTCGCCTTTGGCGTAACTCTCTTTCTGGCTTACGCGGGGGCCCGTTTACCTACACTAAGTTCCATGCCGCGTGTCATGCTTGCTATCACGATCGTCGCCCTCACATCTACCGGAATCATCGACTGCGCTCGCACGCCGAAAAAGAGTCGATGCCGGGCGCCTGCCCAAGCCCGTCTGGATCGTCGTCTCTTTGATTCCGGTCGTCGGCGCTCTCCTGGCTTCTACTCCGTGGCCGACTGCAAGCGCCGAACGGCTTTGGAACGATCGAGATCGGACGGGGACGTCCGCGCAAGCCCGAGCCCGAGGGTCCGATCGCCCCGACGACGACCCGAGTTCCTCGCCAAACTCGACGCCCGGAATCGCTTCGCCGAGTGGGAGCGCCAGCAGGCCAAGGCGGAGGGCGAATCCGGGGACGACGGCGAGCCCGGCGGCAACGACGCAGGCAAAGACTCCGCCGGCAAAAGCTCCGGCGGCGGCCCTGACTCGCGACTTCAAGCGGAAGAAGACCGCGAAGGCAAAACTTCCGAAGAGACGGTCCTTTCCCCTTCGCAGTTCGACGATCTTGATGCGGAACTCCGCAAGTTTCTAGACGACGAGGGTTCGCAGTCCGCTTGACGGACGAACTAAATCCGCGCGACACCAGGGCCCGGGCGGCCCGACGTCGAGCAACCCCTGCGCCAAACGCGCCCCGCACCAGACAAACACAAAACCTCACCGACTGGTTTGCGTGAAATGCTGCCCGGCGTGCCGAATCAAGGCTTCGAAGAGGCTTAGAATCTGACGGCAACGACGAGAGGGGACGACGTTGATCGAGGTTTCCGCCCAACAGGTGCTCGCATGGCGGCTGCACAGGCAGTGCCTGGAACCGTTGACGGACGCAGGCCCTGTTGAGATCGTCGGACGGCTCTGCGGAGTGCAGGCGCAGGTGGCTTCCGCCGCTGAGACCGCTGTCGCCCTACGACAACGCAACCCGCGACCTGAAGGGGTCAAGCGCGCGTACTCCGACCGCTCGCTTGTCAAGACTTGGGCGATGCGCGGAACGCTGCACGCGATGCGGTCTGCGGACGTAGCGGAGTACCTGTCGCTGCTGGCCGGCGCTCGTACGTGGACCAAGCCCGCCTGGTCACGGCACTTCGGCGCTACGCCAGAGGAGGTCGATCAACTGACGGAGTTTGTCGCCGACCTCCTCGACGGTCAGGCGCTGTCTCGCGATGAGCTGGTGAGCGAACTGATTCAGGGACAAACGGTTCAAGGGGATGGAAAGAAACAACTGCGCTCGGGTGGGGTGCTCTGCTCAAGCCTCTCGCATGGCAGGGCGCCTTGTGCCACGGCCCGAGCCGTTCTTCGAAGGTGACATTTACCAACCCTGCCGGCTTTCTGGAGAACTGGAACGAGCTGCCTGATCCTGCGCAGGCAGCACCGGCGGTCATCAAGCGATACCTCTCCGCTTACGGCCCAGCGACCCCTGAGACCTTTGACGCATGGCTTTCGCGCAACAGCAACAAGAAGTCAACGCTCAAGGGGCTGGTTCGCCAGCCCTTGGCGAGCAAGTCGTCGAGGTGCGGGTGGAGGGTGAGGCACGATATCTGCTCGCCGAGCACAGAGGACGAGCTCGCGGCCACCCAGCCCAGCTCGCGCCACCTGCCTCCCTAGGAGCGTTCGACCAGTTCGTCCTTGGTCCTGGGACCAAGGACACTCCATGCTGGCGAACAAGCATCGCTCGCTGGTGAGCAAGGCTGCGGGTTGGATCGCTCCCGTCCTGACCCAGGGAGGGCGGATCACCGGCGTCTGGGAGATGGATGACGGGAATCTTGTCGTCACCCCATTCCCAGGCGAGCAGGCGCCGTCGCCCAAGGCGCTGGAGGATGCAGCTGCGCGGCTTGCAACGGTGCATGGTTTTGGCAAAGGTGACACCGCGGGTGGGATGACATCGACGTCGTCCGGATCCGCCGACGAGTTTCCCACCGCGGACGCCGACAACGGCCCGGACATCGAGGAAGCGGCTGCAGAAGCCACGATCCCCGCCAAACCGCTTTGCCCGGAAGACAGATGCCATGCCGTTCGCCGCGGCAGGACGCCACCGGCCGCATCTGCCCGGAAACCAGCCGCTAGATCACCCTCCACAAATCGCCCTGTCCAGCGGGGACCGGCCATTTTTATGAGACAAGTCGATGTTAAGCACCGACGGCTCGGCGTTCGTGGCGATCATGCCCGCGTTGCCGTTTGGCCCCACCAACACGGAGGTCGCATATCCGGGAATGCCTCCGGTGTGTCCCCAAGCCACGCCGCAGCTGAGCTTTTTACTGTAGATTCCCAGCCCGTATTCGCCGCCGATCTCCGGCGCCGAGACGCCTTTCTTCATTTCAGCGATGCTCTTTTGCTGAAGCAACGTGCCGTCATGGATCGACTGGGCGAACTTGTTGAGCTCGCTCGGGGTCGAGACCATCGCCCCTGCCGTCCAAGCCATCGACGGATTGAGGTCAGTGATGTCTTCGAGTTTGCCGGGCTTGTTGTCGCGGGTGTGATACCCGCGGGGGTGCTTGCCGCGAAGCATCTTCTCGCCCGGGCCCGGCATGTACGTGTGCTTGAGCCCGAGCGGTTTGACGATCTTCGTCTCGATCTGCTCGGCGATCGGACGCTTGGCCACACGCTCGGCCAACAGCCCCAACACAATGTAATTCGTGTTCGTATAGGCAAACTTCGCCCCCGGCGCAAACTGCGCCGGCCTGGCCAGAGCCGTGTCAAGCAAATCCCTCGGCGAGACGTAATCATTGCGAGTCCCGAAATAATCGACCGCCGATTCATCGATGTATTCCGGCAACCCCTGACGTGTGCTGAAGCGGTTGGCGCACCGTGATCTTCTTGCCGTCAACGCCTGGCCCTTGATCAGGCCAGGCAGATAGGTCTCGATCGGCTCATCAAGCTTGACCTTGCCTTCTTCGACCATCTTCATGATCACTACAGCCACAAAGGTCTTCGTATTCGACCCAATCCGCACCTCCCCATCAAGCGGAGGCGCCTCACCGGTAGAGAGGTTGCCCTTGCCAGCCGTCGCCCCCACAGTATTGCCGTCCTTGTCGGCCTTCGCAGCCAACACACCCGGATACCCGGCATCGACCAGTTCCTGAATGCTCGCCTTCAAATCCCGCCTCTCAGCCACCCTCGACTTCCCCCTGTTTCAAAGAAGCCGCGTATTTAGAGGCGGCCGTCTGCTCGAGGATGGCCTTCGACGTCGTCGGATCCGCCGACGAGTTTCCCACCGCGGACGCCGACAACGGCCCGGATATCGAAGAAGCGGCTGCGGAAGTCGACGAATCCCCGATGGCGTTCGCCTGCGCGGACACCGCCCCAAACGACGCCGCACCGATGCCGACCAATCCCGCAAGCGAAGCGGTCGCAAACCGTGCCAGCCTCGACCGCGCCGCCGAACGGTCACGTGCCCCGAAACGCCCAAACTCTCGATGCGAAGCCTCATCAGGCTCGTCGCGGCGGAACCATGTCTTTGTTGTTTTCGCTGTGTTGTTCATATCACCAGTCTCATGAGATTCGAGCAGCGACAACATCCCGCTGCCAGGCCAACACCGCACGTCGCACCGTCCCGAAACCAATGGTGAAGCCACCCCGACACCGACGTTGAAGCCGCCACCCAAGACTTTGAAACCACCCAAGCCCATCGGGATATTTTCAACGTTCAGAGCAGGCAAAAGCCCGTCCAGACACATACCGCCAACGCGGGGAGCCCAAATCGCCGCCGACGCCGCCCCGCCTCAAACCCATGTTCGCCGATGCGCCGAAACAGGCCGCCGCCGCGTCGCAAAAACCGCTCACCGCCGCGTCGCAAAAACCGCTCACCGCCGCGTCGCAGAAAAACCGCTCGCCGCCGCGGCCGGTCCGCACTCACCAATGCGCGAGAGCGAGCCTCGCTCTGAAACCACGCGCTTCGCTATTCGAACCGGTGGCCGCCATCAATGCGTAGTCCAGAGGGACCGGAGATGAGACAGAGGAATCGACCAGACTCTTCACACGCGTGTGCAGTCAAAGGCGAGCAAGCGCCCGACGGGGCACCTTCGTAACCAAAGACGAGCAGACACCCACCGGGGACATCTTCGTAACCAAAGGCGAGCAGACACCCACTGGTGGCTCCCTTACACACGTGCGGGCCCCGACCGCTTGACGCGAACGGAGCCCACACACCTTTGTCGAATGAAACCCCTAAAGCCTCTTCACACTCGGCAAGCAACGGAGCCGACGATCCCCGCCAAAACCGCTTTTCCACGGAAGACAGACGCCATGCATCTCGCCGCGGCAGAACGCCACCGCCGCATCTGCCGGAAAACAGCCGCTAGATCACTTCCCGCAAAGCGTCTTGTCCAGTGCTGAGACAGCCTGCCCGTACTTTCCAGCCTTTATCATCTCCACCTCTTTCGCATTCACAGAAGGCTCGGCCGTCGTGACGATCGTGGCGGCGGTCCCGTCGGACCTCACAGCACTGAGGCTATAATAGCCGGGGTTGTTGCCGCTGTGGCCCCAGACGACGCCGCAGCTGGACTTGTAACCGATAAGGCCCAGCCCGTATTCACCGCCCATCTCTGGCGCTGGAACGCTTTTCTTCATCTCGGAGATGCTCGCTGGCTCAGCAGCGAGCCATCGAAGACCGACTGCATGAACTTGTTCAACTCGCTCGGCGTGGAGATCATCGAACCTGCGGCCCACTCCCACGAAGGATCGGCTTCAGTGATATCTTCGAGTTTGCCGGGCTTGCCGTCACGCGTGTGGTACCCGTGAGGGTGCTTTCCGCGAATAGTCTTCTCACCTGGGGCCGGCATATAGGTGTGCTTGAGCCCCAAGGGCTTGACGATCTTCGTCTCGATCTGCTCGGCAATCGGACGCTTGGCGACGCGCTCGGCCAGCAACCCTAGAACGACGTAGTTGGCGTTGTTGTACTGAACTTCGCCCCTCGCGCGCGAACTGCGCCGGCCGGCTCAGGACACCGTCGAGAACGTCCTCGGCGAAACGTAATCGTTGCGAATCGCGAAGTAATCCAACTGGCCGTCCCCAAAAGTCCGGTAGGCCGGAGGTGTGCTGGAGCAGCTGGCGCACCGTGATCTTCTTACCGTCCACACCCTGGCCCTTGACTATGCCGGGCAGGGTAGGTCTCGATCGGCTCATCGAGCTTAACCCCTGCCCTTCTTCGACCATTTTTCATAATGAGGACCGCTACGAACGTCTTCGTATTTCGACGCGATCCGCACCTCCCCGTCGGGCGGAGGCGCTTCGCCGGTCGCCAGGTTGCCCTTGCCCGCCGTGGCACCCCAACCGTTGCCGTCCTTGTCGGTCTTCGCAGCCAGCGCGCCCGGGTAACCGTTATCGACCAGGGCTTTGAATGGTCGCCTTCAAATCCCGCCACAGGCCGCCAACTGACTTGCCGGTTCGCCTTGAAGAAGACGCCTGCTTCAGAGGCCGAGTAGCGTCGACGAAACGATCTCGTCTGCTGCGGCGGTCGCGTACTTCGACGTGACCGCTTGCAGCGAGAGCGGCCTTCGACGCCGATGTGTCAGCCCAGAGCCGACGCCGTCGTCGACTGCGGACACCATCGCCGATCTCGCCGTCGATCCGCCTGCCTGCGCCGAAGCGGCCGAGCCCCACGCCGCAACGCTAAGCCCAATCGGCCCGCAGCGAAGCCGCCACCAAAACCGCGCCGAAGGCGAGCAGAGTACGACACAGCCTAGATCCCCGCGCCCGGACGGCCCGAGAACCGAAGCCGAGACCAGCACGCCTTCCGAACCGGAGGCCCGTTCATGCGCGTCGGCCCGACGTTCTTCAGACTGGATCCCATCGCACGCAACCTCGCGAAACTCGCCGCGACGGAACCATTTTCACCGTGTTGTTTTCTTGAGTTGCTCTATACCAGTCTCGCGGCTTCCGACGCAGCGCAAAACATCCCGCTGCCAGAGCACACACACACGTCGCACCGTCCCGAAAACCAACGGTGAAGCCACCCCGACATCTGCGCCTTGTACAGACTCCGTCGTTGCCATCGGCGATGCGGGCTCCGATCACTTTGCACCGGACCAGCACGCCCCTGTCTTGATGAATCGACTCTCCGCGGCTCATTTGTGCTGCGAGAGGCCGCGGAGAATGAACCCAGAGACCGCCTCACGTAAAATGCGGGCGCCCCAAGCATCGAGAGTTTGCGATCCCGGTGGGCTCACCGCCTCATGCAGAAAGCAGCCGCCGCGTCACTTCCCGCAGAGTGCCTTGTCCAGCGCCTGGACACCCAGCCGTTTCTCTCCGCTTTCCTCGGTAGCCGTGTCTTTTGGCGTTCGTAGCCGGCATTGCAGTCGTCGCTATAATGGCTGCTGGTTCCGTCGGGCCCCACCGCGTTGTCCGTCTGGTAGCCGGGAAAGGTTCCGCCGTGCCCCCAGGCGACGCCGCAGCTGAGCTTGAGCCTAATAAGCCCAGGCTATACACATTACCATCATCGCCCATGGGAACCGACTTCTTCATTTCAGAGATACTCGCCTGGTTGAGCAATGAGCCATCGAAGATCGACTGCATAAACTTGTTCAGCTCACTCGGCGTGGAGACCATCGCCCCCGCTGTCCAAGCCATCGACGTATCGTATCTGGTAATGTCCACAAAGCTTGCGGGCTTGTTGTCACGCGTATGGTAACCGCGGGGGTGTTTTGCCTGCCAGCGCCTCTCCCGTCGCCAGCATATACGTGTGCTAGGCCCCCAAGCGTTTGACGATCTTCACCTCGATCTGCTCGGCGATCGTGCTTGCCACGCTCGGCAGCCAACACAAAATAATTCGTATTCGATGGTCAGGTGAACTTCGCCCCCGAGCAAACTCCGCCGGCGTCATCAGAACCTCGTCAGGATATCCCTCGGCTGGTAGTACTATTGCGACTTGCGAGGACATCCGGAAAACCGAGTGCGGTCTCCGGCAGGCCGGATGTGCTGGAGCAGTTGGCGCACCGTGATCTTCTTGCCGTCCACGCCTGACCCTTGATCAAGCCTGGCAGTGGCTCGATCGGCTCATCAAGCTTGACTTGCCCTCCTCGACCATCTTCATGACAAGGACCGCCACGAAACGTCTTGTATTCGACCAATCCGTACCTCCCGTCAAAGGCGGAGCCTCGCTCGGTCGCCAGGTTGCCCTTTGCCCGCCGTCGCCCCGACAGCATTGCCGTCCTTGTCGCGCCTTCGCAGCCAGCGCGGATACCCGACGACCAGTTTACCCTGAATGGTCGCCTTCAAATCCGCTGCTGCTTCGACGTCCCCAGCGGCACGATTGGCCCGACGGCGTCAGGCGATCCAGCGTCAAGACGGACGCCCGTACACGGACGCATGCTTCAGGATCGGAAACCGAGGCTGACGACGGCGCAACCTCGTCCGCCTGCGCCGAAGCGGTTGAGCCCCCGCGGCGCTGGGCCCGATCAGGCACGCAGCAGCTGCCACAGATCTCACCGCAGGCGGACGAGACGACGCAGCCCCAGATCCCCGCGCCCGGACGGCCGGGGACGGAAAGCCGAACCAGACACGCCCATACCAGACGCAGCCGAACCGGACGCATCCGAACCAGACACGCCCGAACCGCCGTTCGCCCGTCGGCCCCGACGTTTTTCAGACTGGATCCCATCGCCCACAGCCTTGTGAGACTCACCGCGACGGAACCATTTCTGTATGTTTTCTTTGAGTTGCTCTACCACCAGTCTCGCGGAGACGACGCAGCGCGCAAACATCCCGCTGCCAGGCTAATACACGTCGCACCGTCCAGAGACCAACGGTGAAGCCACCCCGACACCGACTTTTGACCCCATGACGCATCGGAACATTCTTGCGGCATGCGGCCGCTAAAGCCCTGCCGACATCGGCTCCCTGTACAGAGGCCCGCCTCCGCCATCGCGCAGACAGTGCCTTTCACGCATCTCCGGCCACCCCGCGGCATCGCCATCGGCACCGAGACCCAATCGCCTTTCACGGCGGGTCGAACGGGGCGCGGTCGAGCTGCCAGCCTCAACGATACGGGCTCGGTCCCCTGCCTCAACGTACAGGGGCTCGGTCCCCTGCCTCAACGTGCAGAGCTCGGTCGCTTGCACTCAGCGTGCGGGGCTCCGGTCGCTTTGTGCGATCGGAGCCCCTCGCACCTCTGTTTAATGAGTAAGATTTTCTACGTCCTTGTCGCACGCTCCGCTGACAGACGCGCCGGAGCTGGACCAAGCACCGCCCTCCTCGGAAAGCCGACGCCGCACCGTTTGCCGCAAGCACTGACGGCGTCGGACGCCTTCGGCAGAGGCGGCAACCGCGTCACTTCCTGCAGAGTCTTGTCCAGCGCCTGGAGGCCCAGCAGTTTTCCCTCCATTCTCCTTGGTAGCCTTCTTTTGGCGTTCGTAGGCTGCGGCATTGCAGTCGTGACGATAACGGCTGCGGGCTCCGTCGGGTCCTACCGCGTTGTCCGTCTGGTAGCCGGGAATGGTTCCGCCGTGGCCCCAGGCCACGCCGCAGCTGAGCTTGTGCCCGATAAGGCCCAAACCATACACGTCGCCTTCGTCGCCCATGGGAACCGACTTCTTCATTTCAGCAATGCTCGCCTGATTGAGCAGCGAACCGTCGAAGATCGACTGCATGAACGTGAGGTTCGCTGGGCGTGGAGATCATCGAACCGGCGGCCCACGCCCATGACGGATCGGCCTCGTGATGTCTTCGAGGCTTGCCGGGCTTGTCACGCGTGTGATACCCGTGCGGGTGCTTGCCGCGAAAGGCTCTCGCCCGGGCCCGGCATATAGGTGTGCTTGAGCCCGAGGGGCTTGATGATCTTCGTCTCGATCTGCTCGGCGACCGGACGCTTGCCTACACGCTCGGCCAACAGCCCCAACACAATGTAATTTGTATTCGTGTAGGTGAACTTCGCCCCCGGAGCAAACTGCGCCTAGCCTGGAGAGCCATATCGAGAACGTCCCTCGAGGGTGACGTAGTCGTTGCGCATGGCGAAAGAAAGTCCGGCAACTCACTCCAGAAGTCCAGGAGGCCGGATGTGCTGGAGCAGTCGCGCACCGTGATCTTTCTTGCCGTCCACGCTGACCTTGATCAGGCCTGGCGAGGTAGGTCTCGATCGGCTCGATCAAGCTTGACCTTGCCTTCTTCGACCATCTTCATGATCACCACAGCCACAAAGGTCTTCGTGTTCGACCCAATCCGCACCTCCCCGTCAAGCGGAGGCGCCTCACCGGTCGCCAGGTTGCCCTTGCCAGCCGTCACCCCAACACTATGCTGCCGTCCCTTGTCGGTCCTGGCAGTCAACGCACCCGGATAACCGGCATCGACCAGTTCTGAATACTCGCCTTCAAATCCCGCTGCGCTGCCTTTCGACGTCCCCGCTTGGCCGATTGGCCCGACGGCGTCGGGCGATCAGCGTCAGGACCGATGCCCCGTGCACGGACGCCAAGCTCGATGAAACCGGGGCCGACGACGGCGCAACTCGTCCGCCTGCGCGGGAGACCGCGCCGGGCGGGACGCCGCGCCGATGCCGATGAGCCCCGGCGAGGCCGCCAGCCGCAGCGACCTCGCCCGCGGAGCAGATGCGGGAACGGCCGGCAGGGCGAACCGCAGCGCAGCCCGGTGATAGAAAAGAACTTCCGTCGCCGCTCGTTGCAATGGAGCGATCCGCAAACTCGATCGGAATCGTCGCGACGGAACCATTTCACTGTTGTTTTCTTTGGAGTTGCTCATGCCATCAGTCTCGCGGCTTTGAGCAGCGCAGACATCCGGCACAGGCCAGTGATCCGCAGGTGGGGCCACCCCGACTCGCGACGCTGAAGCCATCCCGGACCGAATGGAATATTCTTGCGGTATGCAGCCGGCAGAGTCTGCCCGCCATCGGCTCCCTGTACAGACGCCCGCCTCCGCCCTCAAGGCGCAGGGACCCAATCGCCTTTGCGACCGGAGCCTCGCTTGCATCCTATGCCTCGTCAATGAAACTACTTTTACGGTCTTTTCGCACGCGCCACCGTGCGGCTGCGTCGAACGAACCAAAAGCGGACCGGCTCTCCGCAGAGGCAGCGACGCCCGCCGAGTCCTCACAGCCCGGTGTGAACCGCGAGCGCCGAGCGCCCTGGCGTCACATGCGGGCGGCGCACCAGTTCGGCGGCGGCTCGTCAGCAGCCGACTCCTACGAGCTGACGCCCGACAAAATGTCAAAGGGTCACCGAGCACAGGGGCGCACTCTCGTTTGCGCGGGTCATGGGCAAGCGGGCGCCCTTCGACGAAGCGTCGCATCGTCCATATCGAGCTGGTGTGAGACGCATCGCCTCGCGCTTCGGCCTCACGGAGGCGCGGCGCACGGCCTCAGACGGGCGTGCCACGATCTCCGTGTGAGCTCGCCCCGTGAAGGCTCCGGCCGGATTGACGTCACCACGGCCAGTACCGCGGATGGGCAGAGAATGAGCCGGTTCTTGGTGACGTTGACGCCTCGAGACTTGTTCCCCGCTTCAATCAGGCCTCGTCGAGGACGACCGAGCAGCCATGCCTTTGCGCCGTCGGCTCGGCCGTCTCCGCTCCCTCTCAAGCGGCGAAGAGACGATGAGCCGCAGGTCGCGCCCGTCGAAGAAGTCGGCTGCCCTCTCGGCCATGGCGCGCCCCAGGGGCGTGAGATGAAAACCCGGCTGCCGCCCGTAAAGCTGCCCGCTGGGATTGTCCACCTCCCCGTGGCGCACAAAATGGACGGTCGTGAGTTTGTCGTTCAGTGTGTCCAGCCTGCCGTCGGTTTGATGGATTCAGCTCGGTTTCGATGGATTCAGCGTTGCCCGAGCTCGAGGGATTCAGCCCGCCCGCGAGTCTGGCGCGTCTGCCGATTCGCCGGACGGCGCCGGGCCTTCGGAGTCCGCCGAACGGCCAGATGGCTGCGAACCTCCAGCCTCTGGGGAAACAACCGAATCTTCCGAATCAACCGACCCGTGAGACGGCACGGAGCCCCCTGGGCCCGTCGGAGAGTCTGCGGGCTTGACAGGCTTCACTTCGCTGGCGACGTCGGCCAAGATGTTCGACAGGCGCCCAAGCTCGAGCATGTCCTCCCTGCCCAGCTTGTCGACGAGCACGCGGCGAACCGAGTTCACGTGGGAAGGGCCGCCGAAACCAAGTATTCGAACCCTTTCTCCGGTCAATATGCAGTTGACGCCGCGGCGGTCGTCGGCACAGGGGCTCGCGCGCTTGACCAGGCCGGCGTCTTCGAGCCTGCGCACCGTATGGGTCAGCCGGGAACGTGAGTGAACGAGCCTGTCTGCCAGATTGGACATGCGGATCGTGCGCCCAGGCGACTCCGAAAGATGCGCAAGCACTTCGTATTCGTTGAGGGATATACCCTTTTCGTTCTCTCTATGTCCTGATTGAGGCACTTCCATCACGAGGGAAACAGCACGCAGAAAAGCCCGCCAAGCTTTCTGTTCCTCCGGTGAAAAGCCACTGAGACGTCAGTCATCGCACCTCCCACAAAGGCCCGGGAAACCGCCCGGGCCTTTTGGAGATCACTAACTTGTTGCGACGCTGGTGCCGAGTTTTCCGAAGCAACTTGCGATGCTTCTTCTTCGACATGCGCTTGCGACGCTTTTGTGATGACGGAACCCACAGGTTACCTCCGAAACTAATGGGCTTGTGCCCTCGAAATATTCAGGAACATACTAGCGCCTTGAGCGCCGTACCGGTAACACGGACCCGTCACTCGCCCGCTGCGCGGGCGGTCGGTTCGTCCTGCACGCCCAAAAGGGCGTCGATGGCCGACATAGACCCGGTATGAACTGCCGAGAAGCCGAACCGCGGGCAACTCCCAGTGGACCATGCGGTAGACGGTCATGCGCGAGACTCGGTGAGTTCGGCAACTTCGGCAACCGTGTGGAACTGCGGCGCTGTTCGCAGCTGCGTCGCAGATCCCATCCTGCAGAATACGTGTGGTGAACCTTTTCCGCACAGGCTGGCGGCGGTCACACCGCAAGGGTACATGAACTTTCACATCAGTCACAGCAGCCGGGCACCATCACCCGGGCGCGTCGCACCGTTTCGGCGTTTCGGACGGCGGGATTCTACGCCCGGGTCAGGCCTGCCGACGCTGCCAACAGGGACCAAATGGCGATAGTCTTGGCCAATCGACTCCTTTTCCCAGAGCCCTCGAGCTCTGAAAAAGGCAAGACGTGAAACAGGCAACAGTGAGGAGCGATCATCGTGCGCAAGCAGTGCGGGCTCAGGGCCGTCCGTCCGCGCGCTGGCCCCTTTCCTTCCGGGCGCGGGGGCTAATGGACCGCGTCGCCCGCGATTCGCCGCGCGCCTGGCCCTTTTCGTGTTCGCGGGATCGTCCTCGTCGAGACGTCGCTGCTCTCTGCTGCCGGCGTCGACCTCTTCAGAGCCAACGCGCCCCTTTGTCGACGCTTTCTTCAGGGCGACCTCGTCGGTGTGCGTGACCGGGCTCGTCACCGTGGACACCGCCACCTACTGGTCGCCGCTGGGGCGGTTCTTCATCGCCATAGGGATGATGATCGGCAGGGCTGGGCATCATGATGATGGCCTCGATTCTGGGAATCGTGGTGTCGCGTCGCATCCGGCCTGACGCAGCGCTTCCTGGCGGCCTCGGAGACGAAGTCGCGCCTGGGCGAAATCAGCCTGCCCGTGCGGGCCGTCGTCGTCGTCGCCCTCAGCGCGCAGGCGATCCTCTTCCTCACCCTCACGCCGTTTTTCATCCGCGAGGGCGACGCCATGCTGTCCGCGCTGTAGCACGCGGCCTTCATGGCCATCTCGATCTTCAACAACGGCGGCTTCGTCGTCATGCGCGACGGACTGGGGCCGTATGCGGGCGATTGGACGCTGACCCTGCCCATTGTCTTCGGCACCGTCGTCGGCGCGATCGGCTTTCCCGTGGTGCTCGACATGGCGGCGTCGACGCCATGCAAAGAAGTGGTCGCTGCTACGAAGCTCACACTCGTCACCTACGCGGTTCTCTTGCTCCTGGGCGCCCTGCTCTTCTTCCTCTTCAGATGGGACAACCCCAAGACGCTGGCGAATCTTTCCCTGGGCAGAGCAGATCCAGGCGGACGTTCGCATTCGACCGTCGCGCGTTCGTCGGGCCTGGCGACGCTCGACGTCAGCTCGATGACGCAATCGACGTGGTTCCTCCTCGACGGGCTCATGTTCATCGGCGGAGGGTCGACGTCGGCGGCCGGGGGAATCAGGTGACCACCTTGGCCGTGCTGTTCTGGCGATCGTCGCCGAGGCGCGGGGAGACCGAGACACTCAGGCGTTCGGGCGCCGTCTGCCGTCGGAAGTGCTGCGCCCTGGCCATCGCGGCCACCTTCCTGGCCTCGATCATCGTCACCGTGGGCATCGATTGCGCTCATGCGGAGGTCTCCGGCCTCCCGCTCGCCGACGCCCTTTTTCGAGGTGGTCTCCGCCTTCGCAACCTGCGGCCTGTCGACGGCGTGACGCCGGGCTGCCGACGGCGGGCAAGTACATCATCGCCGTCCTCATGTTTGCCGGGCGCACGGGCACGATGACGCTTGCGGCCGCGCTTGCCCTGCGCACCCTGCCGCCGCGTCATCCACTACCCTGAAGAGTGGCCTACGATCGGATGACGGAGGAGCACGGATGAAGAAGAAACAGATTGACGACGACGCCGTCCTGGTAGTGGGCCTGGGCCGCTTCGGCACGGCGATCGCCTCGACCCTCGACGGTTTGGGCCGCGAGGTCCTCGCCATTGAGCGCGACCCCGTCCTGGTCCAGCAGTGGTCCCACAGGTTCAGAATCATCGAGGGCGACGCAACCAGCGCCGATGCCCTGGAACAGGCGGGCGCGCGCGAGTTCGGGGTGGCCGTCGTCGGCATCGGCAGCTCGCTCGAAGCCTCCGTTTTGGCGACCGCCAACTGCCGACCTCGAGATGAAGCAGATTTGGGCGAAGGCGACGTCGCGTTCGCACGGCCGCATCCTTCGCCGCATCGGCGCTCACCACGTTGTCTATCCCGAGTACGACGCCGGCGCGCGGGTCGCGCACATGGTCAGCGGCAAGATGCTCGACTACATCGAGATGGAAGACGGCTTCTCGATCATCAGATGCGCCCGCCGCGGGACATCCAAGGGTTCACGATGGCCGAATCGAAGGTGCGTGAGAGGTTCGGCGTGACCATCATCGGCGTGAAGGCGCCCGGCCAGCCCTTCGAGTACGCGACCGAGGAGACGAAGATCGGCCCCGAGGACGTCATCATCGTCTCCGGCGACTCCGCCCTCCTCGAAGAGTTCGCCAACCGCTGAAAGGGGCGGAGCGGTCCATGGCAGCCAAAGCGGCGTCGCGCACGTTCACGTGCTCCGAATGCGGATGGGACACCTCGAAATGGGTTGGGCGCTGCCCTCAGTGTCAGGCGTGGGGAAGCTTGGAGGAAGTCGGGGCGCCGCGCACGCGCACAGCCTCCCTCGCTCCAACGAGCCCGGCGACGCCCATCACCGAGGTCCCCACGACGGCCTCGGTCAAACAGCCGACGGGGTGGACGAATTCGACCGCGTCCTGGGAGGCGGCCTCGTCCCCAGGGGCGGTCGTCCTGCTCTGCGGGAGAGCCGGGTGTGGGAAAATCCACTTTTAGCTTCTCGACGTCGCCGCGCCGCCGCAGGGCGGCGGCCCAGTCCGGCCGCGCCCCGGTGCTGCACGTCTCCGGTGAAGAGTCAGCCGCCCAGGTCAGGCTCCGCGCCGAGCGCATCGGCGCGCTCCACGACCGTCTCCACCTGGCTGCGGAATCGGACCTCGCAACGATTCTGGGCCACGTGGACTCCGTGCGGCCCAGCCTGCTCGTGGTCGATTCCGTGCAGACTGCGGCCGATTCCCAGATCGAGGGGGCGGCCGGCGGCGTCGCCCAGGTTCGCGGCGTCACGAGCGCACTCGTCGCCGACGCCAAAACCCGATCGATGCCGGTGCTGCTCGTCGGGCACGTGACGAAGGAAGGTTCGATCGCCGGCCCCAGGGTGCTCGAGCATCTCGTCGACGTCGTCTGCCAGTTCGAGGGCGACCGCCACTCGCCCCTGCGCATGGTCCGCGCCGTCAAGAACCGCTACGGCCCCACCGAAGAGGTCGGCTGTTTCGAGCTGAACGAGGCGGGCATTCGGGGCCTGGCCGACCCTTCGGGGCTCTTCCTGTCCTCGCGCCGCGAGAACGTGCCCGGCACATGCGTGACGATGGCCTTGGAGGGGCGGCGGCCGATGCCGGTCGAGGTGCAGGCCCTTATCGTTCCAAGCTCCGGGCCTCCAAAGGCGGACGACGTCGGGTTTGGAGTCTTCTCGCGCGGCTATGGCGATCGCCGTTTTGCAATCGCGCCTCGGCCTCGACCTCGACCGCTGCGACGTTTTCCTCTCGACCGTCGGCGGCGCCCTGCTCAGCCCGAGCCCGCGACGGACGCGGCAATGGCTGGCGCTGGCAAAGCGCGCGGCTGGGACAGGCCGCTGACCGCCGGAACCGCGGCGATCGGCGAGTCTCGCTCACCGGCGAGCTGCGGCCGGTGACGGGGCTTCAGCAGCGCCTGGCCGAGGCTCGCAGGCTGGGCTTCGCGGCGATCGTCCTCGCGGAACGCGCGAAGCGAAACGTCAAGGTCCCCGACGGCTTGGCGCTGCTCGAATGCGACGACATCCCCTGAAGCCGCCGCCCGCGAAGGGCTCGCCTGAGGCCGGAATTGCCCTGTCGCGAACGTCTCTGAGCCTCAGGCCTTTGGGACCTGTCTTCGCTCGGTCGCCGGACGGCGCCGGAGCTCTAGCGCCCAGGCGCAGATGTATTTTGCCCGCCGCCCGGCGCTTGCCCTGGGCCCCCGGAGTTCTGCTGGCCCGGCTGGCTCGGATTCTGCCCCGAATTCCCCGGGGTTTGGCCTCCGCCCGCGTTCCCGTCCCCGTTCGGCGATTGGCCTTCGTTTGAGTTTTGCCCCGGCTGGCCAGGATTCTGCTGGCCCGGCTGGCTCGGATTTTGCTGCCCGGGTTGGCTCGGATTTTGCTGCCCGGGCTCGCTGGCGCTCGGCGCGGGCGACGTCTGCTCCAGCGCGAAGCTCGCCTGCGCCTTGGCGGCCGCGTTGTCATTCAACTTCAGCTCGGCCTTGTACGTTCCCGGCTTGGCGCTTTTGGCGGTGTTTCCACAGCCCGACGCAGCCGTTCCGCCATTCCACGTGAGCGAAACGGTCGCAGTGTATTCGCGGTCGAGCAGCAGCCGCTTGTTCTCCGCGCCGCGGCGGCACGCGGCGATCGAGGCGACCTGGGCCGACCCGCTCGTGACGTTGACGTCGAGGTTGGACCAACCGACGTCGATGTAACACGGATGGGACTTGGAGGTGTTGCGGAGCGTCGCCTGAAAGGCCACCGGCCGCCCGGCGGAGCCGCCTTTCGTCGTCAACGTCGTCTGCACCAGCTCAGACGTGCACTTCACGGGCTTGTAATCGTTGGTCGGAACCTTCGTGGCGGTCTCGTCCTGCTCGCTGATTCTGGCGAGGACGAATCGCATGCCGACCACCACCACGACGACGAGGACGGCGACGAGCGCCCCGAAAGCCAAGTCGACGGTTGATCCTGGCTCTGCGCTCCCTTTCGGCGGCCGCCCGTGAGCGGGCTCAGCGGCGGCACTGGGTCTGCTCCGCGGCTGCTGCCGCCTGGCGGGCCCGCCCTGCGCCCAGATCTCCCCTGCGCCCCTGGCTTTTCCATGCACTGCCTTTCCGTGCGTCCCGGCCCTCCCGGGCCGGGTCCCTGACGCTTCACGGAGCCGCCGCGCGCGCTCGCCGGCAGGACCTGCACGGCGTGCACCGTGCCGCTGCCCGGCGCCGTGCGGAGACGCCGCCGGGCGTTTGCCTCGCACTGCGCCCCTGGAAGCGGCTTCTCGGCTTTCTGACTGCGGGCCTTTTCCCTTGCCGGCCTGTCGCTCGGCGGCAGCCGAGCGCCTCGCGCGCCTTCGGGCCGCGCCTTCCGGGCGACGTCGTTTCACGCCGACGATCGGCGTGGTCGGTTCTCGTGCGCCGTTGAGGTTGCGGGGCGACGTGCGCGAGTGCGATCCCGAGCCGCCCGAGTGCGCCGCGCCGGAGTGCGCGCGTCCCGCGTGGCCGGCGCGCGCGCGTCGGAGCGCCTGGGGAACCGCCACTGGATGCCGGACGTGCGCCCGCTGCCGGAGGAGGCGGCCCTGCCTTCCTCGGAGTCCGCGGCATCGGCGTCGGAGGCGTTCGAACGTTTGGATCCGCTCGCGCGCCCCGGGCTCGCGCCCTGCCGGAGCCTCGGGCTGAGCGGAGCCTCCGTCGCCGCGGCCCGGGCGCGCCGCGCTCAAACGCGGCCCCCTTCCAGCGGTTGCGTCCGTCGCCACGGCGTTTCCTGGGATCGCTTTTCACGCGACCACGCTATCACCGGGAGCGCAAAACCTCGCGTCGACGCTTCGAGATGGGGCACACTGGCCCGTGATCTTTCGTCTTTTGCGCTGGCTGCCGCGGCGAACTCGCGTCCGCTTCGTGGCGCGAGCCGACGACGTCGGCGTGGGCCGTGCTCGTCTGCGAGGTCATGAGCCAGCAAACTCCGTGGCCAGGGTCATGCCCCTCGTGGCACGAGTGGATGGAACGCTGGCCGGAGCCCGCCGACCTCGCGGCGGCTTCGCCCGCCGAGGTCATCCTGGCCTGGGGCAATCTCGGCTACCCGCGTCGCGCCCTGCGGCTGCAGGAGTGCAGCCGCCGTGGCCGCAGACTGGGACGGCGTCCTCCCCTCTTCCCGCGACGACCTTCTCACCTTGCCGGGAGTCGGGCCCTACACGGCGGACGCCGTCATCGCCTCTCTCGTACCGCAAGCGATCCGTGGTTCTGGACACGAACACTCGGCGGGTCCTGTGCAGGCTGCACGGAGCCGCGGCGCCGCTCCCTCTCATCTGCGCAGGACGAAATCGCGCGGGCAGACGCGATGGTCCCCCTCAGACAGCCTGGCCTGGCAGTGGAACGCAGCGCTCGATGGAGCTCGGCGCACGCTGTGCACCACGAAGAATCCGGAGTGCCAGGGAGTGTCCGCTCCGCCTCGACGCGCCTGGTTCGCCGCCGGCAAACCGGAAAGCGGCACGCCTCGCCCCGTACAGAGATTCAGCGGGGACCCACCGCGAGGCCCGGGGGAAGATCATGGCGGTTCTCCAGGGGCGCCGCGTCGCCGGTCTCCGCGACGAGCTGGCCGCCGCGGCCTCGCTCGCGCCTTCGCGCTTTGACCCGGCGCTCGACTCCCTGCTCGACGACGGCCTCGCCTGTCTAAGCCCCGGCGGCTACACCGCTCCCGGAGAGCGCTAGCCCGCGCGCGTCCGCCTCGCGTGACAGAGGCCCGTCCCGCACTGAAGCTCCCTCGCACAAAGCGCCTTGTCCCCTTGTACCGGGCAGCCCGGTGCCGCGCCGGAATCGACGTTCGACCTTGACCGCACGATCGGCTATGTCAGGACGGCCGGGCGCCGCGCCGGAATCGGAGGCCAGCCAAGCTTCAGGGGTCCGAACCGGGTCAGGCGTCGAAAGAGGGACTCAGAGCCGAGCCGCAATTCCAGAATCGAACAGGACTCAGAATCGAGCCGTCAGCCCCAGGATCCGTAGTCGGACTCCGCTTTGCCGCCCTTTTCGACTTCGAGCAGGGCGGCGGCGCATTCGTCGTCGACCACCAAGTCCGTCACCGCGCCCGAGCGCAGCACGGCGGCCAAGGCAGGGCGCCTTCGCAGCCCCGGCGACGGCGCAGACCCTCCGCGGGTATCCTGGCCAGCTCCGCGGGCGTCGGCCCGGTCGCGCGGGTGTTGATCTCGATGTCTTCGTACGTGCCGTCCGCGCGGAGGAGGACCGTGCACACGTCGCCGACCACTCCGTCGCGCCGCAGCTCCGTCACTTCCTCCGGCGAAAGGTAGCCGCCGGCGTAGACGTGCGAGGGAAGGGCGATGTGAAGGATCCGACGCCGAACACGGCGACGTCGGCGTTGCGCCCGATGTCCCTGACCACCTGGATGGAGCGTTCGCGCCACATGAGGTCCCTGGTCTCCGCGTAGTCGAAAGAAGCGGGAACGGGGAAAGGAAAGGCCTTCGCGCCGAATGCCCGCGTGAAGTTGCCGAGTATCTCGCCCACGTAGGGAAGGCCCGTCGTCGTGGGATTGGCCGCGCCGTTGAGCTGGACTATCGTCACGCCGGACATGCGCTTGGGCATGAGCCGCTCGGAGATCGTCGAGACGGTGGTTCCCCAGGCGATGCCCACCATCATCTTGTCCTCTATGACGTCGCCGACGAGGGTTCCCCGCCACGCCGGCCACCTCGTCTCGAGCCGCCAGATTTCCGTAGTGGCCCCGGCACCTGCACCACTGTGACGTCGACGTCGTAGAGGTCCTCGATGCGGCGCGAAAGGGAGTCGCGGGGCTCTTCGGGCGCGTGAAGGGAGATACGGACCAGCCCCTCGTCGCGCGCCGAAGCGATCAGGCGCGAAACCGTCGACCGCGATATGCCGAGCTTGTTGGCTATCGCCTCCATGGTCTGTTGCTCGACGAAGTACAGGACTGCCGCTTCGTAAGCGAGATTGCGTCGTTCAGATCTTGTTGCCACACCCCCATTGTGCAAGATATCTCAAAGTCAATCCAGTCAAAAATAGTCGATCCTCCCGAATATGACGAGATGCATTCCACTTAAGTTACCGCTTGACTTATGCTCCAAACAGTGCAGATGCTCAACATACAGCCTCCGATTTGCACACATGGCCATTTCTTCGTTCTTTGCAGATTTCTTGAGAAGATAGGTAAAGGGTGGGTTGCATCGACAACCCACGAATCTGCATACACGTCAACGAGGAGTGAACACATGCCAAATTCCCACCTTTCAGCAGCAAGCCGCCAGCGCGCACTGGAGTCGATGTCATCGGACGGCGTCGACGTCCTCGTCGTCGGAGGAGGGCGTGACCGGAGCCGGCATCGCCTTGGACGCCGTCACCCGCGGCCTGCGCGTGGGCATCGTCGAGGCGCAGGACTGGGCTTCGGGAACGTCGTCGCGCTCCTCGAAACTCGTCCACGGCGGACTGCGCTACCTGTACCAGCTCAACTTCGCGCTCGTCGCCGAGTCTCTCCGCGAGCGAGGCCTCCTCCTGACGGAGACGGCTCCGCACCTGGTCAAGGCCCAGCCCTTTCCTGTGGCCCCTGAAGATGCCGGTCATCGAGCGCATGTACTCGGCCGTCGGCGTCGGAATGTACGACACGATCGCCCAGTTCGCCCATCGCGGCTCGGTGCCGATCCAGCGCCACCACACACGCAAGGGCTCGCTCAAGCTGGCCCCCGCGCCTCAAGAAGGATTCGCTCACCGGTTCGATCGTCTACTACGACGCCAGGGTCGACGACGCGCGCCTGGTCGTCACGCTCGTCCGTTCGGCGGTGCGCCACGGCGCCCTCGCGGCCAACCGCGTGCAGGTGACCGAGATGCTCAAGGACGCGGCCGGCCGAGTCACCGCCGCCAAGCTCCTCGACCTGGAGACCAACCGCGAGTACGAGGTGCGGACGGGATCGATTATCAACGCCACCGGCGTGTGGACCGAGAAGACCCAGTCCCTCGCCGGGACGACGGGCGGACTGAAGGTCCTCGCCTCGAAGGGCATCCACATCGTCGTGCCCAAGGAGAAGATCAATTCGAAGGTGGGAATCTTCCTGCGCACCGAAAAGTCAGTCCTCTTCATCATCCCGTGAAGCGCTACTGGGTGATCGGCACCACGGACACCGCCTACCACGAGAATCGCCGCGAGCCCGGTGGCCGACCTCGAGGACATCGACTATGTCTTTGGAGCAGGCGAACTCTGTGCTCGCCAAGCCGCTGACGCACGACGACATCATCGGCACCTTTGCGGGCCTGCGCCCGCTTTTGCAGCCGGGAACGCTCGACGGCGACGAGTCGAAGTCGACGCAGGTTTCGCGCGAGCACACCGTGACGGAGGCCGCCCGGGCCTGACCGTCATCGCCGGAGGCAAAGCTGACCTCTTACCGCCAGATGGCCGAGGACGCCGTCGATTTCACGATTGGCAAGGACAAGGGCTGAAGCAGAGCCCCGTCGGTCGCGAAGAAGACCCCGCTGGAGGCGCCGCCGGATACCACTCGATGTGGAGCCGCCGCGCCGCGATCGCGCGAGAAAGCGGGCTGAGCATCGACCATGTCGAGGATCTGCTGGACCGCTACGGTTCGGACATCGACTTGCTTCTCGACATGATTGAGGAACGTCCCGACCTGGGGAACGAGCTCAAGGGCGCGCCCGAGTACCTGCGAGCCGAGATTGCTTTCGGCGTCAGCCACGAGGGCGCCCCTCCACCTCGAGGACCTTCTCGCACGGCGCACGAGGCTCACTTACGAGCACGCCGATCGCGGGCTTTCCGCAGCCGAGGAGATCGCGACCCTCGCGGGCGAGCTTCTCGGGATGGGACGAGGCCAAGAAGGAGGCCGAAACTGGCCTCGTACCGTTCCAGGTGCGAGGCCGAGGCCGCCGCGCAGAAGATCGCGAGCGAGGCGGAGGCTCAGAAAGGTCCGCGAACAGGCGGAGACATCACGCCTTTCCTCGACGTCGCGCCCGAGATCCAAGGCTGATCGGGGCTTCCCGCACTGCCGGGGGCCGTTCGGGCCCCACGGACTCCTAGAAAGGAACAGTTAAAGATGACTGATACCGAGCGGAAGTACGTCCTGGCGATCGACCAGGGTACGACGTCATCCAGGTCGATCCTCTTCAATCATGCGGGGAGGTCGTTTCCGTCGGTCAGCTAGAGCACGAGCAGATCTTCCCCACGCGGGGTGGGTCGAAGCACGAGCCAAACGAGATCTGGGACAACGTCCGCCAGACCGTGGGCATGGCTTTGGGCGGCGCAGAGGCCAATCACCACGAAGTCGCCGCGGTGGGCATCACGAACCAGCGCGAGACGACGATCATTTGGGACTCGCGCAACGGGCGAGCCGGTCTATAACGCCATCGTCTGGCAGGACACCCGTTCCCAGGACCTCGTCGATCGGCTCGCGGCCGACGGCGGCCCCTGACCGCTTCCGTTCGATCGTCGGGCGAAACGCTCTCGACCTACGCCTCGATCACGAAGATCATGTGGATCCTCGAAAACGTCCCCAGGCGTGCGCGAGCGGGCCGAGCGCGGCGAACTGGCCTTCGAAACCCCGACACGTGGCTCATCTGGAACATGACGGGCGGCCCGGGAGGGCGGCGTCCACGTCACCGACGTGACGAACGCTTCGCGCACGATGCTCATGGACCTGCGGACCTTGCAGTGGCGCGAGGACATCTGCGAGATCGCGGGCATTCCGATGTCGCTCTCCCGAGATCCGCTCCTCTTCCGAGGGTGTACGGATACGGGCGGCCAAAGGGCCTGCTTCCGGGCAAGCTGATCGCCGGCGATCTGGGCGACCAGCAGGCGGCGACTTTCGGCCAGGCATGCTTCCAGCCCGGCATGGCGAAAAACACCTACGGAACCGGTTGCTTCATGCTTATGAACACCGGGACCGAGCCTCAGCTTTCGGACAACGGGCTCATCACCACCGTCTGCTACAAGATCGGCGACAAGCCCGCGGTGTACGCCCTCGAAGGCTCTATTGCGGTGTCCGGCTCGCTCATCCAGTGGTTGCGCGACAATCTGGAGATCATCGCCACGGCACCGGAGGTCGAGGCTCTGGCCGCCAGCGTGGACGACAACGGCGGAGTGTATTTCGTCCCGGCGTTCTCGGGCCTATTCGCTCCGCATTGGCGCGGCGATGCCCGTGGAGCGATCGTCGGCATGACGCGTTACAACACGAAGGCGCACATTGCCCGCGCGGCTTTGGAGGCGACGGCATTCCAGACCCGCGAGGTCCTCGACGCCATGGAGGCCGATTCGAAGGTCAAGTTGGAGCAGTTGAGAGTCGACGGCGGCATGACCGCCAACGATCTACTCATGCAGTTCCAGGCCGACATCCTCGACACCGAGGTTGTCCTGCCCGTGGTCGCAGAGACTACTGCCCTTGGAGCAGCCTATGCGGCGGGCATTGCGGTCGGCTTCTGGTCCGGAGAGGAGGACGTCGTCGCTACTGGGTCCGAGGCCAAGCGCTGGAAGCCCGAAATGGAGCCGGCCGAACGCGAGCGTCAGCTCCGCCAGTGGAAGAAAGGCGATATCGAAGACCCTCGACTGGGTCGACGACGACGTCAAGTGACCGGCGGGCGACGCCGGCGGCCTTCGGCGCCATGCGGAAAACAGTTGGTCTGCGAGGGGCGGCCCCCTTTGGGTGCGCATCGCAAACGACCGGCCGGTGGGTTGCGGCTCTCTTCGCATGCATCGCAAACGACCGGCCGACAACCGCGCTACGCGGATGGCTGACAAACTCGGGTCGGTCTCGAGTTGTCACGCCCAGGGCCAGCCGTGGTAGCTTGGGCTAGCTGAATCAAAGTTCGACGTCGCCGAGAACCGGTTCGGACACATTGAAGCTCCCGGAGCCTCCTGCCATAGGGCGTCAGACGGACAACGCCAAAGGAGGCTCCGGGTACCTTTTTGTCTGGGGCTGATGCCCCTCTTCCCAAAAAGGGCGTTCCCATTCTTCTGAGTCCACACCCTCGCTCGTCCCAGGCTGAACGTTCCCACTGTTTTGGACTGGGCGTCGCCATCTGTCCAGACAGGGGCGTTCCTATTGAAGGGCCCATTGAATCGTCTTGGCGGCATCCGGCATTTCCTTAGGGAATGCCGACCGATCCAGGCTTCGAGTCGATCCCTATTTCCCATAGGCGGTCGTGCCGAGGCAGTCGTGGGCGCCAAACGAGCCGGCATTGAAAGCCCCAATGTCACGTCCGTCGATGCGAGAGCCTTGAGCACGTCGATTCCCGCCGTCACAGCCCGGTCGAGCCTCCCCAACTCCCGACAAACGGTTGGGTGCTCAAACTCCGCACACCAAACACCGGAATAGCAGGCGTTTCAGTAGGTTGGTGTGCCTTTCGAGAGATGCGAGACGAAGAGAAAGCCTCCCGTCGGCGGAAAGGCCTCTCGACTTTTGCGGAACCCGCCCGCCAGCCAGCAAGCATTCGACTCATTTATGGCGGGCATTGCCGGTCTGCGAACGGCCTGTCGATTGAGCCCCTGCTTGCCGGTGCCATTGATCTGGAGCACACGCTGGTGTAACGTAGGCCGCACGTCATGAGATTTCGGTGCGTGAAGGGGACGGCCGAGGCTCTCACCATTTCGGTCACTTTCAGACCGTAACCAACGGAGGTACGGCCAGGGGCAGATTCCCTCGCAGAAAGGGAGACCCCATGATTCACGCCGCCTACACGCCGTCGACGACGGCGGTCGGATCGTCGCTCGCCCTGACGGCGCTGCTCGGCCTTCTGCCGCTCGTCGTCTTTTTCGTTCTCCTGGGCGTGTTCAAAGTGAAAACGCACGTGTGCGCGATCATTTCTCGCTCGCGGCGGCCCTCGCGGCCGCGATCTTCGCCTTCGGCATGCCCGTCGACCTCGCGCTGCTTTCCGCGACCCAGGGCGCGGCCTTCGGGCCTCTTCCCCGATCGTCTACATCGTCATCATGGCCGTGTGGCTCTACAACCTGACGGAGAAAACGGGGCCGCTCGGAAGACGTCAGGCGGGTATTCGCCGCCGTCGGCAAAGGGGACATGCGGGTCCAGGCGCTCCTCATCGGCTTCTGCTTCTGCGGCCTGATGGAAGGCCTTGCGGGTTTCGGCGCGCCCGTCGCGATCTCCTGCGCCATGCTTCTCGCCCTCGGCGTCCCCAGCGATCAAAGCGGCGCTCGTGACGATGGTCGGGCAACGCCCTCAACGTCTGCTTCGGCGCGATGGCCATCCCGGTGACCACCGCCGCAAAGCTCGGCAACTCCTCCGCCGACGCCGTCGGCGCAACCCAAGGCCGCATCACCCCGCTCTTTCCTGTGCTGGATCCCCGTGCTCCTCCTCGGCATCCTCGACGGCAAACGCGGAATGAAACAGGCGTGGCCCGCCGCGCTCGTGGCCGGCGTGACCATGGGGCTGGGCCACATCTTGGCCGCAAACTTCCTTTCCTACGAGTTGACGGCGGTGTTCGCCTCGCTGCTCTCCTTCGCCTCGGTCACCCTCCTTCTGCGAGTGTGGCGCCCCCGAACGCCTGAGGAGCAGATGTCCGAGGCCTCCTCGGAAAAACTCAGCGGCTCGCGCGTGGCCCTGGGGACTCCTGCCCTACTGGCTCGTGGTCGTCATTTTCGCCGTCGCCAAGCTGTGGACAGCGGGAATCGACGTGCCCAAGGCACTCGAATCGACGGACGTGACATTCGGCTGGCCGGGGCTCGACGGTCAGCTCATAGGGACGCGATGGGGCAAGCCGTCAAGGCACCCAATTCACGTTCAGCTGGCTTTCCTCGCCGGGGACGATGCTGCTGCTGACCGGGCTGATCGTCGCCTTCGTCTACGGGGAAAGAGCAGCTCGGGAGGAAACATACCCCTTCTCCTTTCGGCAAGGGATGACGACGCTGTGGAAGACGGTCGTCGACCTCAAGCTCGCCATCCTCACCATCGCCGTCGTCATGGCGCTCGCGTACGTCATGAACTTCTCGGGCCAGACGGTGGCGATCGGCACCTGGCTCGCCGCGGCGGGCAGGGGCGTTCGCCTTCCTCTCGCCCATCCTCGGGTGGGTCGGGAACTGCAGTGACCGGTTCGGCGACGTCGGCCGGCGCCCTGTTCGCAAATCTCCAATCGACGGCCGGAGCGAAGGCCGGAATCAGCACTCAGCTGCTCTTGGCCGCCAACGAAATCGGAGGTGGCATCGGGAAAAATAGTCAGCCCTCAGAACCTCGCAATCGCGGCCACGGCGATCAAGGAGCCCGGATCCGAATCGACGCTCCTGCGCAAAGCCGCCCCCTACTCGATCGCTTTCATCGCGCTGCTCGGCATGATCGTGGTGCTTGCTTCGAGCGGGACGCTGGGGTTCCTCGTCACAAACTGACGCCAGGGTTTCATCCGCACGGTAGGCAAGGGGCTTCCTTGGCCGCGCTTCGGGATCGCCGCACGCGATTCCCGCGGATCCGCTTACGCGACGCCGTCTACGACGGCAGGCGAAACAGTGGCCCAAGCCCCTCAATAGAAAAGGCAAACGTATGAAAATCGCACTGTTTTCGACGTGCATCGCGGACGTCATGTTTCCGCAGGCGGCGCAAGCGACCGTCCATTTGCTCGAACGTCTAGGACACGAGGTCTGCTTCCCCGAAGACCAAGGCTGCTGCGGCCAAATGCACATCAACACGGGTTACTATCCCGAGGCCAGCCGCTTATTCGCAACCATGTCAGAAACCTTCACCCCCGTGCTCGACGGGCAATGGGACGCCATCGTCGCCCCATCGGGCTCGTGCACGGGATCGCTCCGGCATCAGGCGCCGCTCGTGGCGAGAGACCAGGGCGAGCCAGAGCTCGCGGTCTACGCGGAAGCGCTCGCCAAGAAAACCTACGACCTTCCCGAATTGCTCGTCAACGTGCTCCGGAATGGTCGACGTCGACGCTATTTTCCTCACAGGGTCACGTATCACACCACGTGCCATTCCTGCGGATGGGCGCATCGGAGACACACCGCCACGCGGCTCATCGCAGCCGTTCGGGGCATCGACTACGTGCCGCTGCCCGATTCCGACGTCTGCTGCGGCTTCGGAGGGACCTTCTCGCTGAAGAATCCCGAGGTCTCGGCTGCGATGCTTTCCGACAAGATGGCGAACATCATCTCGACGGGGCGCCGAGATCGTCGTGGCAGGCGACTATTCGTGCCTGATGAACATCGGCGGAGGCCTGGCGCGATCCGGCTCCGGCATCAGATCGATGCATCTGGCCGAAGTCCTTGCAGGAACCGAGGATCCCCTGGTTCGCCCCCGCGACAAACACGAAAGGTAGGTGCATGATGGGGAACCCTCTCTGATTTCGCCAAGAAATTCCGGCCCTCGACGTGGACGCAGAAAGACGCCGAAGAGGCAAAGCTCGGCTGGCATCCCGGCCATCCGATTCCCGACGATCCGCTGCAGTGGGGCGGGCATTTTCCCAGGCTGCTCACGAGACCCTCAAGAACACGCAGATGCGGCGCAATCTCGGGTATGCGACGGGCAAGATCCGGGCCAAGCGCAATCTGCGGGTCGAGGAGATGCCCGATTGGGAAAGGCCTTCGCGAAGCGGCGTCGAACATCAAGAGGACCGTGGCAGCCGACTGGGTGAGGCTCCTCGAGGCAATTCCGAGAAAAACGTCACCGAAAGCGCGGCGGCGTGGTCCATTGGGCGCGCGACGCCGAAGAGGCCAACGCAATCGCGCTCAACCTCATCTCCGCCAAGGAGTGGACGAGGGTTGTCAAGGTCAGAGTCCATGGCAGCAGAAATCAACCTCAACGAGCATCTGGAAAAGCACGGGATCAAAGCGTGGGGAGACGGACCCTGGCCGAGATGATCGTCCAGCTTTCGGAGGATGCGCCCGCGCATCGTCGTCCCCGCGATCCATCGCAACCGCGCCGAGGTGAAAGCCATCTTTGAGGCGCGAATGGAAGACGCCCAGGGCCTGAGCGACGAACCGCGCATCCTCGCCATGGCCGCTCGCGCGCACCTGCGCAAAAAGTTCCTGACGGCAAGGTCGCACTCTCAGGCGCAAACATCAGGGGTGGCCGGAAACCGGCACGGTGGGAATCTTCAGAGTCGGAAGGCAGCAGCAGAATGTTCCTGACCCTTCCCGAAACCCTCATCACGATCGCAGGAATCAGAAGCTCGTGCCGCAGTACCGCGACATCGAGGTCATCGGCCAGCTTTTGCCGCGGTCGGCGACCGGCGAGCGCATGAACCCGTACACGTCGTTCTGGACGGGCGTCACCGAAGGCGACGGACCGCAGGAGTTCCACATCATCCTTCTCGACAACGGACGCACCAACGTGCTGGCCGACGAGGTCGGGCGCGAGGCCCCTCAAATGCATCCGCTGCGCCGCCTGCGCAGAACATCTGCCCCGTATACCGCCACACGGGCGGGCACGCCTACAGCTCGGTGTATCCGGGGCCGATCGGCTCCGTCCTCACCCGCAGCTGCTAGAGGCCTACGATCACAGCGATCCAGCATCCAGTCTGCCTTTCGCCTGCTCCCTGTGCGGTGCGTGCGGAGACGTCTGCCCGGTCAAGATCGACCTTCGAACATCCTCGTCCATCTGCGCCACAAGTCGGTAGAAAGCCAGCCGCGGCGGCATTCCGAACATCTGGGACGTGGGCATGGCCGTCTCGTCGAAGGTCATGCGTTCAGGCAAGGCGATGGAGGCCGCGGGCAAAAGCGTCCAGGCTGGGCGTCTGATCGCCGGGCCCAACTTGAAGATCAGCCGCGTTCCGCTTCCGGTCGCGAAATCGTGGACGAGGGTGCGCGACGTTCCGGCGCCGCCCGCCCAAAAGCTTCAGGCAATGGTGGAAGGCGCGAAGAAAGGAGGGCGGGCGATGAAGGCAGCCACGAACGCACGCGAGGAGATCTTCCGCCGAATCCGAGCGGCGGGGCCCATCCCCGTGCCTGAGATTCCGCGGGACTATCGCACAAGAGGCGACGGATCGGACGTCGTGGCGGAGATGGAGGAGAAGCTTGTCGATTACACGGCGAAGGTCACCGATGCGGCCACCGCCGCCGACGTGCCGGCCGCCATCGCCGAGGCGCTGTCAGACGCGGCGAGCGTCGTCGTGCCGCCCGGGCTCGACCCCGCCTGGGCGGAGGCGGCCGCGAAGGGCCGGCGGATTCACGTCGACGAGCCGCCTTTGAGCAACGCCGAGGCTGGACCGGATCGACGCCGTCGTCACCGCCTCGCGCGTGGCCGTCGCCCTCTCGGGCACGATCATGCGCTCGACGGCGCGCCGGACATGGGGCAGGCGTGCGATCTCCCTGGTCCCCGACACCCACGTGGTGGTGCTCAAAGCCTCGGACGTCAGGCGACGGTTCCGAGGCCGTCGCCGTGCTCGGCGGAGAATCCGACGCGTCCGACCACGTGGATCGCCGGCCCCTCGGCGACCTCGGACGATTGAGCTGGTGCGCGTCGACGGCGTCCACGGCCCGCGCAATCTTCGCGTTATCATCGTCGACGATGGAGAGACAACTCAAATAACTGACATCGTCGCCTTTCACGGCGAAGGACCGGCGTGGCACGCCTCGTGGGCGGGCTGCGGATCGTCGACATGCTTGCGGGCGACATCCTCACGATCGGCTCGGACGGAAGCGTCGAGCGGCTGCCGACGGGGTCGTCCGGTTGCGGCCTTCGTGCGCCCTCGCGCGGGCGGCGGATACGTCGTGGGCGTCGAGCGCGGCATCGCCCTGGCCGATCGGCCTTCGGCGCGCCGCGTTCCGCAAGCCGAGATGTGGGCGGATCCTGGCGTTCGGATGAACGAGGGCGGCGTCGACCTTTCGGGCAGACTGTGCGCCGGGTCCATGCCGTACGACAAGACCCGGGCGGCGCCAAGCTCTACCGCATCGGGGCCGACGGCGCCGTCGACGTCGTGCTGGATTCCGTCACCACGTCCAACGGCATCGACTTCACGGCCGACGGAAGGCTCGCCTATTACAACGACACCGCCAGGAGGGAACGGGCGTATTCGGACGTCGACGAATCGGGAAGCCTCGTCAACCGCAGACTTTTCCACGACGGCGACGGCGGACGGCCCGACGGCCTCTGCGTCGATTCCGAGGGCAATGTGTGGTGCGCGATGAACCGGGTCGGCAAAGTGCGCCTCTACTCCCCGAAGCCGAGGTGCTCGGCGAGTGGGAGCTTCCCTGCGCGGGGTGACGGCAGTGACCCTCGGCGGGGAGGACCTTCGCGACAGTTTTCATCACGACGTCGCGCCAGACGGCCGACGAGCTGGGCGCGGGCGCCGTCTTCCACACTGCGGGCGGAGGTCGCGGGCCAGCCGCTGCGCGCATTCGCCGGCTGAACGAGCGGAGGCGGCAAACAAGCCGACGTCGCATACTCGCAGGCCGAACCTCGCATGCGCTCCTGCAGGCCGACCTCGAATGCGCTTTCCTTCAGGCCGGCCTCGAATGCGTCGGCAGACCGACCGCGCACGGAGATTGGGATTGAAAGCGAGGACAGAGTCGCCGTCAGCGGCCTCGCAAGAGGACGCATGACGTTTTCCACATGCGGACCCAAGGGGTCCTCGCAGGCTCAACGCTACAGACCCATGACATCCTCCCAGAGTTTGGCACGCGGACCTATGGTCCTTGCGGTACTTGGCATGCGACTGTGGCGTCCTTGCAGTGTGCATGGCGGCGTCGGCATAGAACGGGATAAGCGGGCGCGGGACTGCCGGAGGCAGCCCGCGCCCCGCCTTTGGGACGCTGCGTTTCAGTGCGGAGGCGCCTCAGCAGCCGCCGCTGTCTGTTGCTTCGCCCTTACTGTCCGTTGCTGTCGCCCCTCGGCGGTGATCCAGTAGCCGCGCTGCTTTCCACACGGAGGCAAGGCCGTTGCCGTGGACCCAACCCTCGTAGTTGCGAGTGTGCTGGGCAATGGCGAAGGTCCGATACGTTCCGTACTCGTCGCTGACGACGTCAGCCTGCTCGGTCACGAATGCGGTGTGGTAGACCTTGCCGTTCGAGTAAGCCAAAGCCACGAAGGATCCGCGGTGGACGCGAGAGGCGAACTCGGTCCAGCTAGTCGTTCCCTGGTTGAGGCCCCAGTGGCGGGCAAAGGCGTTGGGCCACCGCCCACGAGTAGGTGTGCCTGGTGGAGTCGCCCCACGGGTGCGGGTGCCAGTAAGCGTCGGTAGGCTGGCCGCCGGCCGCAAGAATCTGGATGCGAAGTTTGTGCAGTCTGCATGCTCGAAAGTACTTGTACTGCTGAGTGTTCGGCGTGAAGGCGTACTTCTTGGCGTAGGCGACGGCCGCATCGACATTGGGGAACCGTGAGCTTTTTTTCGTCTCGAGGCTGCGCCGGGGCGGCGGGGGTTGTGCCAGGGCTGGGCTGGCTTCCGTCGGGGCTGGTCGGCGTCGCACTCGGGTTGGGCTGGTTCCCGTCGGGATTGGTCGGCGTCGCACTCGGACTAGGCTGCTCGCCGTTCGGAGCGGACGGTGAAGCGGTCGAGGTCGGCTGGCTCCCGTCGGGGCTGGTCGGCGTCGCACTCGGGCTCAGCTGCTCCTCGCCGGGTTTGATCGGCGTTACGCTCGGGCTGGGCTGGCTCCCGTCGGGATTGGTGGGCGAAGCGGTCGAGGTCGGCTGGTCTCCCGTTGGGGCTGGTCGGCGTCGCACTCGGGCTCGGCTGCGACCCTCCAGGGTTCATCTTCAGGCCGCCGGTCATCGAATCGAGCTTCTGGGTGAGGGTGACGTTCTTCTTGGAAGCCGCGGGAATCGTGCTGTCCAGGATGCCTCCGGTCCGGATGATCGCCGAGACGTTCTTGGTCTTCGTCGCATAAACGAGCTTGGGAAGCACCTGCTCCGTCTTGGCGTTGTCAGCGGGAGCCGCCAGGGTGGAGGAGAAATCGGCGACGGCGAAAATCTCATCCGAAGACACCGGCGTGTTCGCGGCCATGACCTGATCCGAAAGGGCATTGACGTACTGCGTGGCGGTTTGCTCCGAAAGGTCCGGGAGCTTTGAAAGTGCGCACGGATCTTTGCAATGGAGGCCGCATGTGTCGTTTTTGAAGCGCGCAAGAGCCACCGAGGGGTTCCTGTATTGCGGAGTCGCTTCGAGGGTGTATTCCTTCCCGTCAATGGCAAAATGATAAGAATCCCAGCGTGGTCTTTGAAACCCGCAATCGAGCGCGCGGGGGCCTTCCTCGTGACCAAATACCCCCTCACGCCGTAGGACTTCCTCGGAGCGTTCGTATTGCCTTGGGATCCATCGGTCCCTCCCTGGGAGCCCCGGGCGAGCCTGCCGAGTTCCTCGAGTTCCCCGGAGCGGGCGTGGGATCCTCGCCTACGCGGAGACCGATGGATTTCCCCGCAGACGAGGGGGCCGGACCCGAAGCGCCGACGTCGGCGACGGCGGGGCCACGGGAGATGAGGGGAAAGGAAAGAGGCGATCGCGGACACATGTCGAATCCCTGCGTTTCATGTGAGATTGCCTTCCGTTAAAAGGATGGTGGTGAGCTTTTCAGCCTTACCTGCGTGAGATCGTGATTTACTTGGCCTACCGCAAGGAGGCTCATGGACTTCAACCATTTCATGGATCGGAAAATGGATGAAGGGACTAAAGTCCTAGGTATAGGATAAGCTAGAACACAAGGAAAAGTCGGGGCACGACGTCGTTTCTGCTGAGGGCGGGACACCACTTTTCATCGGAAGCAAGAGCTGAATATCGATCGAAATATTCGTTATTTATATACACATCCTCCGGTACGGCTTCTACGATTGCATCTCTTAACACATCCAGAAGGTTCGGAACGACGCAATTACCTCTATTCACACAACTTACCTAGATCGAAATAATCCATTACGGGGCAAGTCCAGTTAAGTGCTTGCAAATACCTCAAACAACCGCTTTGCCGCACTCAGGCATCAGCTGCCCGAGGCCCTGACAAGGCAACAGGCTCTTTACTGCCAAAACCCTTTGCTTGCAGCCTTTTTTAGACCTGGTCGCCGTCCGAGCCGCAGCTAGACGATTTCGTTGCGCCAACGCGGAGGCCGCTTGAAGCCGTCAGCAGAGTCGGCGTCTGCGCCTTCGACCTTGCTCTTCACCTTGAGAAGGGCTTTTTGTAAGCGCCAAGCCGCAGAAGATAGTCCGATCGACCTTCGGCGACGTCCGCGCCGCTTGTTCCGCTTTTGCCTTCCAGACCGCCTCCCACGAAAGCGCCTGCACTCGCAGCGATCTCACTTTCGCCTTTTTGATTCGCGGACCTGTTCGACGGCGGAGTCAAACTTCCACAGCATCGAATCCACGATTTGAGGGTCGTACCGGAGCCCTATCGACCATCGTCATTCCTTTCCCTTGGTTTGAGTCCTGACAAAAAGAACTTGTCGGGGCGGCGCTGGGCGAACCAGGCGGGGAGTAGGGAGCCCACGTTTCAAGCGGATTGCCATCCTCATGCCGCCCAGTGGTTCGCAGCCGCTCCGGGACAGCCTCCGTTCCAGCTGGCCACCCTTCATACACTTCGCCTTTCGCGCACCCGGTCTCGATGCGGATGAAACAAGACTTTTACCCTGTACGATCTCAGGATGCGAGCTCCATCACGGCGGGTGAAGCACAGCCGACCGCCCTCCGTTTCTGCCCGGCGGATCCGTTTCTCGCAGGGCCGAAACCCAGACGGTTTCGCCAACTTGTCCATACGAGCCAAAGGCAGCCTCCCAATTCTCCGGCGTCAACGGCCCGGCAACAGCGAGAGTCATAGTATCTCCGACGAGTACGCCACTGGGACAGTTCACTCCGCAGACTCTCACTCGACCTGGGCATGAACTCAAGCGGCTCCCCATTCGCCGACGCCGAACTCTTTCGACAGCATGTCGTAAAACGACAACAGGAGGCCGATCGTCTGACGCCGTCCTCGACAACGACAGACTGCTCACCCGCGTGCGGGCGTAACATCGCTGTTCACGTTTCTCATCCTTTCCAGAGACACAGGAAGACAAAAATAGGAGAAGAGCCCCAACAAGGCCGCCAACTGTCGACGGAACACGGCGCATCGTCAACGCTCCGGGAAAGTAGATGCCGTTGCCCGCGACAACGCTGGCGATATTCTTCACCGGGTCCGCATCTGCCCGTTTTCGGCATTGTCTACGTATTCAGAGTGCCCTTCCGATCCAGAATAGTGCGCACCGTCAGCATCGGTGGCTTTGTCTGTGCTGAAATGCTCGTAGTTGAGGTTATTATGAGGTTCCGGCGTCGACGGGCCGAAGCTCTGATGCCATCCAGACCACGCCACCATGTCGTCTTCCGCACCGCCAATACTTGTGTGACCGGGGACCATTCGGATCTTATCCACCAGAGCCGTTCAAATTCCACCTTGCTAGAGGCAGGCGCCAAGCGGAAAACCGTATCCGCTCGGCGCCCTGCGCCGTTCGTCAGAGGCGGAGGCGACGCGTCTTCGTCGCGAGCCGCTCCATTGCGTTCGGTGAGTTCGACGTCGGCCCATCCGACCGGCAACGCCCCGGAGCATGCACTCGTCGACGACCGTCCCTACTCCGTCAGCAGCTCCCTCGATGTGACCGTGCGCGTCTTGCGGGCCAGGAGCATGACGAGCAGGGCGGTTATAACAAGCAACGTCATGCCCAGGCCGGCGACCATGGGGACCGGCATCTCTGCATCCAGCCGCTCGACTCCCAGGGACCGAGCAAACCCTCGAATAGGGAATGGCGGTCACACTTCCGATCGCGATCCCGATCGCGCCGCCTATTGCAACGGGCAGAAGATAGCAGGCGAGCATTTGGCGCATAAGCTGGGCATCGGTGAATCCCGCAGCCTTGAGCACTCCGAAAGTGCGCCGCATGAGCGCACCGATCGCCGAAGCTGACCACCAGACCGATCACCAGCATCGTCACAAACCCTGCCACGCCGAAGATCGCGAAGGACATCGTCTTGCTCATCGCTAGGTACGGAGCGACGTAGGACTCGGAGATCGCATACGAGCTGACGACGTAGTTCGTACACCGCCCTTCATCTCGGTTCTCACTTTGCCGACGAAGGCGTCGATGTTTTTGGCCCCTCCTTGAGGGACGGCGGTCGCGTACTTCCTGGGCTGGTGGCGGCGTTCATGCGCTTGGCGCCGTCGATCGTGACCGAGGCGACCATGCCCATGCGCACAACGGTCTGCGTCAAACCCGTCAACGTGAGGTAGGTCGCCTTTCCTCCTTGAAAATCGACGGTCACTTCGTCGCCGACGTCCACGCCAAGGCTCTTTCGCGAACTTGCCGCCAAGGATATTTCATTGGCGGACTTCGGATATCTGCCCTTGTGAGACGGACCGGCTGCCCTTCGAGGAGGGATAGGAATCGGCGACCGAAAGTGACACCGTGCGCCCGGACACGTCGGCGTTCCTGGTGTTGTCGAAGATCGAACACGCTCGACTCCGGGCATCGCCCCCAGGTCTTTTGCGCACGGCCTCGACCGAGCGGCCTTTCAGCACCGAGACGGTGACGTCCTGCCGGTCCCCGATGAAAATGCCGACCACCTTGCGGGAATCTTTGAACAGGGCCGAGCACAGTGCCACGGAAAAAGACGGAGGCAAAAGCAACCATCGCGATCACAATGACCACCATGATCGTCTGAGCCGGGCCTGCAGTGCGGACTTCACACCGAGCACCAGCGCAGCGGCCCGCGTGCGCTACGGGGCAAATGATTGGAGTGGAATGAGTGTGGTGGCCTCCCCGCCGCGCAAGGCCTCGACGGGAGGTATCTTTCGCACCTTTCTGGCGACCGCGAGGGCGGTGACGCCGACGACCGCCAGCATCGCTCCCGCTGCCGCGCCCACTCCGACGACGCCGACCTTCGGAGACCACTGCAATCCGGACTGGGACTCGACCAGCTGGCGTATCGCCGGGAAGAGGCGACGCCGACCGCGGCCCCCGCACAGGAAAGCCGCCAAGGCGACGATCGCGAAGGGCAGAGCGAGCAGCCGGGCAATGTGGCCAGAACGGAAGCCGAGGGCCTTCTGCGTCCCCAACGCGGGCATCTGCGGACGATGAGCCGAGCGGATGGCAGAATCTGACGATGACCGCCACCACGGAGGCGACGATCGCCGCGAAAAGAATGAAGGAGAAAATGAGGACGCTGGCGGGGACCATCAGCACCGAAGAAAGCAGCTTCCACCCGACGCTCACGAGAACCGGGCTTTGCGGTCCCGCTTTGCACCGCAGCCTTGCCGCCACCTTCGAAGAGATCTCGGCTGCGACGTCGTCCGCCTGCGGCACGTCTTTAATGAGCGCCCTCAGCTGCCAGACGCGGTTCATTCCCGGAGCCGACGCCAAAGCGGCGGCCCCGGAGGCTTTCACCCGAAACTCGACCTGGATCGAGCCCATCACGCCGCTCACGGGACTCTCGTGAACCCTGAATGTGATACCGATGTTTGACTTCGCCCTACTGTCATTTCAAAGGGATCTCGAGCTTGTATCCTCCGGCCGTCTTGAAGGAATACGGCAGCCATATGGGGTCGGCGTGACGCTTGGAATCTTCGGCCACGACTCCGCTTCGTCCAATGCGCGTGTCTTTGTCTTGTTCAACGATCGTAACGGCGCTGATCTGCTCTCGCCGTCGTACTCGAAGGTCGCGCCTGCCCGCAGCGTCTGAAGAAGTATGTGATCCTTGACCCGGCGTCGTCTCTGGCGATTCTCTCGGCGTCGCGGGAGCCTTTTTCGTTCTCGAGCAGGATGAAAAATATGCTCGGTGTTGAGCTTGGCTGTGGCGTCGTCCAAAGTCGCCGGATACTGGAGGATCAGAACGGCCGCGAGGTGCAGCATCGCCGAAGCGATGGCCGCAGCAGGCCGACGATGACGAACTGTCCGCCGATCTGCGCAGGCTTCGTTTGGAGGAACGCGCGGCGCATTGTCACCACCGCCATTTCCTCGAGGAACGCGGCGAGACGGTCGCGGCGGTCCTTGTCCGCGGTCTCTGAAGGCGCCCAAGTTCAATTCTCCCTGGATCGTCCCGTCGCGCAGGTAGAGGATGCGGTACTCCGCGCAAAGCCGAGCGCTGAGTCGTCGGGTCACCATGGCCACCTGGCTGGCTGGCGCGGCTGGATCTCTTTGGCTGAGAAAGATCGAGAATGCGCAAAGAGTTTTCGGAGTTGAGCTGCCCGGTGGGTCTCGTCGGCGAAAGACGACGTCGGGTCTCGCTGACGAGGGCCCGGACGATGGCGGCTCTGGCCCTCCCCGCCCGAAACCATCCCCGGATCTCCTTCCTGGTCGCCCTGTCGACGCCCACGAGGGCGAAACAGCGCAGCACTCGACGCGGGGCGGCCACGGCTCCCTCCGCTTCTGCCGACAAGCAACTGGCGCCACTCGCATTGTCCGTGTGAGGGACATCGAGTCGAGGCGGTTGATCTGCTGAAAGACGGCTGCAGGTGAGTCCTCGCCGGAAGACCGCCAGCTTGGTCCTGGCTGAGCTCTGTGATGTCCTCGCTGTCGAACACCACTACGCTTCCCAGGACGGCTTGTCCATGCCCGAGCGCGTAAAGGAGGGTGGATTTTTCCTGCGCCGGAGGGCATGATTACGGTGGTGAAGCCGCCGCGGCGGATCGCCAGGGTCAGGTTCTTCAGCACTGCTGCTGGGTCCCCTGTGCGAGAAAGTCTTTGAAAGCTTCTTCGTCACAATCACGTCCTTGAGTCCGACGTTTCAGACTGCGCCGTGTCATTGTTCTTTTCGCGTACCGCGTTGCGGTTCTCTGTTGCGTTCTATGCTTCCAAGGTACGCAACAACCGATTACGGAAGCTCGCGATTCTTAACTGTTTTCTTAACTCTGCCGGCGAATTCTGAACGGCGCGCGCCCCTATATTTCGGGCGCGCTCTTGCAGCGCCCGGAGCGAAGAGCCGCTCGATCGGCAGAGCGAGACCTTGCGCCCCGCCCGCATGCCTCACCTGGCGAGCGGAGATTTCATGACGACGGCGAAGCTGGGGTCGGCCAGGCGGCACTGAAAGCGCTCCCGCCCATGCGCCCATGAGACAGCTTGACGTGTAGAGGCCGAGTCCCTCGCTCGCACCCTTCACGTTCGGAACCCCGCACGCTTTTGCCCAAGATCGCCCTCGATCTCTCCGCGGTCCACGCCCGCCGCGGTCGCGGACGACGATGAGGAAAGTGCCTCGTCGACGCTTGCTCTCATTTCGATGGGCGCTGCGGCGTCTGCGCGAGTTGGCGACGACGTTGTCGAAGACTTGCCGCATGCGCCGGTCGACGGAAACCAGGCAGTGCGGCAGGGAAAAGTCCCCCATCGCCGCGTCCGCGTCTGGCCGCCCCTCAACCACCTTTCTACGTCCTCGCTGCCGACAGGAACGCGACCCGAAGCGAGGCGATTTCTCGCGGTTGGCCCGGGCGACGTCCGCCGCGAGCTCTTCGATCTGACCGGCCTTCTGACGAATGACCTCGATCTTCCGCGTTTTGATTCGCTGGCCTCGTCGCCTCGAGGAGCTCCGCGGTGGCGGCGATCGGGGCGACAGGCGTGCGAATGTCGTGCCCCAGCTCGACCATGCTGCTTCTTCGACTCCTTTGCCGCGGCTTTCGGGCCCTGCGCGCCGGGCCGAGCACTGGTCGCGCATGATGTCGAATGCTCGCGGTGAACGGCGGAACACATTGTTCCGATCCGTATCCGCAAAGTGGGACGTCGAGATTGCCTTGTGCGCACCTGCGCAAAGAAACCTTCCAGCTGCTTGAAGAATGCGCGGAAAGGCGCGCCAGACGCCGCGACGACGAGAAGTGCGCACGCAGGCCACTGCGTGAGGATCGTTCGCCCGCCAGCGGGCGCCACCTGCGAGCGCCGCCCGCCGGGCCTCTCTCCACCCATCATCTACCACGCATCCGCCCAACGTACCCGCCCTCCATACAGCTCCGGAACTGACCGCTCCAATCAAGCATCTCGCGATCGCCGTCGATCGCTACCGCCCCGTACACGGCAGTGTCGTCGTCGCAACGACGTCGACGCTGGGATCCTCTGCCGCGCCGAGTATCGAGCAGCGTCAGCGCGCGGGCGACGGGCCTGGACTTTGCCGACCGCTCCGGGCGTCGGCCGCATGGGCGTCGGGCCGGGCCGACTTTCGACCGCCTGACGAGCCGTTGGCGGGCACGGAACCGAACGGACTCGCACGCGGCGGGCTGCCGCGACGACGACAACAGCGATCGGCGCCCTTCATCAGCGCACTGCGGTTGCCGCGAGGATAACACATGGCGGCCGCCGTTCGCTCACGCGTCCCCGCCGTCCGCTCCTCAGGCTCGTCCCGCTGCTCCGCTTTCAGGCATTTCCTACTTCGGCCGCCTGCCCGCCTGGCCGGAATCGCCGAGGCGTCTCGCGTCGTCAGCAGCGTTTCTCCAGCTCTCGCGGGCATTTCTCCAGCTCTCGCGGGCGCTTCTCCGGCCTTCAGCGACGCCTCCCGCCCTCCGAAAACGGTATCCTCCCCACACCGTGCAGATCGCACGCCCGATTGCTTCGGGGCCGGGCCTCGGTCTGCCTGCGGAGGCGGCGCACGTGGACCGCCAGCGTGCCGTCGCCCGTGACGGCGCCTGCGTCTCCCACACCAGTTCGTAGCGGCTCCCGGTGCGACGCCTCCCTGGTTGGCCACGAGGTGGGCGAGCAGGTCGAAATTCCATCGCCGCGAGGCGCGGGATCTCCGCGCCGTCGACGCCCGCACCGGGAGGATTCGAGGGTCGACGGCGAGCCATCCGTCGTCGTAGCGCCGGCCCTCCACGCTCCGCCCGCAGGACGGCCAGAGGCCGACCTCGCCAAAGCCCGCCGCACCTTCGCCACGAGGAGGGCCGAGCGAATAGGGTTTGACGATGTAATCGACCCTCCCAGCGTCAGGGGCGGAGAATCTGATCGTTCCTGCCCGTGCGCGCCAGGAAATGAAGACGACTGTGTGTGTCTCTGTCTTTGCGAAGCCTGCGGCAAACTCTCAGATCCGCTGGCGGAAGGTTGACGTCCGAACGAGCATGGAGCGCGGATCGTTTTCTGTGCACGGCCGCGAGGGCTTCCTCGGCGCTGCCCACCGCGCGGGCCTTGATCTGCGACAAACTGAGGTACTCTCGATATGCGTCGAGCCGCAAAAGCGCCGCTCTTTCTGTCTTCGACCGTCAGCAAGCACATCGATTTGCGGTTCCGCCATTCATCAACCCTCAAGGCCGCGCGGCGAGCCGGGCAAGGCACGCGGCTGGCCACGACCGTCAGTCGCCCCTTCCCGCGGGGACGGCACGGGCAGCGCGCCTCGACGCGCAGATGGATCGGTCGAGCCTGCGCCTTCGCGCGGGCGACAGCACAGCGCCGCGCCAGCGCCGCATCAAGTCTTTGCCTTCACCCTTCCGCGGGGACAGCTTCCCTTTCGAGAGCGCCGCCGTCGAACGCTCGTATCCTCGATCTCGCCGGTGATGGACGAAATCGACGATCGCTCCGGAAATAGCTGTCCGCATGAGCGGGCGACGGACGACGTCGGCCGTCGCAGCGCCGGATCGACGACGCCGCGGACCAGCACCGACTCGACCAGGACGGCGAGAGCTTTCCGAAACTCCGAGTGCCTGCGCCGCACGTCCCGGTTAAGAGGCCGGGGTTGCGAGATGGTCTCCGCCCACGCGTTCACGGCCAGACGCACCGAGGCGCAGCATCCATTCCGGGTGGCTCTGCGCCGTCGGTCTGGCCCAGCTCCTCGAATATGCGCAAAGCCTCGTCCGGTGACGACTGCGCGGTCGGCGACGACACCTCTCGCCTCGGAGGGCTCGCCCGTCTTCGCCAAGAACCTGCTTCACGCCACCTCGGGCGCCCGTCCGCCCTCGTCGGGAGCGTCTTCCTCGTCGCCTCGAAGCCTTTCGCGCTCCACCTCTCCGCCTGCCGCCAAAAGCGCTGGCGCGACTCGCGCATACACCTCCCTCGAGCGACGTGCGGATTCTTCAGCCGTTTCGCGAGAATCGCACTCTCGCCAGAACACGGCGTCGGTCCGCTCCTTTGCACACCGTCACGATCAGCCCATTTCTTTTCCGCCCGGAAAATAGTTGTGAGACAGTGACTCGTGGACATGCCGGCGGCGTTGACGACGGCGTCCATCGATAGTCGCATGGAAGCCGTTCGCGAGCGAAACACGCCTCCGCTGCCACGACTATCCGCCTCGCGTTGGCGTTTCATGGTGGCCGGCGCTGACTTGGGCATGTTTCAAGCGGTACGCAGCGTGACCCGTAAATCGAGGCGGAGCGTTGCTAAGCACGGCGCATGCGTGGCGTAAAGCTCTGACAAGCGGTAAAAGTCGATCAGTTCTCGATTTGAAAGCGTCGTCCACAGCGTCTGCCCATCGGCCCAGAATCATGCCGCCAGCGGCGGGGAGACCCAAGAACAAAGCCGCGAGTCCTCACGAGCATCGGCTTCACAGCAGCTGATGATCGTACTCGACATGACGATCACCGCCTTGGCGCTGCCGACATGCAGAGCAACCCGATGACTGACGCCCAACGTCCCGTGGACTGTCACAGCGCGAAGCACTGGCCTCC
>BNJV01002597.1_pt1 | contig 60609 bp, 82 predicted proteins | sample 8540591 | NCBI WGS metagenome assembly BNJV01 (sample SAMD00202457, study PRJDB9452) | human saliva metagenome | host: Homo sapiens | reverse complement strand
CCTCATAGACTTCATCGAAAGTCCCGAAAAGCCTCGCAGACTCCATCCTTTATAAAAGCTACATAGTCTGCACTTTTAATGATGAGAGCCTGTGGGCTATCATTAGGGTTATCCTGCCCTTCTTTAATTCATTTAGAGACTCATTTATCTTGTTCTCGTTTTCTAGTCCAGACTGGCGGTAATCTCATCCATTATCAATATAGGCGAGTTCTTTAAGAATGCTCTTGCTATGGATATTCTCTGCTTCTCACCGCCTGAAGGCTGCTCCTCTTTCTCCTACAACTGTCTTTATCCTCCTGGAAGCCTGTTTATCAAATCCATAACATTGGCATCTTGTAAGGCTTTCTTTATTTCCACATCTCCCGCATCTTCCTTTTGCCAATTTTAGGTTTTTCTTCTATACTACGGTTAAACAGGTAGACATCCTGCGGAATGACTGAAATCATCTTCCTAACTCCTCTATCTTTATGTCTTTTATGTCATTTTCATTTATGGTAATGCTTCCATATCTACATCCCAAAATCTCTGTAAAAAGCTTGATTAAGGTGGATTTACCCGAGCCTGAAGAGCCAACTAATACAACGCTCTTTCCCTCTTCTACAGTAAATGATACCTCCTTTATAACCTTGTTTTCTGCCCCTGTTTCCCTGTCTTTATAGGCAAATCCGACATTGTTAAATGCTAATTCCCCTACATTTTCACTCATTACATCTTTTGCATTTAACCTGCCACTCATTGATAACAGGCTCTTCTTCATTTAGAAAAATCAAATACCCTGCCCAGCTGCCGCAAATATTCTTCCATAGTGCTCTTCATAGAAAGCATCTCACTTAAAGGGCTGTATACCATACTTGATACCGCAATAAGTGGGAGTACAAATTCCGTGGAATATTCCCCCTTTATAGCAAAATACACTCCTGCAACAGCTGAGATTACCGAAGAAATGCCTATGATTAGATTGGTGTTGGTTACTTCCTCCACAGCCTCTACGAGAATAGTCAAAATACGCTTTGTTATAATCATCATTGTACCTAAACATCTTCTTAAAAATATGCCCTAAAGCCACGAAATGTAATGATTTCCTTAAGCCCCTGTATCCCGTCTATAATGACAGCGTTTAACTCGCCAAGCCTTGACTGCGTCTCACTTCCGTACCGGTCAGCCTTACTATTTTTCCTGCCTGAGATTAGTAGAATAATAATCGAAAATGCTATAAGGATAAGTGAAAATTCAGGAGAAAAAGTATCCGACAATGATGAAAGAAATGACTGGCAAAATGATTGCCACAAAGACCTGAATTATCGAATGGGCATAGAACCACTCTAATATTTCCACATCTTCAAGCACGATACTCATTATGTCTCCACTTTTTCGCCCTCAAGATCCCGCCGGTTGCAAGCCTTGCTATCTTCTCGTAGGATACACCCCTTAATGTGGTGAGTATCTTGTATGCCGCATCATCGAGACACATAGATGTCAAGATAATTTAATACTGCCATACCGATAACCATCGCAAAGTACGATTAGAAAATGCGTCACAGGGGCTTGTCAAAGTCCCTCCTAGCCTGTGACACGATTAATGCCGTTTTCAAAAGCCAAGGGCATATCAGCGGGCTCTTGTACAGAGCATGGATAATAACGCAGAGTACGACATTTATTCTATAATTCTTTATATACTTTGAAAGTAAGAACACATATTTCATCTTACCCATATCTATTTCACTCCTCTTATAAGCCTTTTAAAAGTTCACAGTTTTCCTCCAAATACTGCCTGTTTCCTCTGTCAATAATCTCCCCATCTTCTACAACCAGATTTCATCAGCCATACTATATAGTGGACAGTCTATGAGCTATAATGAGAATACCCTTATCAGAGCTTTTAGTGACTGTATAGTTTCCCCTATGTATCTTTTCATTTTCCCTATCAAGAGCAGAGTAGCCTCATCAAAAGATGAGAATAGGCGCATCCTTAAGCAAAGGCCCTTGCGATAGCTATTCTCTGCCTTTCACCCGCAGAGAACCTGCTGCAAAGCTCATCTCACCAGTATCAAACCTCTCAGGAAGCGACATAATCAAAGTCATAAATCATAGCTTTCTTAGCAGCCTCATATATCTCTTCATCGGTAGCAGATGGCTTTCCCATCTTTATATTCTCATATGCTCCCGCATAGAACAGATGGTTATCCTGCCACACAGCAGCTATATTGTCACTAAAAAGGCTGTATTTTTCATTGTTCATCACCTTTTCATTTCAATGTCACTTCTCCACTATCTGCCCTGTAAAACCCCATCATAAGCCCGGCTATAGTGGACTTTACCGCGCCTGAAGGTCCCTACCAGGGCTATGGTCTTACCCTTATATAGTTCAAAGCTTATGTTCTTTAAGGTATCCTTTTTAGCTCCCTTGTACCTAAAAGACACCTTATTAAAGCTAAGCCTGACATCCCCATTTATAACCTTCTGAAAATGCTTCTCATCAAGTAAGGCCTCTAGTTCCTGCCTGTTTTTAAGTTCCCTTCCTATTACATCATTTTCCATAAGATTCTCACTCTTAGTCTCAAGGAATTCACTCAAAGAATATGAGCCTGAAACACCCTGAAAGCCCAGATGCCAGGCACTGATTAGATTTAACATAGGGGAAAATGCCGCCCCTATAACAAAGAACGAATATATGAGATAATTTTATCCACATAGCCATAGGCACACCTAAGCCCGGTAATAGCTATAGTCAGTGCAGTACCTACTCTTAAGAAGAACTCTGAAAATGTACCCTCTATGATTGTGACCTTCAGATGAGCCATAATAGCCTTTCTGTAATTCTCACCGTAGTTCTTAATATCCCTTACATACTTAGCATCCGCATTAAATGCCTTAAGGCTTACCATTCCCTGCAAACCATCCAGGCACTCACTGTAGTAAGTAGCGTGTTCTTCCCACTCTTTCCTTCCCTTTTCTTTCATAATACCAAAAAACAGCATCGGGATGACAAGCATCATTACCACCGAAACAAGGGAAACTATGCCTGTATAGATATCTACATACATAAGAAAATAATAAATATGCCCGCATTTAACACTGCACTTAGAATAACAGGAAGATACTTAGTATAATAATTCATTAGCCATTCTACTCTGGTAGTAAACATTGAAGTCAAGCTGCCTGTGCGGATGGTATCAGCATATTCAGGCCCAAGGAGAAAGAGCTTCTGGAGTATCTTCGCTCTTACATTATCCTTTATGCTTCTTCCTGCCTCATTTACCACTCTTACATTTAATCTATGAAGGAATTTAATCACTATAAGTAGGACAAATATAGAGCCTATAAGCATGGATACAGAGGGACTTCCTATCTGCATAGACTTTAGCAGCTCGTTTATTAAAAATACTCAGGCAGACCGATACTGCCGATGAAAACAGCGTTATTATTAGCTGTAAGAAAATGGCTTTTGAAATTTTACTTTCTGAACCTTTTGAAAAATGCGAGCAGAGCCTTGTTGATAAAAATAAAATCACCCCTAGTAGCAGGAACTTATATAATCTATCACTATTTTTCTTCGGTCTTAATTATCTTTTGCATTTATTTTGAAAATGTTCTTTAAAGACTTTTTCGTCAATTATATCCTTAGGATTTCCCACTTCTACAACTTCACCGCCATTTATTAACACTCACTTCATCACAAAACTTCATTGCTGAGACTTATGTCATCTATAGCGGCTATTATGGTAAGTCCTAATCCTTTTAATATTTCCAAGTGTTTTTATACTGATATCCAATATCCAAATGATTAGTAACCTCATCTAAAATAAGCACCTTGCTCTTTGTGATTAATGCTCTTGCAACAACACTCTTTGCTTTTCCCCACCTGACAATGTCCTGAATATCCTATTCTCACTCCCCTTAAACCAACAGGACTTATACATTCTTCTAACAGCTTACCATCTTCTTCATATATTTTACCTGAATTAAATATATCGTGATAAGGAAAGCGCCCCATTAAGATGACATCAGCCACCGTATAGTCAAAAATCGCTGTTATTTTTCCTGAGGGAGAACCGCAAGCATTTTAGCAAATTCTTAGGGACTTATATCCTTTATATTGGTGTTAGAAAGATAAATGGCTCACTACTAGGTTCTAACACTCTGTATACCTGCTTTAACAGGGTACTCTTGCCACTTCCATTAGGCCCAATAATGCCAGTGAATTTATTTTCGCTAAATTCCACGTCTATGTTTTTGCAAATTCCCTTATCTCCAATATAGTATGACAAGCCCCTTATATTGATAACTCCCATAACTCACCTGATTTCTTTCTTCATTATGTACAAGAAAATCGGTACTCTGATAAGAGATGTAAGCACACCTATAGCAAGCTCCTTTGGTGCAAATATTACTCTGGATACCGCATCTGCCCATAAAAGAAACAAAGCTCCCAACACTGATGCCACAGGTAACAACGCCTTATGGTTGGCTCCTGTAATCTTTCTGGTTATATGGGGCACTATTAGCCCCACAAATCCAATGCTGCCACTTATTGATACAAGCACACCTACAACCATGGAAACGGTAATTAATAGTATCTTGTTCAACTGTTTTACCTTGATTCCCAGGATAACCGCAGTCTCTTTGCCCATTGATATAATATTTAACTGTTCTGCAAGTAGAAGTGCTATTACAAAACCAATGATGACTGCAATTATAGCAAACGGAACATCTTCCCAGTGTACACTCCAAGACCTCCCATCATCCAAAAAACTATCCCCCGAACCTTTGAATTATCCGGTGCAAATGATATGATTAACTGGGTAATGGCGCTACACATCATAGATACAGATATTCCGGTAAGCACCAATGTAGAGCTTGAATAACCCTTTTCCTTGGCTGCGATAAAATATACTACAGCCATAGAAAGCATAGCTCCGATAAAAGCCATCAAATTGGTGCTGATTGCACCCAATATAGGAATTTTCCCCAAAAATGCAATTGAGAATGCAGCAAACATCCCTGCCCCCGACTGAATACCCAGTGTATACGGCTCAGCCATAATGTTGCCTGTGATTGCCTGCATAATAGCACCTGTCAGCGCCAAGCCTCCACCTACTGCTATGGCAGCGATAATCCTTGAAGTCTTACATTCCATACAATGCTGTTTAGACTCATATCATCTAAAAACCCTGAAAAGAAATGGTAATTATATACCTCTATCACTTCTTTAAAACCCCAAGTCTGCAGAGCCTAAAAATGTAGATAGGGGGATGGATATAATTATTAATACAAGTATTACCAAAAGAAACCTTTTTATAATCTTTCAAATATCTATCCCCCTGATAATAGATTATTTTGCAAGTTCTGTTATCTTTTTGTTAAAAGCCTTTTCGCAGCATCAAAAATCTGTAATCCCCGGAAATACTTCCACAAGCTTTACCACAACAAAATTATCATTTTTGATTGCAGTTACATTTTCAAGTGCGGATTTTTCTTGAGGCTTTCAATCTTTTTCTTCAGTGGTACCATTGGTATCTCCCACATCATAGCTATGAATTATAATGATATCCGGATTCCTCTTGGCAGCTTCTTCAAAAGCTCACCTCTTCAAATGCGTTATCAAGGTCTCCAAATATATTATTACCTCCCTGCAAGCCTTATCATCTCATCTTCTATGCCTTTTCCTGATGTAAGCACAGCCTTATCCCCACTGTCAAAAAGCCATAACCTTAACATCTGTCTGCTTTTACATTTGCTCTGAGAGCTTCTTCCCTTGACTTAAGGCGGTCAATCAATTTAGCAGCCTCGTCTTCCTTTCCTAAATATCTTCCCAAGTCTTCTATATCCTTGTATATATCAGAAAAACTTAGCTTCTTTTGAAAAACGTACCGTTTATACAATAAAAAGTTAATCTTTTCTTTTTGGAAATCTTCCACTGAGCTACTCCATACTTACCAAGGTATAAACTGTAGCATAGACAAAATCCGGTTTCTCTGCCAATAATACTTCAAACGTAGGTGTACCCTCTACAATTACCTTTAACTTAGATAATTTTTCCTGATACTCAGGCAGAGCAGTCTTTATAGCTGCCCTCAGCAGTTGCAACACCTACTATTTTTATCTTCTAGGCCAAGTGCCACCAGAATCTGAGCAGCATCATAGCTAAGAGGCACAACTCTCTCCGGAGCCTTGTCATAGGTCGTGGTTATCTAAAATTATCTATAACCACACTATCCGTTTTGTCCTCCTTGCTTACACTGCTTTGTGGATTGCCTGAACTGTTTTGACTCGCAGCTGACGGTTTTGGGATTCACTGCTTTTTTGGCTCTGAACCGTACTTGCCCCCATTGAAGCTACAGCTCTTTATCATCTTGTTTACCTGTGGAACAGCCTGAGACAGCCAATGAAATGGCTAGTAAAAAATAATACCTGCGTTTTAGATTAGTTTTCATAACACCTTTCCCCTTAAAGTTTGCCCCAAAATCTGAAATGGGTTAGAATATTTAATAGATTACAGTAAATATTCTACAACTTTTAATGAGATAATATCAATAGTCATTTTCAATTGTGGTGTGAAATGATATTTTGTTGCTGATATGGGTTAAAAATCTACAAAATATCTGAATTTATACTAAAGATACCGCCCCTAACCCTATATCAGTTTAGGGACGGTATTATATAAGTATATATCAAACTTACAACTTTTTGTCAGCACTTGCATCATTAAATTTCATAAGAAATAAGAGCATTCATCTTAGCCATAATTCCCATAAAATCACTTCTTTCCATCATTTTTGGGAAGTATTACATCACATTTCAACTGAAACGAACTTGCGTCTCTTTTTCAATCTTTATTCTGCTCACTTCCATCCCCATTTCTTCCAATTCCTTCATTACTGCATCTACATTCTCTTTTGCATCCCCAACTGAAATTATAGCCTGGGCTCTTAAAGGCTCTTTTAAACATTGTCAAACTTTTTATGAAAGAGATATTGCATTAGGAGAATAAGTATTGTTCCTTCAAAACCCAACACATACATCCTTGCTCCCATCGCCATACCTATACCTACGGTCATCCATATTCCTGCTGCTGTTGTCATACCACTTACAAGTCCCTGCTTCCCTATTAAAACAAGTCCTCCACCAAGTATACCATACCAGATATTATACCTGCAGCTACTCTGGATACATCCACACTTTGCGCCATTGATGATGATAACGTCCAAAAACCATATTTAGAAACTATCATCATAAGTGCCGATGCCATGGCTACTACAAAATGAGTTCTTACTCCTGCAGACTTCATGCGGCTCTGTCTCTCTATACCTACCGCCATACCACAAAGTCCTGCGCATATCAGTTGAAATAAGAATACCCCATCATTCATTAAATACTCTTCCATATATCAGCCCCTTATGTCTCATGCATTATTTCTGTTTTTAACAATAGATCCGGTATATGGGTCGTATTCAACGCTTTCTGCATATGAATCATCACTACGCTCCTCATCATTCAAAAACTTGAAGTTTTCCTTTGTCTGTATCATTTTTCAATACTATCATGCCCTAAGTAACTGTTACTACAATATACTTTTACACCATACTCTTTTATTATAGGATGATATCTTATATACGTTTCCTCCCGGAGTTGTTAACTCCATCCCTCCATCTTCAACGACACGAAAGGCAAGGACATTCGCTCCATACATGTCGACAAACTTACACCATTCATCAACTTGATATTTTCTACAAACGCCACTAATTCCATCAATATACATTACATTGTGTGTCATTCTACCTTCGTCATCAATATAAATATGAGGTGCCTGTGAGCCACAAAAATAAGGCCATCTAAATATCAAATGCCAATGAGGTGGAAAAATCGGGATGAAGTTCATTATCAGTTTCAAATCCCAATAACAAGAGATATCCAAGGCTGTTATCGTGAAGGTATCTTGCTACCCCCATACGCCTTAACACCTCTCGCGCAGCAAAAGAGTAATGACTAGCTGCTTCAATCTGGGTTTGTGGATATGTATCTTTACTATACTTTCCGGCACACCTTCCTATATCATTTTCCTCAACCCTGAGAGTAATACCGTCTTCTCTCAAAATAGTATGCATAAACAAAGGTTGTTCTTGTTGGACCTGTCAAACCACTAATTTCAATTTGAAATTTCCAACAACTATTAATATGATCAAACTTAATATACTTGCCTTCACATAAATACATGTTTAAGTTCATAATTCTCGTCTTGTTCTACTTCTTGAAATCAAACAAGCATCTTTTAAAATAAAATGTTTTATATAAAAGACTATCTCTCCATCTGTTTCATAATATAATCCTTTATCCTTCGTAGATTTCACATTCAAAGTCAGCACTAATATTGATTTGGGGCATTCCAAAAATCCCACGTTTATCTTTAATCAGTCTTATCGCTGTATAACGATACTTTTCAGTCTTATAAATAGATTCCTGCACCTCTAACCTCCTAAAATTTATCATTTCTTTTCTTCTTTGTTCTTTCGTAGGGAAGAACGTCAAATTTAATCACATTATCCATCATCTATTGCCCATTATTCCTTCTCTAACTGCTAAAACCCTAACAGGTTTTGTAATTCTTTAACACTACTTTTTCTCCGTCTTTTGTAGGGGCAATAATTGCCCGTGAATTCTCAAAGCACTTTTTAGCATAGTCCAGCCAAGGATATGAATTATTTACTTCAGCATCATCATAGGCTGCATTTTTGGCTGACATTCCACCAAGTAATACTGTTGCTGTACCAATATCATCACGACTAAGCCACTTCAAAAATCTAAGTGCTCTTCTTTATTATTTGAATACTTGGAAATTCCAAGTACACTGCCCCTAACATAGGGGTTGTTACCCGGGTACTACACTCCATCCCTAATTTACTAACTTTTGAATCAGTACCAACAAATCCACTAACATGATTTATCCATATGAATACTCATTGCCGTATTACCTTCGGCAAATTCTTTAGCTGTATCAGTCCACCACATATGTGTTTTTCTTTAGAAGAGCAATTCCATGAGATCTGAGGTCTCTTTAAGTGCTTTTTCTGCGGCTTCTATACTGTAGAAAATATCACCTTTCTCATCAATCAAAGTCTCAGAATGACTGAAATAACGCATTAGAAACTCTACTCCCACAAGTTCCGGTTCTCCTGATGTAAATGTACATCCATATTCAACCAGGAATTCGTTTATTAAATCTTCTAGTGAAAAACCGAGCTATTTGATTATACTCTTCAAAAGTCTTCGGCACTTCTAAAGTCTGTTTATACATCTCATAATATAATCTTTTTACTCTGGTGTCCTCAAACAAATCCTTTCTGTAGAATAACAATTGTATACTTGGTGTTCCTGGAAGAGCATAAATCTCCCCATCTAAATAAGCATAGTTTCTCAGCGCATTAGGTAGATATCCATCCAAAACACTTGTTATCTCTCGGTCAATACTAGAGAGAGGCTCAAATACCAACTTGCCAGAAATTTGAAACCAGTCCTTACCCATATCGGACAATATCATAAGATAGTTCAGGCCCCCAATTCTTCATAAGGTCATACATGCTTTCTGAGTGTAATTCAGTAATCCGTATTTTTACTCCTGTATTATATTCATAACGATTAACCACAGTCTTAAGAGCGCTTGTCGTAGGGCTTCCAATAGACAAGACATTTAATACTTTTCCTTCGCTATTTGCTCTTACTCTTTGCCAATCGGAAAAACCCTTTGGTTGTATAATTATCTCATTACTACTTTCCCAATTGCGATTAATCAAATACGAGGCTGCTTCAATTCCCATCTTTCTATAATCAATCTCGTATTTAATAATATCCATTTCTGGGACTGTATATACGGGAGAAAGCGAAATAATATCCATCGGATTATTGCTGTAAAAGTTCTGGTAGACAGCTTTAATTATCTCTGCCAGTGATAGACTATCTGTTACTACTACGTCCGGACACATGCGAGTAAAAATTTTTACTACACTTTGATGGCTACACTGTTCAGTAGTAATCAACCCATATGTTTCACTGATTTTGTCCAGAATTATTTATTCTTTCAAAAAAGCTATCGTATAATTCTTTTTTACTGGAGTTAGTCAATGGTCCTGTTAAAAGTGCGACCTTCTTGTATCCTCCACTCAAAACTCTTTTTGCAATATTTTCACCAACCTGTCTACCGTCATATCCTATAAATTTACTGCTATAGGGATTGCTTACACGAGATAAAAATCACGTCCTCTTTCGAAAATCCAGCTTCAAAGTAGGGACTTACTTCCATCGGATATTGAAGTAAAAACAGCTACCCCTTCTGTCATCCTGGATTTAATTCTTTGAGTTGCTTTTTCTCATAATCCCCATTGTCATTTGTAATATACAAATCCACTACATACTCTCTTCGTTCAGCATAATCCTTAAAATTAGAGAAAAATCTATGTATGTCTTATCGTATGTATATTAGGTACTACAACAGCTAAAACCTTTGCAGCCCCTTTTACGAAGATTTTGCGCTTTTTCATTAATAGCATATCCCATCTCCTCAACAACCTGCATAACTCTCTGTATTTTATCACTACTTACATTATCCTTCCCATTCAAGACATTTGAGACAGTTGCAGGAGATACTTTTGCTTCTTTTTGCTATATCTTTAATAGTTGCCATACGTTACACTCCAATCTATTTTACAAGTACAAAAATTCTGCTTGTAAAGAATCTTATATTTTGTTATTTAACAACATAAAATGATTAGAATACATTATCTCATGAAAAATATAATAATAACAACTTTTCCACTTAAATATTGATATAGCTCAATGTTTTTAGCATTCTCTTCACTTATTAATCCCTCTGTCTTTAAGATACTTACAACATTGATATGTCCAATCAGTTTGAATAATGTCAAATCCATGGTCGACCAACCATCCCCAGCCCTTTTTCAGGACTTTCAATGAGTGAAATATCATCGGTATGCCCCGCAGAAAGTGGTATCTTAAAAATCATATAAAAACCGCATTCCCCAAAAGAATCTTCCTTTCTTCTTCATCTGATCAATATACTCAGGTTGAATTACAGGAGACTGTTCAGTTTTAAATACTAATTCTGCTCCAATATAGTTTATATTCATGTTTTCAACCATCTCTGATACAGTGTCTTCCTCCATATATATAGGCATGAACATATACGAGGGAGCAATTTCCTCAATAATTTTAAGAACTTTCTTGGTCGGTGCATGTTTTAAGAGAATTTGCTCTCTCATATTATGTCGTTCAACAATTTTAATCACATCAGATATGCAAGTACCAATCCTATCAAAGGTTCAAAAATACAACGTCCTTTAAAGTGTTCAAGTACCTCGTCAAATGCATTAATTCCCCATTGCGTCTCATTAAAATCAACATTAATCAACCTTAGTTGTCTAATCTCTTTACTGCTTAGTTGAGTAAAGGTCAATATCTTTGTTTAACTGATATGGCTCTTTCCCTGTATGAAAATAAAAATCTCACCATCTGCACTTTTAAAAAGATCCATTTCCAATATAGATGCCCCACCTCGTAAAGCAATATCAAATGCAGTAATTGTATTACAAAGGAATGTTAGCACCGGCAGTCCCCGATGTGCAGCAACCTGAACAGTATCATTATTGAATAAATGAAGTGTATTATTCATTCCATTTTTCCTCCAAAATTTCAATCATATAAATGTCCATTCACTAATCACAATCTGATTGTGAATTAGCTATTTATTCTTTTGTCTCAAATAATAACCAATCAAACCACTACAGGAATACGGAAACCAGCCCTCATAATATCATCTTTATATCATCACCCAAATGCATACAGTAAATACGATTTCTTTCATTAACCTGAATCAATTCACTCAATTTTTAAGTGAAAAATGAGATATACTATCTGTATCTAAATATGTGCATTCCTGGTACATAGTTTTTATCTTCCAGACAGAAACAGGCTTAAAATATTTTTCAGGTATAATACTTGTATCTCCACTGTAATACGTCTTCTCCCCCATCACAATCAAACACAAAACCACAACACAACATATCTTTAGCGTGAACAACCCTCTGTACTTTTATTCTAAGGCCTTCTGTTTCACATTTACTAAAGTCTGTTGTAAATTCATACATATCCGGCTGAACCCGCTTTGAGACAAAATATGCACAATGGTATCTTCTTCTGCGGCCAGTAGAACTTTTTTATGAAGCACAATATTACAGAATGAAAGGAAAGAACCCAAACTGCCTATATGGTCTGCATGAAGGTGCGTTATTAGTACAGTAATTTTATCATAATGATATATTTTCATTCCTTGAGTACATTGACTTGAAAGTGCTTTCTCCACAATCAATTAAATATAAACATCCTCCATGCTCGAAGAACGCGCAGTTGCTGCCAAGCACGGGATAGTACGCTGCCCCCTATGCCTGTAAATTTTTAATTCCATATTCCTCCCTAATCAATTATAATCTGCTTATACAAACCAAAGCTTACCATACTATCTCTCTATCACGAATAGAAACACTCAACTCTTGCTTACATCCCATATCTACCGGACCAGGCTCAAAAAAATTCTCCTGTCTTTCCTTTAATATAAGCCCTTTTGCTGTCCAATTCCACCACAGCATATAATGGTTTTTGTATGGAAAGGTATATTGTAGATTTGGAAATGACGATTCAATTTCATTTGAAAATCTATGTTTAGCAAAAATCCTTTCCTATCCAATGGTTAGACATGCTATTTAGAGTATAGTATCCTACCCCATTGCATTCAGTATAGACATCTACATGCGTATGTCCATTTATGCATAAATAGACCCTCTTACCATTTTTTTGTTTACATTGTCAAACAAGTCCAATAATTCATCAGCATTTTTATTCCTCTTGAACTTTTATTGAGAGGCTGATGCGAAAATATAACCACAGGCATTTCGTCTGAGAACAATTCTTTTTCAAGCCAGCTCATTTGTTCAGGATCAATATACGGAAGATCCTTTGAATCAAAATAGTCCCCGTAATAGTAGTCCTTAAACTCTCCACTTTCTGTTTTTAAAATTGTTTCCATCCAACACAATAAACTTCCAGCCTTTGCAGGTAAATGAATAAAATCGATTTTCCATTCCATAAAGCTTCATTGCCTGTTTTTGAACAAAAATCAAGCTCGTGATTTCCAAGTACATGATAATGAGGTTTGGAGAAATGGTTGAACTTCTCTAACAATTCAATTTTAGGAACGTCAATTGGAGTTGTCATTGCATTTTTAAGATTAACCGGAAGATTCTCTTCTGAGCAAAGGCACTTGCTCGTATCTTCAGGATAGCAAAAATCTCCCAGCTGTATTATAAAGTCAACATTTTCTTTTCTCCATCTGATCAATAAATGCATTTAATCTAGCCCTTCCATCATGCATAATATCCAGATGTAAATCTGTAAAAATTCCAAATCTAACATTATTATAATGCATTTTATTACCTCTATATTTTATTAAACTAGCCCTTAACACCACCAGAAGTTACTCCAACTACAATTTTTGTCTGAGAGGAATAAGTATATATTACTGTTGGCATAAATACAATAACCACTGAAGCAAAACATTCCAGCCCAATCTCCTGATTGCATCATAGACTGAACTGTTTGGTACAGACCCTACGCCAACAGGACGAAGCTCTGACTTATTAGCAAAAAATAAGTGCCATGAAAATATTCATTCCATCTACTTATAAAGTTAAAAATTGTTACAGTCATAACTGCAGGCTGAGCTAAAGGAAACATAATTCTCCAAAAGCACTGTATCGGTCCGCAACCATCGATTGCAGCCGCTTCCTCGTAAGCCTCAGATATCCCCTGAAAAAACGCCATAAGGAAAAAAGTAGTATATGGTACCAGAGGTAGCAGTATATATAAATATCAGTGTTAAATGGGTTCCACCCAATTTAAGTGTACTCACAATCGAAAATAACGGCATAACAATCATAATTCCAGGAATGCCAAGTGCAGTAACAATACTCTTTTTTTAATCAATCCGCTAAACCTGAACTTAAATCTCGTTAGACAATATGCCGCAGGCGCACTCACAATAATTGCAAGAAAAGCATGATGGAACTGTATAAATCACTGAGTTTAATAAGTTCATTAATGCTTTATTCCTAAAAAATGCTTTCGTATAATTCTCAATATGCAACCCTGTAGCCAGTACATTCCCCGTGAAAACTTCTTTTGTTGATGACAGAGAGGCTGCCACAATCCAACCAATCATAAAAATCGTAAAAACGACCATACAGAGTCCGCTTATATAACAAGGTAATAGACGGACTTCTTTTCGCCAGCGAAAATTTGTTACTCTATTATTCTTTCTCATCATATCACCCTCCTACATATCATAGCTTTCATCTTTGATTGCACGATTTAAAATCAGTGAAACAAATACTACAATTACTGTCATTAATACGGCTGCTGCCGCTGCCATTCCTGCGTTAATTGATTCTGACGCAACTTCTGTTCCAAACAAAGTCTGATATGTAAAGAGCATAGGGGTATATGTATTTACACCGGCAAAAACCTGAGATAACGCGAAAAAGCCCATTGTCCTTGTTGTCCACAGTACAATTGCCGTCCTCAAAACACCCTTAGTTAATGGGAAAATAATATGCCAAAATCGTTGAGATCCTGTTGCACCTTCCAAGGAGGCCGCTTCAAAATAATCCGTTGGAATCTTTTCAATGCCTGCTATAAACATCATCATAAAATATCCAACATTGCCAAACACATTGGCAATACACATTGATAAAAACATATTATCCGAACTAAGCCACTGAAATTCCGCGAGTTTTGTCAGCCCTAGTTTTGAAAATGTGGTAGTAAGCAATCCAAATCTACTGTTATATACATAAAGCATCCACATATAACCTACTGCAATAGCTGCAATAACATTTGGGAGAGTACACTATTGTCCTAAAAATTTTTTTGAACCGAATGTCTTTTTGTAAAAAGCAAGTGCGAATAACATAGATAAGACAAGTGTTGCAATTCCATTGTATATCCATATTTTTCCCTATATTTGCCATCGACCTTACAAATAATGGTGTTTCAATCAATTTAATAAAATTGTCAAATCCAACGAACTTCCAATCTGCAAGTGGAGTAGTAACACTTTTGCATTGAACATACTCATGATAATTGTTCTTAAAGTTGGATATAAAAATAACTATCATAAGAACCACAGCCGGCATCATAAAAATCAAAAACCGACCTCTTCGTTTTGTTTCATAAAAGCCCCCTTTTTTAGAAAAAGGCAAAAGGTCTATCCCCTTTGCCTTTAACAAATCTTTATTTTTCTAATTAAAAGCCACAGCAATTTTTGTACCTTATGCTAATGGCATTGATTATCTTTCACAACAATCACAAATTAGAACTTAGATGCCATTTCTACAAACTTCTCAGCTGTTATGCTTCCTCCCATAGAGTTTAAGGCAGGCGTCTGCTATAATCTGCTTACTATTACTATTTAGTATCAGAGAAGTCTGAGATGGATATCTTTTTGTATACTTTAGCCATAACCTGCTGTGCATCCTTCAAACTATCAGGCCATACGCCATCAACACTTACAGGAATAGCATTTGCAGAATCTGAGGAATTTCTGGTCAAAATGCTGTGGTAACATACACTCCAAAAGCTGCTGCTGCTTCAGCTTCTTCAGCAGTTGCTGACTTGTTGATAGCAATACCGTAACTGCTATAACAGCCTGCTGTCTGGTCATCAACACCACCTTCAACAGTTGGGAATGCAAATGAGCCCCACTTAAAGTTTTAGGAGTTGATTCACTTACTTCGTTTGGTAACCAGGTTCCATTAATGTACATTGCGATTTTTCATTTATAACCATACTCTGCTGTGCATTTGGGTATGTATTTGTTTCAATAACCGGATCAAAGTAACCCTTCTTAGCCATTTCTTCGATAGCTTTTGCTGCCTCTAGAACCTTTGGATTGCTCCAAGCTTTTGGGTCGTTGCTTAATTTTTCTACTTCTTCATTGCCAAGCAGACGGCTCAGATAGTACCCCACCCAGCTCGTTGCATATCCATTATCAGTAGTAACCGATATAGCCTTTTTGCTTTTTATTTTTCACAAGCATCCATTAACTCAGCCCAGGTTTCAGGATACTTTGTAATACCATTCATCAAAGATATTCTTATTACAGAATATCATAAAAAGCTTGAGGTGCATAAGGAAAAATATGAATACTTCCCATCAAACAATGATGCTGACAATCCAGACATGTCTTGGCATAATTCTATCAACATATCCATCAGTTGATGCATATGTCTTTTTCGAAAGAAATGGAGTTAAATCCATTGTCATATCTGACCACATTGATTTTTATATTATCCGCATTTGCATCCATCATTGTAATTTTGGTTCCAGCAGCCACTGCTGAACCAACTAAGTTCCTGTTATCACGCCCATTAAATGTAAAGTTGATTTTCACTCCAGGGTTTGCTTTTGTAAATTCATCTGCAGCTTCCCTTAATGCAAAGTGCCTGAGCCTCAGTTTCACTCCAGCTTGACCAATATTCAATATCTCCCTTTAGCTCTGTTCCATTTTCTGCAGTGGAAGATGTCTTGGATTTTTACTGTTGAAGCTGTTGATGAAGCTTTTTCGCACCTGTTGACGACTTAGATGACGAGTTATTACTACGGCCATTAAAGGATAACCCCATAGTTACTGATAGTGCAACCGCTAATACTTTTTCATCTTTACCTCCTATTATCTAAAAATAAGTTTAACATCATAGGTTCATTATAAGACATTAATTAAAAACGTGTCAATATTAATTTTTGTGTTTTTAGTACATTTATTGACGCATAATTTTTATATTATATGCATTTTTACCTTTATTTATTCTTTGGTTGATATTTTAGCTATTTTAAATAATAAATAATTGAAAACGTATTATTTTTCGTCTTATATATTTCAGAAGTTGTACTACACTTTTCTTCCTCTCCATCTATCTGCCCTCATATCCAGCTTCCTCAGATTCGAGGGTCACCATAGGCACCCTCGCTTTCGGCACATCCTTCCCACTACCGGGCGGATTCGGACTGCACCCGTTAGAAACGTGCACTGCTATGCGCACCCATAAAAAGCTCGGAGCTAATCCGAGCTTTTACTTATTGTTTATGCCTTTATATTTCTGCTTGCTGCAGGCGAAGTCTCTGGGTCTACCTTTGTCATCGAAACAACAGACAGCGGAATAATGATTTTAAATATGTCACCTTCTATAAATTCAGGCTCTGCACCACTGTACATTAAGGTACATTGGTTTAGAGACAGTCGTATATCCTGTTTATTTCACGAACCTTTATTCTATCAGCCCACTCTCCCTTAGGAGAATCTCGACATCAGTTCCCTTTGCTACGTTAAGCGCAATCTTTAGAGCAATTTTTTCTTTAAATGACAGAGGAAGTTCAGACAGTTTCTTCTTGTCGATTGCATAGTAAGCAGCCCTTAGAAGCTCTCTTATATCATACTTTGAGCCCCATACTTCCGGTACGCCGCGGTCAACGTTAAGAAGGGTATATACAGCCTCCATTCCGGTACGGATAGAGTATTCTGTCGTAAATATAGTGTCTCTTGGTGTCTCCGTGAACTGTCCAAGAAATGCGAAGTTAACTGCTCCCTTAGGGACTACAAGCGGTCTGTCCTTTTCCTTTCTTGGCTGGAAGAAGGCATTGATATAAGGCATGAAGCAGGTGGTGGTGTTGCAGCGGTTCTTTGCCCATTCGTCTATCTTGTCAAGCGGAGCTCCTATGTGATACAGCCACTCTCTGCACACCTCTTCACCTGTACAGTCACGCATGGCCTTCTTGACGTAGTTTCCTTCTTTATTGGTAGTAAGTGCATATACCCAAATCAAAACAGTATCCTTATTTTGAGACTTAAACTGTGGCTGGCGGTTGATAGTCCAAGACAGATACCAGTTATCTGTACTATCCTTTACAGTTACTATACCACCTGTGGTAACCTTTCCTGCTCTTGGGTCCCTCTTACATATGCTGATTATCCTTTGAATGATTTCCTCATCTGAGGTTTCAACTGTTGCACTCATCCAGTTGGTTGCTTCAACATCACTGCAGAACTTATCAGGATTGCCATACTCACCGTTTTTAGCCTGAGATGCGATATTTTTCCACAAATCCCATGACTCACCTTCACCATTCTTCACATTGCTTATATCAGGCGCGGTATTCTGGTCTCCATAGCAGGAGGTATCCGTACAACATCCATTTGTAATGAATACCAAATCATCCTCTACAAGGTCTATCTGATCCGTCTCTCCATTCTTCTCGTATACAATCTGAGTGGCAACCTTTCTTCCATCCTCATCCTTAATGATAACATTTTTAACATCTATACCGTATTCTACCTTTACTCCGTGATTTTCAAGATATTTTACAAGTGGAAGTATCATACTTTCATACTGGTTGTACTTTGTAAAACGAAGTGCAGTAAAGTCAGGAAGCCCATCTATATGGTGGCAGAATCTACATAGATATCTCTTCATCTCAAGTGCAGACGACCATCTTTGAAATGCGAACATGGTCTGCCAGTACAGCCAGAAAGTAGTTTCCAGAAAGAGTCCGGCAGAACCTCGCTTATCTTCTTGTCTTCAAGCTCCTTCTCCGGTGTCATAAACAGCTTGGTAAAGTGCCATCTGGGACATCTTATCAAGTGTAAATTTTTATCTGTATGCGCATCCTGTCCACGTTTCTCAGAGGCTCTGCAAAGCGAGTAGTTCGGATCGTGTTTATTTAACCAATAATATTCATCAAGCACAGATATTTCAGGATTTTCTATGGAAGGCACATCTCTATACATGTCCCACATGCACTCAAAGTGGTTGTCCATCTCTCTTCCGCCCCTCATGTAAAATCCCTTTCTCACATCCTTTCTACCATCGCAGCTGCCTCCTGCAAGCGCAAGCTTCTCAAGCAGATGAATCCTCTCACCCTTTACCTGTCCATCCCTTACAAGATAGAATGCTGCAGAAAGTCCCTGCAAGTCCTGTTCCTATTATATAGGCTGATTTCCTATCGGCTCCCTCCGGCTTCTCCGGCTTTGCAAATGCTTCATAAGTTCCTGCTGAATAATACATAGGCTTAGTCTCCTTTTCATTTATTTTGTGGCTAAACTCCCTTGTCTAGCTCATCTGTTTTCTATGTGCATAAGTATAAGCATTATTCTAAGATAATAATATGCACAAAATCGGGAGATTGTCTGCATATACGACAATCCCCGATATTGAGTTAAACACGACAAATCACCGTCTTTGTCGGATTTATTTATTAAGTTTTGCATTGTTTAGAGCCTGTTCAAAATTGCCTTGAATAAGCGAATTTAGGCGTTCTACAATGAGTGCGGGCTCATCTTTCATTCCATTGTCAATCCATTCCAGCAAAAGGCCTACAAAAGCCATATTTATAAAAGTTAGCAATAAAAGGCCTTGTCTTCTTCTCTGATAACCATTCCCTTTAGCCTTTTCCTCCAACACATTGTAAAGAAGCTGATATGTAGCCTTATACAAGTACCTGTGCAGATAGTCACTTGGCACATTGCGGTAAATATTTATAATAAAAGTTCTTATCTATCATGTTGAAGATGGACAAAAAATCCTTCCTGCCAGGTTGCATATGTACGATTTTCGCTTAATGCTCTTTCTGCATCCGATTCGCAAATCCATTCTGTGAGCTCCAAAATGTCATGAAAGTGATAATAAAAGGTCTGACGGTTCATTTCACACTTTTCTGCGATATCATTTATTGTTATTTTTGTTTAGAGGCTTTTCCATCAATAATTCCTTAAAAGCAAATGCAATAGCAAGCTTAGTGGTTGACTTGCTCATCTTTTCACCTTCTTTTCTCCACCTCATTATATCACAGTACATTTGCAAATCTCAATATCTTCGTGGCTTGGCAAATCAATCATCCCCCTATACTTTCAATAATATCCCTTCTTTCGAGGTTTTCTATACACTCAGCCAGATATTGGGGATTATGTTTTTGTATATTGGACTACCTATAGTCTTTTCTTCAAGATTGCTGTATTTTCTGCATTTCTTCCTCTCTGATTCTTATCTTCCATTCCGGAGACACATTGTATCCTCTTTTCCATTTCATCCATTACCAATGAGATGGTATAAAAACAGATGATAAGGAGAATACGCAAAATCACATAGTCTACAGTTCTATGTCCTTAGCCAGCCGTTACCCTAAGAGCACAACATTCTCTATGCTGTCCAAGAAGCTGATTTTTAGGTAATATGATTAGTTGTTCATGCCACACGTCTCATATGTTTTCTCCTGTTAATAAAGTTGATTCCTGCAAATATTTATTCAGGATATTTCTTTTAGTAAAGCATTGATATATTCAATAACTGATTCCTGATTATTTTTCCCATCCATATACTCTTCCAGTATCAAATAATCCTTGTTTCTCATTTTCACTTGCCTCTTTTTGAAATATCCCCAGATATGGAGAATGGCATAAGCTAAAATCTTTCTTACTTTCTTCCATCATCTCGTACTTTTGTATTTTATCTTGCAGATATAAAAATATCAACTTCCTTTTCTTTTAAATACTTCTTATCTCAAGATATGTCTTATGTGACTTGTTTAACACAAAATATTTATTTTTGCCCATAGCTCTTCACATTCTTTTTAATAACTTTGTTGTTCACAATGCACCTTCTTCCAAGTTTTATATTGTGTACTACCAAATTTAGCTATTATCCTTTAATCTTAAACACCCCAGAAATGGTTTTTATTGTCCTTGATTTTCTCTATGTTACAGGTAAAACCACAGTTTTTATCAGATTTTTGTTAAAATGAGTCCCATTAGAGTACTTGCAAACGCCATATTGTCTAAATAGCGATTTACATTATCGATTAATCCCTCATACTTAGCTGCAAGTAGTCCAAACTCTGACGTTTGATTGTATGCCTCGCATTTCTTCAGTAATTTTTCTTCCTTACTGCATCAATCTTATCTTTGATATTCATTTCAGTTTGATATGACTGCTTTGATATCTTTGATTTCCTGCAATCTCTTTCCTCTTTAGCTATCGTCAGTCAAAGGCGTTACAGATTGCAAGATTATCCTTATCAAGAAGCCCTCTTGTCTCATCTATTGTAAACTGGCTTTTTGAAGATTTTTATTTTGACAAAAACATAAGCCTGCTCTCATCGTAATATATCAGTATCCTGACCACTCATCTACTTTTAACCGGTTTCAGTAGGTCTATTTCGATCATAATAACGAAGTGTCTGAGGACTGCATCCACAGATATGGGCAAATTTCTTTAATCGTCATATCATCCTCCTTCCTGAACCATTTATATCATTATAGCTTACTATAAGGTCAAGGAGTATTTTGTTTAATCTATGGAGCTTTTACCCCATATTATCTTAGTGCCCCTATCCTTTTCCCTCATAAGGGATTTTACACAGTCGTTCATACCAAACTCCCCAAGGAATTTCTGAAAATATGAGTTTATCTCTCAAATTTTGCAACAAGTTGTTGCAAATTCCAGCACAACAAAAGCATTTTCGCTGTTAACTGCAGTGGCAGCCTTTATTTGGCTTCTTTTTGAGCCTTTACTTACGTCTTGAAACGATGGGCGTATTCTCTATCAATTCTTAAGATTTCGCTCATTTCTTATTCATCTATCTTATCTACACTAATATGCCTTTTGTATATATTGCTACCAGTTACCCATGCGATGACTAGCCTTAATACAATAAATTTTCAACTTTCCTTGATAAAAATGTCTGTCTTTTTAAACTTGCAACTATTTGTATCTTTCTTTTAGGTAGGTTTCCAAGCATAGGAATTATGTGTTAGCAGGAAATTAGAAGTTGTCGCTCTTTAAAGATCTGACGTCATTAGTTGCTTTTTATTTTGCTCTCTAATCGAAAGAACAGTTGCCATTACTATAAGTAATTATTTTACAAGCATAAGTTATATTTTGATTACCACTCACTGCTAATCAGTGAGAGAAAACATTTTGATTAACGAATGTGTCATCACACATATCCACAAACTGTTTGTCTTTATAAATAATGCGGATAAAATAGAAAGCAATTAGTTAACAATCCAAGCAAAAATCCAAACACCTGTACTTGTAGCAATGTTCCTTCAATCGTAGAAATAAGCAAAATGCCATATTCCCCATAGAACAAAAGTAATTAAAGTTGAACTAATATAACCATGGCGTTCCATCATAATTGGTTGAAAAATATATCTCCACCCTACTTCTTCAATCCCACCAAAAAGGGATTGCTTTTAAGAAATAAGATAATAGGAATATACCACGCATTCAGCGCTAATTTTCCATCAAATGCAACATAGCAAAATTCAAAACAATAACTACAATAACGAGTAAACACTGCTGATGTTTTGCTTTTATAGCGAAAAATCCTTTAATATTTTTCTTCGTACCAGTACCCTTTTTGTATCTAATCTGCAATAATAGTTCCCTATAGAGCGAGATGAAACTCCACCTATTCCAATAGCAACCATTCCCATTGGCATCGTATAATCTACAACAATACCCAAGTTACGCAATATAAAAACTATAATACATATCACAATATTTGCCCTAAGGTTCCTAATAAATAAAGAAAAATGCCTTTTTCGACTCATAAATTTCCACCTGAATTTCGATTTATTAAGAGGTTTTAAGCTCAATCTTCTTGCCCTTCGAACAAGAGTCATCCCTCGCTCAAAGAGCTCGGTCAATTCTAATTTGTTGATGTGTTCTTTTCGTCAACAATGTAACTTCAAATCTCTCTTCTTCAGCTTTAATTTCCTTTTTCCCCTGCAAATACTCTTTTTAGCCCGATTTCACCCTTATTCTTTTTCTTTCTGTCAAAACCTGCTCTCTTTTCTTCATTTCAAGATAAGAAACCAAAGTAAAAATGAGTACTTTGGGATTCATTTTTAAGTCTTAAGCTATTCGACCACATCATACTGCAAGCTAAACATTTTGATGTTAAGGGTACTTTTAGAAAAATACTTGTTTTAGCTTTGTTTTTCCTTGTTCCTTTTCGCTTATTCCATTGTTCATTTCGCATAAACACAAAATAAAAGCGTATCATCTTCCATACTGATAAACAAACATATGGAAAAATACTCTTTATAAACTTCATTTATCCATATTATCGTAGTGTCCCTATCCTTCTTTTCCTCATATGGGATTTTTTTACAGTCTTTTCCTTATAGGTTAAAATAATGTCGTCACCATAAGGCTTGTTATTATTTTTCCATTTGAACACAAATCTTATGTCCAATGGCATTATTAAAATATTGTACAATATCCTCGTCATCCTCTCGCCAATCAATGGCAATGACTGTATCGCTTTCATAAAAACTGTCTGTATTCTGCTGGATTATTTAAAAATTCATTAATGACATTATAACTCTCTATCCATAACAAACTCCCAGTGGTATTATTGGCTGATAAATCTATTTTTCTTGATTTATAAAACTTAATATACTTTGGATCATCGTTCTCCGAAATACCTATACCCAACTCCCTTTTTGTTTTTACAAGATTTTGCCATAGCTCAAACGCTTTATCAAGATTCCCAGCTTCAAATTCATATTTTGCTTCCATATGTTCAATTTCAGAATCAAACAAATGTAATGTGTTATTGTTTTTCTCATCATTCTATCTAACCAGCGTTTTGCAATTGGCATATCGTTATTTTTAATTGCACGGCCATGTCTCTGCATAATTATAGCCTTGATTCCACTCTTTGTGCTGGACTCAGGAAAGGCCTCCCAGCCTTGTTCTGCAATAGAAAAACCCTCCTCTAACTTGTTCTCACTGCTTACTTATGGCTTCCTTACCATAGGCAATAACGTTCTCATATCTTTCACTATCCAGTATGATGTTTACTTTTCCCTCCCAAAAATTATATGTGTATCTCTGTAAATTCTAATTTGTCAAGTTATATAAACTAACTCTAAGTGACGCTCACGAATGATAACATTTCAGACTCGCTCCGGCATCCGCTTCGCTCCGCCTAAGCGAGAGCTTAGAATTTATCATTCGTAGCTGATGCCTAAAAATTATTGATATTTCATTTACGGACAAATCATTTCCTCTCTTATTTTCTTTGAAAACGCCTCTACATGAATGTAACAAATACCGTTTCCAAAATAATCGTCAGTACAAAGAGCAATGGCAACAGGTAGCATTTGACTGGAAAACAATGGAACTGCCAAGCCCCAAGAGATAAACCAGCACAAATGGAATCATTAGTCCATCCTTCAGCTTAATAATAAAGGGAGTCATATAGTGGTTTCTTTTTCAGTGTTTTCTCTGCACCGACATCTTTCCCCGACAACAGGTAAAGACCATCTATATTTGCAGAGAATTTTTGCAAAATTCTTAATTGATCTCATAGTTTACCTGTACCCGATGATTTTACTCAAAAGCAGAAATTTTACTCTTTTTGAAATCAGAAAAATCAACCCCATAATAATGAGTATCTTCCGCTCTTTTCCAAGTGTGATAATACAGTTCCCTGCCTGTGACTAATCATCTGAGCCACCATATTTTCACTACAAGTACCTGAGGTTTGCAGGAAGCTTATCCAGCAGTTTCCCATATATTTCATTTTCTCTGCGGCTGCCCTGTCAATCAAAACATAAGAGTAACAAACAAACCGGTGTCCGCAAAGGTATAGCTTGTAATCACAAAATCCCTTACTATCTGTAAGACTTACCTGGATTAGTCACATTGTAACAAGGTAACACTGTTTTAGAATCAACCAACTCATAAAATAGTTCTTCGATTTTGAGCTGTTCCTTTTCTAATGCTGCAGTTATTCTGTATTTTTTAGTTCCTTTTGACAGCTGTGCCGGTATGGAATGGTACATTGCCGATATTCTTCCCGATGGATCCACTTTCCTGAAATCGTCTTCGTATAGAGCTATAATCTGACGCTTAACCTGGTCTATTTTTGCAAAATCTTTCTTTTTACATAAGCATCTACTGCCTGTAGCATACCACCCACAGCCACTATAGACTCCAAGATCTCTCATCAGTTTTCTGTTTGTGTCCTGTCCCTATCGCTTTCCCGGTTTCATAAACTTGCTTTTGCAGTGAATAATTAAAACCTGCTGCATCACAGAACTCTTCATAATCCATAGGATTAATCTGCAATTTCATTTCTTCTGACGGTATCAGAATATCTTTAACATTTCTCTTAATTGAAATTAGTGAGCCTGTTTCCAACAGTGGTATCTTCCATCTTTACCAAATGTTTGATAGCCTGCCTTGCTGGAAAAAGCTGTACTTCATCAAATATAATTAACGAATCCTGCTCATAAAGTGTGATTCCTGTTTCTGCCTGAAGCCTCAGGAAAAATATATTTAGATTTCTATGTCATCAAAAGCATCTTATTATATCTCTCTGCACTTTTTTGAAAAATCTATAAGGATATAGGATTTATATTCTTTTTGCAAATTCTTCTGCAATGGTTGATTTTCCTACACGCCTTGCTCCTTCAAGCAATATAGCATAGCTGTCTGAATAATTCTTCTTCCATTCTTCAAGCCTTTCTATAGCCTTCCTTTTAAATATCATAATATACCTCCTAGTAGTATATTATCAGATTTTTACATTTCTTCAAATATTTGTTTTACAGTTTTTATACATTTATTCAAAGTTTATTTTTCTAAAAACATACATTTCTTCAAAGTTTTGTTTCAAGTATGTAGCAACATATGTAGCAGTCAAGAAAAAGTAGACACAAAAATGTTTTTCCTTTTTCTTTTTATCATTTCTATATACATCCAGTTACAATCCTCTATCTATCGTAATATCAGCTGAAACTATAGCATAGTTCCTCTGATACTTTTTGTGTATCGCATGATAAGCCATCCTCGGAACTTTGACAGTTATAAATTATATCTCTTTATACAGTCTTTGTATTATAAGTTCAGGCTTAATAAATTCTGCCGTAAATTAAAAACTAAAGCATAAGTTTAAGTATGATATAAACAAGATTCTTACAGACCTGATTTATGCCAGAGTTTTAGAGCCTGCAAGCATACGCCCTCTTTTAAGACTGCATCTGATTTTTAGAAAAACCGACTTATGAACTATGATGATGCTCTACAGGGCTCTTGTGTCTTAGGCTCTGAGTATGACTATGATTCAAGCTGGAGGTTTATAAAATATCTATTTTAGGAACTAGTAATGATAAGGTTCTTTATTACGACTGCTCTAACTATTGAGTTACCTATGAGAATCTAATCCCAGGCTATATTCGTGAACTTTTTATTGCAGTGCCGGTTGGAATGCCAATATATACAAAAGACAATTGCTACTCATTATCAGAACAGTTACCACATCTCCCGAGTTTACATTTATTAACGGCGCAAAATGCCAATCCCCTTTTACATACTCTTTATCAGTCTTTCCGGTAATTCAGCAATTATGGGTATTAAGTTATGCTATTGTTCTATGTACTTTCTTTTCTGTTTTGAAAATATTATATGATGACTGTTATCTCATTTTTATTTAGATCAGCTTTATAGTGTTACATAATACACCTGTTTTTCTAAATTAAAAATAAAATCAACCATCAGTTCATCTGTTAATTCCGGATTAAAACTTAAAATCCATAATAAAAAGCTTGCTGATTTGTTTTTATTATCAATTAAGCTCCCAAAACGTATCATTTTTAAAAAAATCTACCATTTCTATAAATGTTATTGTATCAACATTACTTGAAGGAAAGACAGCTCCAATACTGTATCAGCATCCATTTCATCTCTATGATATTCCATAAAATATGCAACAGTGCCATAGTATTCATTTTCCCTCATTCGATAATGTATTTTCAGAAAAATCTTTAGCTGTTTCTACTAATGTATCCACTTCATCTATCATAGAGGCTACAACTGCCATAGCCTCATCATTTGAGGTTAATTCTCTTCAACATCAAAGTAAAAAGAACTATTAATTTCCTCTGGTGACAAAACAAAAATTTCTTTCTCCTTTTTCATATTCAATGGATGGATAATTATTACGTGAATTCATCTCAACCTCCCTCTTGTTTTTATAAGTATATATTTGATTTTTACTGCTTATAATGAATGTTCCTGCAGGAATCGAACCCTGGCCACAGTTTAGAGCTAAGGTTTGTACTGTAATTTACTAATATTATCTGTCAACATAGGTGGGTGAAAAGCAGCTTGTTTTCTAACTTTCCCTGTAAATCTGTGCCAAAAAGCTTTTAACAATGATTGCTCTGTCTTATTTTTAGATTAAATATATTATAGCGTGTAACAGGTCGGATGTCGATATGGTTTTGACCATTATTTTTATTATAATTCCACCGCTCCTCAACTTTTTGCTGTTGAGAGCTCTTTGTATGCGTAAATATAAATCTATTTCATAATCTGCCAGTGACTATAGCGCTTCGCCCACACGCTCAATCACATTGTCCTCAACAAGTTCTTCCATTTTTCTCTGTATTGTTCTTTCTTGTACTTCCTGCTATTTCTTTCTGAGAAATTGCAGGCTGGATTTTCAGCTCTCAATTATCCTTTGCACAAACAAAACTGGAATTGACTTATTCGAAAATTTTTAATAAATCTCTTTTATGTCTATCACATACATATCCTATATTCTTATAGAATTTATGTGCTTCTGTTCTCGCTTCTCCCGTGAGTTTAACCTGATAAACTTAATGAATTTTTGTCCGAGAATCCATTTCTAAATGATTCATCAATCCCAATGCTTCTTCCTTGAAAACTCTGGTAAGACAGCTAATCCTGAATATTTAATCCACAATCTGAATAAAGACACCATTATAGTTTCAGATGTATAAATCCAACAACTTTATGTAAATCTCATCCTCATAAACATAAATCAAGATGATGCTTTTTATCAGCTGATAGTTTTGTGGATTTGATTCTCTACTAACTCTGTAGAAACAGTATATCCTAAAGAAATATCACATATTTCCTGTATAGATTGAGCATCTTCTTTTTATTTTTCTAATCATTTTATCACCTCCATAACTTCAAATTTGATCGAAAGCCAAGAATCTCTAATGTCCCTTATGCCTCTTTTTGTTGTTTCAGTTCAAACATTATATGTTCTTCTGTCTCTCTCTTGTGGCTTATCTTTACTCTCCCTGTTTATTCTGTCTAGTGCTGTAATTTCAATAGCTGTTGTGATTTTGTGCCGATGCCTTTTTCAGCATCTGTTTTCTTGCCTGACGCTGCATCCTTTTCGGATTTCTGCTATATCCTTTACAGCAGTATCAACGTAATATGTTGAATTTCAAATCGGAAATAGTATTTTTGAATATGTTCCCTGCACTTCGTAATCTTTTTGGCTCTGCACTCAAATATTACCTTTGCTACAGACAGTTTACCATCTTCGATATGCTCAAATACACCTATCCAAAAACGGTTCCTCAAAATATACTGTCAGTTTTCCACTTACTTTTGTTCTATAAGAATCCTCCTAAAAATAATTATTGAACAAAGAATGGACAAACCTGGAGGAAGGTTACTTTACCCTATTTTACATAGGATGCCGGCTACCACCGCCTCTAATACATCATAGATGTACGTTGCGTTTTATCTGAGATTTATAATCAAAGCCTATATGGTACGATTAACTTAATTTATCAAATTTTATTCTGCATCTCATTACTCTGTAAAAAACATCCCTAAAAGTCTTATTACATACTCAACAAACATAATTCATCACGCAATAAGAATGTCTGTAAATACTCTGATTTTGCAATACAAACAAATGACAACTCCCCAAGTATCAAGCGTATAAGGTAGCTTACTACAAGAATTGATATTAATGCTAACTGTAGCCAATCCCGTGAAAATAGTAAATATAATTACTTCCTACCATACAATAAAATTAACAAAATGCGGCAGCAAGACTGTATATTCAGCAAATATACAACAATATAGAATAGTAGTAGTGGTCGCAAGAATCATTTCAGGTTTTCCTGCTGACAAAATCATTCTGGTATTCTTATTTTCACTGACAAAATCTAGTCACCGAAAATGCGATTTTTAGATGAAAAAGCAGCAATGACCTATCTTCATTACCGCTCATTATAAATGTCTCTGCGGAATCGAACCCCCGGGCTACAGCTTAGAGCCAAGGTTTGTACTGTAATTTACTAATATTATCTGTCAACATAAGTGCAAGTATTGTTTTCTAACTTTTCCCTGTGCCCATCTCTGTCAAAATAAGAAAAACCTGTTTTATCCTTGTAAGTACCTGACGGTGCTTGTCCAGTGCCCTGAAGCACCGAAAGGATATAACTATTCAGTTCCATAGAGTCTCATGTTTATGTTCACTATTGTCAAAAAGCTTGCAACAATGATTGCTCTGTTTTCATTAGATTAAATATATTATAGCAAGCAATAGAATGGATGTCGATAGGGTTTTGATCATTATTTTATTATATAATTTCACCGCTCCTCAACTTTCGGTTTAACCTTCCTCGTTTTAAATTTGTTTAAATTTTCTTTTGTTTATGTGAGTTAAACGAGAAAATCCCATTCTTTTCGTTTTATATATGATTTTTGAGTTTTCTTTTCCTTGTCGAAACCTTTGGTTTAAACTCCTTGTCGAAATTTCACTTACCTTGTTTAATTTTTATCTGTCAAAATCCAAGATGATGTTGATTACTTGAATCAGTCCTTATGATACCTTGTTTTCGCAAAGAAGTAAGTAAGTTTCAATCTTATCCTTTTGCTTATCCGCCATAATGCTTGGAAGCTTATCCCATAAAAGAGTTTGAATATCTTTTCTCCCTTGCGCTTCCATATTGCGCCAAATATTTTACAATCAAATCTTTATAGTATTGATCATCAAAAGCTTTTATTTTTACATACCGGTCTTTTTCTCCAATAGTTTTCCGATAGTGGTAGACAAGAATACATTAGGTATCTTTCCTCATTATCTTTAGCTTTCTTAAGTACTTCACTGCATCTTTATCAATCTTAATTCCCTTTTGTACGCAGTCAATTAAAAATACTGTTTCTAAGTCAAAAATCAGGATTCTTGAACAATATCTGCGAATAATTTTCATCAAGAAATTCTTCCGTATATACATACCTTAACTTGCTGGCGGTTTAGAAAAGTCATAATCCGGAAGCGGAAAGTATCTCTTTTTGTATTCTAAAACACCTCCGTATTCCCGTAGACTGTGAATCAATCATATTTAATTCAACCATTGTCTCTGCCAACAATTGGTTGCGGTAAAATGGAGGATTATATCCCGGATTTAATATTGGCTCTATTCTTCCCGGTAAAAAGAGAACCGGATTTGTTAAAAATAATTCTGTCTTCAAACTCATTTAAGCATATCCTTCCGCCATAAGTATACTCTGAATGTGCGATGCAATTGTTCAACAGCTCCTCAATAGCCACATATCATACTGCTTTTGGTTTCAGTTGAAAGAGGTATGGATTAGGTGATGTGCGGGTAAGCGAGATTCCTTTATTTTCCCGAATAGCCTTCGCTCAGGTAATATATGGAATCTCAATATTTCATAATCATTTACATCATTCTTGAATCATATGTCCTCCATGATGCCTCTGGCACCGATTGAAACAGGCATCATAATTCTGTTGTCAATAACAGCATAGCTGCACAGTAAGCCTTCCCATCCATCACTACCTCTTAAAGTTTTAAACTGTTCATCAGACATCTGATCTACTTTCACCAATATACCGCTTATTCATCTTTTTCTTATAATTCTCGTGCAAGCTCAACTGCTATTTTATCTGCTGCTTAATTGTTGCCCCCAGAACTATCTGTTTAGACCAGTCCTTTTCTTGTCCCCTGATTCTGGCTAATTTCGTCAACTGATAGCGCCCCTAATGACTCACCATTCCTGCCATAAAAATGACTCATTCCATCTGGGTAGGTGTTGCAGCTGTTGCAGCAGGAATTTGAAATAAAATCTACTTCTTTTTCACCATCCGCAAGCGGATAAACTTTCTATATATTTCATATAAAGATATCCTCCTAGTTGTTCACACTAATATCCTGTTTAAGGACATTCAGTCCTTACTGTTACGGTAATCTGAGCCAACTATCATTCTATCCTTATTTTGACACTCAACACCAGCCAGTTTATGCATGGAGTCCTTAAGATTAGCTTCATTGCTGATTGCAGAAAAATATTGGCCTATCTTATTTTTGTCATAGTCTTTTTCCTGCCTCTTTTAAAATTCTACAACTTCAGATTCCCAACTTAATATTAACTTATTGAGAATTGAAACAAAGTTCAGAATCATTAGGTTTTCCTTCTAATAATAACTCCATAATGTCATTACCCTCATACATATTCAAAACATAATCACCAATTTATCTGTTTCTAGTTATTTTATCACACAATTTAAATATAACAGATGTATCACCTGCATAATAGAAAAACGATACTCCACGGATATTTCTATCCATAAAGTATCGCTCTTTTTCCTTATATCCCTACTCCTTCATAGTCTTAGCAAGGCTTGTAATCAGGGCTGCCATTTACAGGTTGCCAGTCACCTTTCATCAGAAGGTTCTGCATCCACTTCTTCAGGTATTGTTATCTTATTTTCATTCTCTTGCTTTCTCCCATCTGTCCCTTCATATCCGGATTGATGTGTTTTTCTTATTATAAAAAGGCAGCCTCTATCAGCTGTGCATTCTTTCTTCTGTCCTCACCAAATATGTGGCTGTATACTTCGTCACCATATCGCCTTTTTCAACTATAAGAGATAGCTATGTTATTTTGTTAGCTCTATAACCTGTGTTATTTTTGCCAGGTGATAAGTCCTGCACAGTCAGACATTTTTTCAAATCGCATTTCTGGAAATTGACCTTTTAGCTCATCCCATACAAAATACATTTCATCATCGTCCCATTCATCTGCCGCAATCCGCATACATTCTTGAAGTAATGACCGAGTTTCAAATGCTATATCTCCGATATATATACATCCTCCCTCGTTCAACAGCTTAAATAATGATGTAATAAAATCTACTTTTTGAAAGTCTGTAAGATGATGGAGAGAATATGTAGCAATAATCGCGTCATACTTTTGTTTCTGTATCGGCTCCACCAAGCCATTGGAAAAATCGCCTTCATACAAACTTGCTTTAGGCATTTTCTCTTTTGCAATTTCAATCATTCTATCTGAAAAATCTTGTCCGTAAATCGTACAGCCGTTTTCATATAATCTTGAAGTCAGTACTGCTGTTCCAAACCCAATATCTAAGACAGTCTTCGCAGATGAACAAATAACACGATTATAGATTACATTAAGAATAGATTTGTAGCCTGCAAAAAGGATACGAGCCATATTTGTCAGACAGCTACACTCTTATCATAATCATTTGCCCATAAATCAAAACCTTTTTATCTTGCATATTTCACTCGATAACTTCTAATTTGTATTTCATTATACCCTGTTAAAACATAATGTTTAAAGTCTTATTCTCCGCCAAACAAATATGTGTTATTTTGAAAGTTTGTGTCAAGTACTGTTAGCAAATTCTTACTTTTTCTTTTTATCATTGTTTTTTTATTTATTTTTGTATCACAAACAAGACTGTATGATTGGGAAGGGGCAACCCTTTCTGCTATTGCCAATGATAATTATACACTAACAATAGCATTACTTTTTACTAGTAAATTTGCTACTAACCGTGACAAGTATTCAACAGCCTGCTACAATATTTAAGCTATTTATCATAGCTATATTGAGAAAGACCTTGAAGGACAATCTTAGTGTGCCAAAGCGTCATAGCGCCAGATATGTCGCTTTGGTTCTTTATTTTTCTTGTATTCCTTTACTACTCTTTTCTACCTGTTCTTCTAATTGTCTCTATCCGAATATATAGTGTATACTTAGAAGCAAATATCTTGTTAGACAAGCTACCAAGTGCATATTCTGCCTGTATACTGTCTTTATCAGTACAAAGGATAATTCCAATAGGTTCATTATCCATTTCATCATTAACTTCGGCTTTATAGTAGTTAAGGTACATATTAAGCTGTCCCTACTGCTTCCGGCATTAGCTTTTCCTGTTTTTAACTCAATCAGAACATAGCTTCTTAGATTTTATTGTAAAATACCATATCAACATAATAGTGGGTATTTCAAGTGTTACCCTTTGTTGTGAGCCTCACATACATAAAAGCCTTTGCCAAGTTCAAGCAAGAATTTTTCAATATGAGTTATTAGGCTTTTTTTCTAAATCACTTTCCATAATTGGCTTTTTCTTCAGGCAATCCTAAAAATTCAAATACATACGGATCTTTTATTACATCACTTGAGTAGCTATTTCATTTCCCTTTAGAGCTAAATCTAATACTTTTTCTTTATTTTCATCTCCACTTGATAGCAATAATCTCTCAAATAATGATGTTTTTATCTGCCTTTTTAGCTCTCTTACAGACCAATTGCACTTTACCGTTTCTTTTTTTCATAAAAACTTCTTTTTCTTCTCATCGCTTATGGAAAGTAATTCACAATAATGTGATCAACTTAATTTTCCAGACACTGTCTGGAAAAATCGGAAAACTCAAATAGAAATTTCTCATATTAAATAAGTTAGATTTTGAAAATCCCTTTCCATATTCTTTTTGGTAGCTTTCTTTTGATAAGTCTGTTATTAACTGTTTTTCCATACTCGGCTCTATCAGAATTTCCCTGTTCATCTTCTACGATAATTCGCCCAATCTCCCAATAAGTTTGAATGAGGATATTATTAACTTCTTTTGCAACACTATTTCTTGCATTATCCATCAATTCTTTAATGCTGCTATAAAACATCTTTATGAATTTTATCTATTTCATTATTCATATAGCTACCACCTCTTTAATCTTTTGCGATGAACGAATATCCGCTTCCAAATTGGTCGAAGTCATACTATGTCATTGTTTGCATAAAGATATCCAACGAATAAAATGCAAACGAAAACAATCCCTAATCACAATTTTAAGAAATCTCTTTTCATGCTATCAAAACTCCTTGTCAGATCTATGTTTCTTTTCAAAACCTGGCGGCGGACAGCAGTTATGTTGTTACGGACGGCAAGCCCACAGCGATAGCCGCTTTAGCGGCGCAAAGGGGGCAGCTACCTTGACGGAACGAGATGACGAAACATTCCCAGTCGGGCAGTTTTTCTCTGCCGCCCGGGGAATGAAGCTTCACAGGACGCACGATACCCCGGCTGGAGAGTACAGAAGTGCACCGTTTAGTCTCTCAAAGGGTTTTTATCAGTTCAGCAAAATTCTGATTTGTAAATATGATGCTTATGCTCATTTATGTTTTAAAGCATTCCATAAAATACGAAAATAAATACACCCCCAAGCATTACCTGTAAATTCTTTCACCATAAGCATTCCATATACAATAATCAAAACAGTAATCATCTCAATTATCCCTTTAAATGTTACTCCAATAGCTCCATGAATTAAAATGCACATAATAGCACAAACAATCGCACCCCAATTGAGCCATTTTGAATTTGTAGGATATCGTCTGTTTATCTTTTCACCTATCACCACATAATTAAAGCCCTCAAAGAACCCCCAGGCAACAGCTGTAGCTAGCATACCGATTATATTTATAGGTAAACCACTTGCAAGAACTTCTTTTGTTGTCAAAACGGTCTGAAATGGTAAATATCTGTCACTCTGCCCCAATGAATAAGAAAATATTATATTGGGAACAAAGCACAGAACACAAAGTAAGATAGACGAAAACATTCCCCTAGTCTTTAAGCCATATGACAAAAAAGATTCTTTCCTTAAAATAGAAACAATTGTAATTCCAAAGCCTGCAAGTCCATACTGAAATGTCGCAGCTAGCAAAACACGAGATAGTATTGGAACTTTCTCATTTTTATGAAGCCATAAATGTCTTTTTGAAATATCATAAATACACCAAAGCTTATGGATGAAACGATCATAATGATCCAAAGGTCTATATCAAGTTCTTTCTCCTTTCATTTAGCGTGATTTTCGCCACTCACATCCCCCCTTGTAAATATATATTTTTTATGTCGTTTTTCGCACTCCTTAGAATAAAGTGGTGCAACTTTCAAATCTGTTAATGATATTCTACCACAGGGTAAATTGAGCTTCAATATCCTGAAATAGCCCTACCTTTACCGATGATATCCATCACATGGTAAAATACTGCAACAACCTGTTGCAGTATCTAAGCTATTTATCATAGCCATAGCTAGGAAGACCTTGAGGAGACATCCAAGTGTCGTCGAGTGCCAAATCCATTTTCTAAACTGCTATTTTGCATAAAAACGGTAATGATTTTTCATCATTACCGCTTATCAATGAATGTTCCCTGCGGGAATCGAACCCACAACTAGTGCTTAGGAGGCGCTTGTTATATCCATTTAACTAAGGGAACAAATGGCCTTGCCACCTCAACTATTATAATAAGGCAGGGACGCAAAGTCAAGAGAAATTAAAAATCAGTATCTGCCTACCGTTGACACCTATAAGCTAAAAAGACTATTATTCACTTAAAGATGGTATAGATATAAACCAGGAGGTAAAAGATTATGTTAAATCAGACTATTCCAATCAAAGTAAATGGTGGTGAAGCTAAACTTTATACCTATCTGCTTGATAATTCGAAGGAGATCGATATATCCAGAGAAAGGCCTTTAGCCTTAATATGTCCGGGTGGAGGCTATGGTTTCACTTCAGACAGAGAGGCAGAGGCAGTAGCTATTCAGTATCTTGCAAGAGGCTTTCACGCCTGCGTCCTTAGATACAGCGTTGCCCCTGGCTGAATTCCCTCAAGCCTTGTGTGAGCTTGCCATAAGCGTTGCTCATATAAGAGAGCATGCAAAAGAATATCATGTAAATAAAGACAAAATTGTAATTGTCGGTTTTTCTGCAGGAGGGCATCTTGCGGCAAGTCTTGGTGTGTTTTGGGATAAAGAGTGGCTTAGTAAGGAAACAGGTTTATCCTGTGAAGATATCAGGCCAAATGGGCTTATTCTCTCATATCCCGTCATAACTTCAGGTACAAAGACTCATGGAGGCAGTATCACAAACCTCATGGGTAAAAAGGAGAGCCCTGAGCTTAAAGAACTCCTAAGCTTAGAAAACCAAGTCACCGCCAATGTTCCTCCGACATTTATTTGGCATACACTGACTGATTCCGCTGTCCCTGTGCAGAACTCTTTGTTATTTGCTGAAGCGCTGATAAACAACAAAGTGTCCGTTGAACTGCATATTTTCCCGACAGGCGAACATGGGCTTGCCCTTGCAAATGAGGAGACTGCTGCCAAGGGAACAAGTTCCGGTATAAACAAACGCTGTGAGGACTGGATGGAGCTATCCTGTCGCTGGCTCCAGCAGTTAGGGCAAATAGATATGGCTGAATAACAAAATGTGAAGAAACTTCTATCCCTTTGCTTTTCACGGATAGAAGTCTTCTTTATTCTACAAATCCTTAACCCTCAAAGCCCTTATGGCATTGAGCACCGCAATCACCATTACACCGACGTCCGCAAAGATTGCAAACCACATATTTGCTACTCCTATAGCTCCAAGGAAGAGACAGCCAAACTTGATTACAAGTGCAAATACAATGTTCTGATACACTATTCCAAGGCATTTTTTAGGAGATTTTAATTGCCTTTGCTATCTGCATAGGGTTGTCGTCCATCAGCACTACATCTGCTGCCTCTATCGCAGCATCTGAGCCCATAGCACCCATGGCTATACCTATGTCTGCCCTTGTAAGCACAGGAGCATCGTTTATTCCATCACCCACAAAGGCAAGCTTTTCCCTGTCTGACTTCCCACTTAAAAGCTCTTCAACCTTTAGATACCTTGTCTGCAGGAAGAAGCTCGCTGTATACCTCATCTACACTAAGAAGCTCTGCCACCTGCTCTGCAGCTTTCTTCCTGTCTCCGGTTAACATTATTGTCTTTCTTACTCCGGCTTTTTTTAGCTCATCTATAGCAGTCTTAGCATTAGGCTTCACTACGTCAGATATTACAATATGTCCTGAGTATTCTCCATCAATAGCCATATGTACTATGGTTCCTGATAAATGACATTCGTGGTAAGGAATATTAAGTCTCTCCATCAGCTTTCCATTGCCTACAGCCACATCACTTCCGTCAACCTTTGCAAGTACTCCCTCTCCGCTTATCTCTTCGATATCCGTCACACGAGACCTGTCAATTTCCTTTCCATAAGCCGTTTTAAGGCTCTTGCTGATTGGGTGGGAGGAGGCGCATTCTGCAAGGGCTGCATACTCTATAAGTCTTGCATTTTCCATCTCACTGTGATGAACTGCACTCACCTCAAACACTCCCTGAGTCAGAGTTCCTGTCTTGTCAAAGGCCACAATCTTAGTCTGAGACAGGGTTTCAAGGAAGTTCGAGCCTTTTACCAGTATGCCCTCCTTGCTTGCACCACCTATTCCCGCAAAGAAGCTAAGAGGTACACTTATTACCAAGGCACAGGGACAGCTTATTACAAGAAAGGTAAGTGCCCTATATACCCACACATCAAAGTCAGGGGAAAGGTTTAAGAAAAACATTCTCACAAGCGGAGGGATAAGAGCAAGTGCAAGTGCACTATAGCATACAAAAGGAGTGTACACCATTGCAAACTTTGAAATGAACTTCTCAGACTTTGACTTTCTAGTCCCGCTATTCTCCACAAGCTCCAGTATCTTAGACACTGTAGACTCACCAAACTCCTTGGTTGTCCTAACCTTTAGCACTCCATTTATATTAATACAGCCACTTATAATCTCATCACCCTCTTTAACATCTCTTGGCAGGCTCTCTCCTGTGAGTGCACTGGTATTGAGGCTTGAATTTCCCTCTATAATGACGCCGTCAAGAGGTACCTTTTCTCCGGGCTGAACTACAATTACACTTCCTATGGCTACCTCATCAGGGGATACCCTGGCTAATCTTACCGTCTTCCAAAAGATTCGCATAGTCAGGGCGGATGTCCATAAGCTCGCTGATATTTTTACGGCTCCTTCTCACTGCATAGCTTTGGAAAAGCTCTCCTATCTGATAGAACAGCATAACTGCAATCGCCTCATTATAGTCTGCACTCTTCTCATAGATAGCCAAAGCAAAGGCTCCAATTGTAGCAACTGCCATCAGGAAGTTTTCATCAAATACCCTCCTGTTTAGTATCCCTCTCCCAGCCTTTTTAAGTATGTCATAGCCTATTACAATATATGTCACAAGGTAGAGAGCTAAGTTTATAACTCCCTTAATGTGAAGTATATTCAGCGCCACAAGAAGGACTATTGTAATAAGTATTCTTATGAGCATTTTTTCTGTTTCTTATTCATACATCCTCCTTTTTAAGTTTCTATTTACAGTCAGTCTTAGTATTCTAGCGAGTTTATCGCCTCACTTCAGATATTTCATTAAATATCTATCTCACAGTCAGGCTCCACCTTCTTGCAGGCCTTAAGCACCTCTTTCATAACAGCCTTTTCATTCTGTCCGTCTTCAAACTCAACAAGCATTTTTCTGAGCCATAAAATTCACTGCAGCATCCTTTACTCCGGCAGTCTTCTTTGCGACATCCTCCATAAGGTTGGCACAGTTAGCGCAATCAACTTCGATTTCATAGGTTTTCTTCATAATAATCTCCCTTCATCAGCTTTATTTATTAAACGATTAAATGATTGTTTAATTGTTGCTATTATATTATCACTCTTCTTCCATCTTGTCAAGCTGATTTTTTTGGGGACTTATCTTTCTTGTAATTTTCCCCAAAAATGTGCCAATATAGTAATAACAACTTTTTTAAGGAGTTACTATGGGAAAAATATTTATAGCTGATGATGAAAAGAATATCAGGGATTTACTTGGCAAATTCCTCGAAGATGCAGGGCACGAGGTCAGGCTTTTTGAAAATGGTGATTCTCTCCTTACAGAGCTTGATAATTCAGTCCCTGATATAGTGGTTTTGGATGTAATGATGCCGGGGATTGACGGTTTTACAGCCTGCAGCAGGATAAGGAAAGCCTATCCGGACATCACCATTCTCCTACTTACTGCAAGGGATACGGATGCAGACTTTATGACAGGGATTTATGGCAGGCTGTGACGACTATCTCACCAAGCCATTCTCCCCTCTAAAGCTCACGCTCAAGGTAAATGCAATACTTAGTAAACTTGGGAAAAATGAAAAAAGCACAGATGAAATGACTTTCGGAGACCTCTCCGTTGATGTCTCTTCATTTTCCTGTAGGGTGCTTGACACGAGCTTAAGCTTACAAAGACTGAGTTTCAAGTGCTTTCCCTCCTACTTTCCACCCCTGAAAAGGCTGTCTCAAGGGATAAACTCCTTTCCGATATCTGGGGCTACAGCGAGGTCGAAACAAGGGTTACTGATGACACTATGAAGAGACTTAGAAAAAAGCTAAAAGATGCAGGAAGCAGAGTTCACATAGAAACTATCTGGGGCTTTGGCTTTAAGCTAACCTTATCGGAGGAAGTATGAAAAAGAAAAAACTTTTACACAGAATCTTTGTTGTACCCTCCTTTATAGTGTTATTTTCGCTTCTTGCCGTATTTATCCTCTTTCAGATTATTTCTGACCAGTATATAAAGGCACTTACAAGTGATGCCCTTAAAAATGAAATGGACAATATTGGAGGTGTTACATTTTTTGCGGAAAGTGATGACGAAGAAGCAGAAGACACTGCCCTTATAGTTCCTGTCATGCACCTTGTAATAGATGCAGACGGCAATCTCGTCTTTCCTGCACCTCCCTTGGTACTATGATTATGAGGTAAAGACAGCAAAAGCCCTCGCAGGAATGATAGCGGATTCACCTGATGCCTACAAGGATTCCCACCACAAGCTGAATGTAAACGACAATTTTTATCTGGTTCAGGCTGGGGACTACAAGGGCTTTATTGAAAATGGTGTCTTTGTTCCTGACGCTGAGAGTAAAGACAGCAAGGACTACTATGTACTCTTTTATATCAATATCACCCCTATGCAAAAGTTCATAGACAGGGTTAATCTCGTGCTTATCGCGGCTCTTGTGCTCTCAGGCATTGGTTCCGTTTTCTTCCTCTTTCTTACCACAAGACAGGCAAATAAGGACTTTGAGGCTCTTAAAGACTACCTCCTTTCTATCGGTAAGAAAGGCAGAGAAAGCTTAGCAAGCCCTGAGTCCAATTATTCTGAAATAGAGGCTGTTATAACAACAGTCAATGAAATGTCTGAAATGCTTGCAGAGAGCGAAAATATACAAAAGAGATTTTTTCAAAATGCCTCCCACGAGCTTAAAACTCCTCTCATGTCCATTCAGGGCTACGCAGAGGGGATTAAGTACCATGTCATACCTAAAGAGGAGGCAACAGATGTCATCCTAAAGGAAAGTGCAAAAATGGCTGACCTTATCAATGAAATCCTCTTCCTTTCCAAGATGGAGGCTTGCGAGCCTGAATTTGAAGATGTAGATATATCGGCAATTATCGCTGAAGCGGCAGACAATTTCAGGCTTATGGCTAAAGAAAAAAATGTAAATATCATCTGTGAAACCAAGACAGCATCAATCGTATCTGCTGACGTTAAGCTCATTGAGAGGCTTATATCCAATCTTCTTTCAAATGGGATAAGATATGCAAAATCAGAGATTAAACTCTCTTGTGAAACTTCTGACAAAGAAACGATTATTAAGGTTTCTGATGATGGAGACGGCATAGACAAAGAGGATATCCCACATATTTTTGAGAGATTTTACAAAGGAAAGGGAGGTAAGTTTGGCATAGGACTTTCTATGGCAAGCGATATAGCAAAGCTACACAAAGGCAGGCTGGAAGTGGTTTCAGGAGAAAATGGTACCATCTTCACTCTCATTTTGCCACAAATTTCCCACACTTTTTCCTAGAACTCCTTACATTTTTAAGGAGATTTTACCTAAATTTCTAAGCTATACTACAGACAGATAAAGGATAACACCTAAGTTATCAAGAATAACACAAATATAGAAAGGACGGTAAATATTATGAAAAAATTAGCGATTTTATTAGTAGCAGGAAGTTTGATTGTATCAGGAGCAGCTTCCGGATTAAGCACAGCTCGTGCGGCTGAGGAAAAGAAGCCTTCAAGTAACAAGATGGTAGATAAGGATATGAATTTTATGGAAACCGATGAAGATTTCTTTGCTTATCCAAGTGATATGCCATCTAAGGCTGATCAGATGAAGGCCCTTGAGAACTTCTTAAAAAATGATGGCAAGCTCACACAGGCTGAAAAGCAGTCCTTGACCGAGAACTACCTGAAGCTCTTAACCACACTTGAGAACATCGACAAAACCTACGAACAGATAGACAAGGTTACAAATAAGCTTACCAACAACTGGGAGATAGAAGATAAGTTTGATGTTCTTTCCAACAAGAATGTAAAGCTTTGGAACAAGATATATGATAATGCGACTGATGAGGATCTTGAGATAGAAGATAATATAGAGTTTATCAAGTCTTCAAAGGCTCTTACCGACAAGGAAAAAGAGACTCTTATCAAGACTCAGAAGGAAATCGATGCTCTCGTTGTAGAATATGACAAGCTCTATAACAAGGTTGAAAAGGCTACAAAGGAGCTTAATGCTAAGCTTGACTCTCTGTATGAGGATTCAGAGAAGCTTATGAATAAAATGCAGCCTTTAGCAGACAAACTCGGCAAGAAATTCAAAGAAAACTTTGGTTTCTGCGATGTAATGGCTTACTAGCCTTAAACTCTAAGGGGTAATGTGGATGCCAACGGTTAATAAATTCTCTTACAGGTACCTCCTACAGAGGATTTATACGCTGACACCTGTATTATAAAAAAATGTATGTGGAAAAATACAGTAACAAGGGTTACGCCTTATCTTAGGGCGTAACCCTTTGTTCGTCCTATAATTGACTTCTACTCTTGTCTTAAAGCATTTCGTATGCGATAATGTATATAACATCATTATAAAAAGAATTGGGGGCTATATATGGAGACGTCAAAGCTTATACGCATTAATGAGTCTATAACTCTTTATCATGGCTCAAAATCCGGCATTAATGGGAATATTACACCAACAAGCAGAGAACACTGCGATTTTTGAAAAGGATTTTATATGGGCACCGAAAAATCGCAGCCTCTCACACTAATTTGCAATTATCCAAATTCCAGCCTTTATACCCTAAATCTGGATTTAACAGGTCTTGATATTTTAGATTTGAATCTGGATTTAGACTGGGCACTGTTTGTAGCATATAATCGTGGCAAAATGGACCTTATTAAAGGCTCTTCGCTATACAACAGGTATGCTGACTTAGGTGGAAACTATGATATAATAAAAAGGCTATATTGCAAATGACAGGATGTTTATTGTATTAGACCGCTTTTTTTCAGTGGGATAATCACTGATATTGCACTTATTCACAGCCTTTCAGCTTTAAAGCTCGGTGAGCAGTATGTAGCCTTAACAAAGAAAGCCTGTGATAAAATTGAAATTATTAACAGCCAAGTCTTAACAGATGGCGAGCGTGAAAACTTAAAGCAAGAAAGCGAAATAAATCGTTCAAAAGGTGTTAGCTTAGCCGAGGAAATCTGTAGAAAATACAGGCGTGAGGGCAGATTTTTTTGATGAAATCTTAAATATGGAGAATTGAGATGAAAAAGTTTTTACACTCGAAAAAAATGCAACTCTGTGATATACAGGGAAGACTTTTTGAACTTGCACTTAAAAAGGGTTATGACTGTCCTTCTTTCATAGAAGCCTTTATGAATAGCAGGGTTGCTGCCTGTCTTGATGATGTTTACGACAGAATGCAATGGGCAGGCGAAGAATATATGCTCGAAGAACTAGGTGACGAGGTAAATGGGCTTAAAAAAGCAGGTACTATTTTTGATAATGAGGTAATGTATTGGACGGGCTATTGCTACCGTTATTGGCATTATTATACAAATGAGTCAAGCAAGAGGATATATACAATCGCAGACGCTAAAACCATGAGCGAGTGCTGGCAAGGTTTTCACACCCTCGATGTAGAGATGGCAATTGAGAACTTGAAGGAAATATACGCTCAAAAAACAGGCTATGAATATTTAATATTCCACTTAACAATTAAGCTTATAACCAAGGATTACGCCTTATCTTAGGGCGTAACCCTTATTTTTTACCGATTATTTGTCTTTTTCATCACTTATATAATGTCTTTGTCCTTATTTGCCTGAGTTTTACAACCTGTTCTTCTGCTTATATTCTAATCACATAGGAGAGTTTACATATTCCTCTAGCATACTCTCCTGGTAGGCCGCACGCCCCTCTTCTCTCATAAGCTCTGCAATTTTAAGGAGGGTAGCATCCCTAACTCCATCCAGTTTTTTAATTCTCTGCTTGGTCAGTTTCTCTTCCGACATATACTTTAGATATATGTCCGTTTCATACTTCCAAAAGATCAGCCTTTCTCCATATCTTTTCTTAAGTCTCTCGGCTATAAGAAGACCTTCAGGATCAAAGTCTCCTGCATAGGAAAATACTGTATTTTTGTCAAACAAGTCTAAAAGCATAAATACTGCCCTTCTTATCTGTCCATAACTGCATATGAAGGACTTTTCCGGAAAACGGCTTATAAGTATGGAAAATACTGCCGGATTCTCAACTATATATATCCTTCTATCTACGCTGTTTGTAAATGTTTCTTCCAGATTCGCAAGTGTAAGGAGGCTTAACTTAACCGGTTCTTTCTGATGAAGAAAGCCTTCCATCCCCTGATGCAAACTGCCATCCACACATCTTCCTCTTATTCCGTAAGCTATTACATCATTCGACAGAGTATCCTTTATAAGTCCTGCCTTAAACAACACATTACTTCTGTTCTCAGCTTCTGATAAATCATCCTCATATCCGAAGCGAAAATAATCTCTAAGAAATGCTGTAAGAAGATTCCCTGCCAAGGTGTTATCATCAAAGAAATGCGGATTCCCGGCAGCTTGTGCGGCAAACACAGCAAGCAGTTCTTTCTTTTTACCTCCCTGAAAGTAAGGCAGCATAGGAATTGCTTTAATTAGCTTTTTGTAAAAATAATCTTAAGCTCGTTTTTATCTGCATTGTAGCTTCTTGCAATGACCACTGCACCATCTGCACCTGTGCAAACACCCCGGTTAACCACTCCTTTATATATGCTTTATCTGTATATCCCGTTAGTTCTGCCAGATATTCTGCTCTTTTGCCCACGTTCTCTTCGCTCTTTTCTTTATTGGTACGAAGCTTTATCCCAAAGTAGTGGGTAATTATATCTAGGGTAGTTAGACTACTAAATCTGCTTTTTAGTAAGGCCTTTTCAAATAATTTTGCAGAAACTCTTACCTCTTCTTCTGATGTAAAGTCCTTCATCAAAAAGCTTGATATATCCTCTTTATCACCTGCGCTAAGTCCTGTAAGCACTGCTATCCCGCCTATCTTTCCATGACTTTCATATTTCTTTTTAAATTCATTAAATAGCTTTTCATAGACAGGCTTTTTCTTAAAATACTCTACCGCTTCATTTATCTCAGACAAAATTAGCCCCTTTCACTTACACCATCAACCAGCTCTCTCCTTGTTCCATTCCATCTGTATCTGATAACTGTTACATACTTTGCATTTTCAGGTCTTACAAGCTGATAGATAGCAAGAGCAGGAACGGTATCATAATCTCCCCACAGACTTTGTGAGTTAATCACGAAGTTGAAACTCAAACTCCGACATCAGCCTAAACATATCCCTGATATTGGTCTCGTCAACTCCTGCAAAGGCCTCATCCAGTGCCACGAGTCTAGGCGCATCCTCCCTTGCTCCCTGGTACTTAGCAACAACAGCAGAAAACAGCGGCACATACATAGCCATAGCCTTCTCTCCACCACTAAAGGTAAAGAAATACCCTATCCGTTAACTCCTTCTTGTTCTCTCCTGCCCTCTGATACATCAGAGTGAACTCATACCATTTTCTATAGTCAAGTATATCCCTTATGACCGCATAAAAGCTCTTCATTCCACCAGATTCTTCTGCTGCCTTCTTTGCTTCATTTATCTTAGAGCGAAAATGCCCCGACAGATTAGCGGAGTCCTCAGGCCTAAGTATCTCCTCATCCCTCATAAGTATATCAACCAGGACCTTCGTCCCAAGCTCCTCTTCCTTTTTCTGCCTTCTTTGGCTTCCAGGCAAGGCTTAAGGTTAGACCACTTGAGGTTTCCATTGATTCCATCAATAGCTTAATCTTTCCTACCCATTTTTCTGCAAGACGAATCTTTGCCCTTATCTTCCTGCCTACAGTTCCTATCAATATGTCTTCATAGATTTCCCTGTCGCTTTCCTTAAGGATGTTTTCAAGCTCCAAGACCTCACCATCAAGTGCACTTACAAGGCCTCCGAATTTTACCTGGCTTCCCTTGTATTTTGCAGAGATATCAAGCCTCTTCACATTTTTAACACTGCCGTAGTCCACAGCTTCCCCGGTAAACAGATAGTTCATATTTACATTATATCTGGTGAGTCCTCCCCTGTATTTATGGAAGGTTTCCTGCAGTCTTCCAAATACATCCTCCTGCTTTGTATCTCCCACCGCCTCTCTTAGGCTAAGTCTAAGCCTTTCTGCAAGCTTTAACACTTCTTCATTTAGCTCTAGTACCTCTACAAGCCCTAGCTTTAATTCATCCTTAAAGGCTCTTTCCATATCATCTCTGTGTTTTAGTCTTGACTCAAGCTGTGGCTTAAATCCCTCAAGGCTCTTTTCGATGTCAGCTTCTTCCTGCTTTCTTCTTCCAAGCGTCATAGAGGCTTCCGTTCTTACTAACGGTATCTCATTAAGCCTTTTTTCTATACTGTCAATCCTATCCTTTATCTTGTCATAATCAGTAAGCTTTAACTGCTCCCTTACCGAATCAAGCCTTGCTCTTACGTCCTTAAGCTCGGCTCTGTCTGTAGAGAGTTCATAGCGTATATTGTCAAGGTACTCTTCTACCTCAAGAAGATTTGTCTCCTTGAGCATATCAAGTCAAGCTTTGCAAGGTATCCTTTGTGCGAAGAGGATAGATTTACAAGCAGAACTCTATAATCCTCAAGCGCTGTATTAAGTTCTTCAAACAGACGAAGGTTTGCCTTTACATAGCATTTTCCACAGGCTTCACTTTGCTGCAAGCCTTATTTCATCAAATGCCTTTTTCTCACTGTCAAGCTCTGTTTTAAGCCTTGCTATATCCTCTAGTATCCCCTTAAGCCTTTCCCTTACTTTATTTAATTCTCCAAGGGCTGTATTCATACTGTCAGGCTTTGGAAAACTCTCCCATTCCTTATTAAGCTCTTCCTCCCTCGCCTGTATTAGCCCCAGATTTTCTTCCTTAAGTCTTATTTCCTCCTGTAAATTCCTAATATCATTCTCCAGCTCATTTATTTTTTTAATTCTGTAGTTTTCCCTGGAAAGTGCTCCTATAAAGCTTGCCTTATATTCTCCTGTGGTTTTTCCCTCTATTACTCCCAGCCCATAGCTTCCGTTTTCACCTATCCAGGTTCCGCTGTTTTCAGCTTTTCTTTACGGGAAATGCTTGAAAGAGCAGCATTTATCTTAAAATTTGAGAAGATATTATTGTACTCTTCCTCGATTTCAAATTTATTAAGTATATTATCATTTACAGTCTGAACATCATCAAAAATATACCTGTCACCAAGTCCCTTGTCCAAAGCAAGCACCTTTTCCCTGTCCTTACCTGAAACTATGATAGCATCAAGGATTCCCATGTCAAGCAGAGCCTCTTCAAGACTGTTTCTCTCGTCTTCCGCAAGGTTTGCTGCAAAGTCCACCGTCTTATAAAAGTTTAAGAATTCAATACCCTCTGACCTTTAGTTTTTCTCTATTTTTTTATTACACTTTCCGCTCTTAATGGCTCAGGGTCTTTTTATTCTGCCACTCTGCCAGTTCTAACTCCTTACCTTTTATTTCCTCTTTAAGAACCTGGGCTTCATTAGCTATTCTTAGCTTCTTCTCAAAGATTTCTCCATAAACTCTTTCATAAGCGGGCTTTAGAATATTTTTTATATCATAATAATTCTTGTTCTCGTCATAGTATTCTATTTCTCTCTCTATACTCTGTAAGTCCGCAGTTTCAATATGCAGCTCAGGTATTCCCCTTTTTCCCAGGCATATACCTCCTCCGTAAGCCTTTGCTTTTTCATCATGTAAGAGCATCTCACACTGCCTCTCGGTCTTTTCTAAATCATCCTGCTTACTCTTATATTCATCAAAGGCTTTTAGGACTCTGTCATATTTATCACTTTGTTTTGCCTCCTCTTCAAGAAGCCTCTTTCCTTCCTTTGCCTTTGCAGCATAGTCCTCGAAGGTCTTGGTGTGAGGCTCAAAAGAATATTTTTTTCATTTTTATTCTTTTCAAGCTCCTCCCTCATAAAAAGCAAAATCATCAAAAGGTACTGACTCAAGCTCATTATCCATCTCATTAAGGGTAGACTCACAGGCCTCCCACAAGGATTCCGCCTCATCTTTATCTTCTCTAATCTCCTTTTGTAAGCTTCTCTGTCTTTCCTTCTTATCCTCTTCCCTCTTTTTCTTTATCCTTTATGGTATCTTCCAAAGACAGGGCTTTGCCTTCAAGTCTTCCTTCATTTTCCTTAAGCTTTACTATCTCTTCACTTCCTAAGGAGTTCTTCTCTTCCCTTTAATCTGTTTTCTTCACTCTCAAGCTCTTTTAACGCAGTATCTTTTGATTCAATCTCCTTTTTACATCTTCAAGCCTCTTTTGATTCTCCGTTTCTTCTTTTTCTAAGTTTCTTGTAATCACCTTCCGCTTCCAAAAAGAAAAGCCTGCCTTGTTAAAAAAAGCACAACTTCGTTATATAGCTTATATACTTTTTCTATCTGCTTTCGCCGAAGCAAGGCTATCCTGCAGATTCTCAAGGTTTAGCTTAGTCTCATCCATCTTCTCAATTGCATCTGACATAGGCTTTAAGTCGTCATCTGAAAGAGGCTGCAAAGAACCGCTAAGTATCTCACTTATAAGGGTGGGCTTGAGGTCTTTAGACAGCTTTGGCGCTCTAAGCCTTATAAGTATATCTATAAGTTCCTTATATTCATCTTCATTTTCAAACCCAAAAAGTGTCTTATTTACCGCAGTCAAGTACTCACTCTGGCTCTCCATCACCCTTCCGCCCTCTGCTAACTTGTTTTTAAGCTCAGTCTTTTGAAAGGGTAATCTTGCCATCCATTTCCTTGTACAAAAGTATATCTTTCCCTATCCTTCTGCTGTCAGTAATCTGAAAATACCACGACTCTAAGGATTTATTTCTTCTTGCCCTTATACCTATGCCAAATGAAGCATACTCTTCATTTTCTTCTCTTTTAAGCTCCATATAGAGATAACCTGTGCGTTCTTCCCTGTCATCATCCTCTTCAAGAAGATAGTTCTCCATTTTCCTTGCCTTTGTACCAAAGGCATCAAGCCTCTCAGGCCTCATATTTCCGTCTAAAAGCAAGGGAATGAGGCTCTGCATGGTTACAGACTTGCCTGAGCCATTTGCTCCCCTAAGGAGCATCCTCCCATCATCAAACACAAATTCCTCGTCATCATAATACCAAAAATCCACAAGACCTACCCTGTTTATCTTCCAGTTGCTATTCATCTGCCTCTCCTTACTTTTCCTATTCCACACAGCTACACCTATCTTATTGCTAAGAGTGCAAACCTCTTCACTTATAACTGCTGCTTTTTACTATATCTATACAGTGTCCGTCTACACATCTGTTGCTAAATAATCCTTTGGATATCTTCCTGCCACCTTACCTACGATTGGATTGATTCTTACATCGCCGCCAATATATTCTACAAATTGAAGCTCCTTCATATACTCTGCTGCCACAGTGCATATTTCCTTAGTTGTCATATCTCTGTAGGTCTTTGCAAATCCGCTTCCATACAGCCTCTTCGTTTCCTCAATCAATTCATCAAAGCTTTCTGAGAGATAAAATAATGCTTTCATCTATACCCGGTGTAAGTTTATTTTCATCTATTCTCTTAAGAATCAGGTCATTTACAAGGAGTACTATATCAGACAAAGTATTGTCCTCAGGAAATGACCTCCCTAGTCTTGAACCCTCGTTTAACACCAGGTAGGCGCTTGATTTATGTAAATGAAGACTACAGTCAAACAGTCCCTCAAAGTCATCTGCTATTATCCCCCTGAAATTTCTTATATAGTTAAAATCCTCTTCCGTCTCTTCATTCCTATAAAGCCCGGGCGAGAGCAACAGCTTTCTGTAGACTCTCTGCCTGCGCACTATTCCCCTGTCTTCGTTGGTATCTATAAAGTCTCCCTCTTCAAATTCAGATATAGACTTGAAGTTTGATATGTCCTTAGTAAAATTCCTTACAAAATACCTGGATGCTCCCGTATTTTCATATAGCACTTCACTTACCCCATCCTTAGCAAAGTCTTCTTCATTGCCATCGTTAAGCTCTAATATTCCTGATGAGACCAGATACTTCATAACTTTGACAAGATACTTTCTACTTCTGTAGACCGTCCAGTCAATCTGCTCCACCTCTACTGTTGTCTGTATGTATTCTGTAAGCTCTGAAAGGACAAACTGCTCTCCCATATCCTTTTCTTCTAAAAACATAAGGGTAGTCAGGAAAATCACATATTCCATCTTGTCGCCAAATTCCCTTATTCCCATCCAGCTTTCAGCTACGGCAGGGATTTTCTCAAGCTTTATAAGATATGGATTGACAATCACCTGAAATCCAAGCTTCTCTATCAAAAACTGCTTAAACTTAGGCAGCTCATCTCTTACAGAATAATACAGCTCCCTATCCTTTGACTTTAATATCCATCTTTTACTAAGCAATACTTCCAACGCCTTCATCTATTTCATCCTCAAATATAATTTCATAAGACGGCATATACAGCACTCCGTCTTCACTTTTAATCTCACACATTTCATCCTTAACAGGATATATAAGCCTGAATCTTTTACCCTCTTCAGTCTTACCCCTGCCATCTTTATTTTCCAAGGCCTTTGATATCCAAGTTAAGAATACATCCCTCACAAAAGGAGTTATCTCAGGTAAGTCCTTAAATACAAGCTTCCCGTCTTTTATATAGCTTTTTAAGAGCTCTCTTTCAGCTGCAAGCTTTTCTATGGTTGCAAGCCTAAGTTCTTCTTTTTCCTTATAGTTATCCTTAATTCCGCTTCTTTTTGCTTTTTCCCTATAAGTCCTTACCCTTGGTATAACAGTTTTTATAGAAGCCTTTTCTTCATATACTCCGCTGTTTATGCTCTCTGTCTGCCTTTCTCCTATTCCCTTTAAGTGGAGTACTGTCTCTGTACCAAAGACAAGTCCTGCAAAGCAGTGGGCCTCATTTATATCCTCACATTCATAAAATACCTCTGCCAGCTTTTTATATTCTTCCCTCCTGTTGGCACTGCTGCCCCCGCTCTCGCTTATCCTCGCTGCATAACCCGTTATTTTGCGGATTATCTCATTGGTTGTATCAAAGACCTTAACTACCTCAGACTCCTTGCTGCCATCACTTACAAACCAGTCTTTTATACTATTAAATCTTCCCTTTATATTATCAAGAATTATCTCCTCATCCACAACAGTTTCAAGTCTCGGTATTGATAGTTCATACTGAAATATCCTGTTTATAAGCGACTCTATTGTTGTTTCCTCAAAACCCTTGATGATAGCCTCAATAATCCCTACATTTGTCTGAAGTCCCTTTACAAAACTCCTCAGATATTCAATCAATCTGTCCTTAAACACCAAGAATTCCTTTGTACGCATAAGGTTTTCAGCCTTCACACTGTTTAGCTCCCTCATATAGTCCTGATAATTCTGATTAAGCCTCTTAAAGTCATTGTTTAAATCATTCCAGTACGAATACAGCTTCTCATCATTTTCCTCTAACATCGAAGGAAGACTTTGCCAGGCTCATCCTTATTCTTTCAAGGAGGCTCGGCTCTAAGGAAGAGCTTTCTATGAAGAGATTCTCTATCCTTATTATCATTCGCTCTATTTCTACTGCTGTCTCGGATAGCTGATAACGAAATTTTCTTATTGGCAAATTCTTCCAGAGTTGCCGCCCTTCTTGTATCCTGCATAGCTAGAAGATTGCCCCATTCAGTAAGAGTCTTTAAGTCCTGCTTACACTGTTCTATGTTGTATTCAGCAAAATAAGCATCTTCTTTTAGTTCCTCAAAAACCTCTTCCTGATATAACCAATATTTCAATTTCTCATAATTTAAATAAAAAAGCCTGATAATGGGGCGGTATCTGTCTGAATTGTCCACATTCAGATACTTCGCCTCCACTACAGGCTTCTTAATAATCTCACTGACCTTCATAAGCATTTCCCTTCTCAAGTTATATAAACTCTTAACTAAATCATACGCTTATTATATGCCAAATACCCCATTTTTACAATGTACCTTTAGAGGCTATTTCCTTCTCTTTTGTTTTTGCGATGCTCTAGCTTACCAGACTTAACCAAGGGTTACGCCTTATCTTGGGGCGTAACCCTTGGTCTACTCTCTAATAGTTATCTTTAATCAGGTTTAGTCTATATTATTTACCCCATCTCCACCATTTCATCCACAATATTCATAGTGGAATCTCTGTGTGAAACAAGTAGGATGGTTCTTCCCTTGCTCCTCTCCTTTAGAGCCTTCAGTATAATTCCCTCATTTAGAGAGTCAAGATTGCTGGTTGGCTCATCTAAGAGAATGAAAGGCGCATTGTAAAGGAATGCCCTCGCAATACCAAGTCTTTGCTTTTCTCCACTTGAAAGTGTATCTCCAAGCTCGCCCACCAAGGTATCGTAGCCATTTGGAAGCCCCGAAATAAACTCATCTATTGAAGCTGCCCTTGCAGCCTCCCTTATTTCACTAAGTGTTGCATCAGGCTTTCCAAGTGCGATATTCTCAGCTATCGTACCTGTGAAAAGGTGAGTTTCCTGAGTCACATAGCCCTCAAGCTTTCTAAGATCCTCAGTAACTATCTTCTTTATATCCTTCCCTGAAATGAGAATCTCACCACCATCAGTCTCCCAGAACCTCATAAGAAGCTTAAGGAAGGTAGACTTACCTGAGCCGCTTGCCCCGTGTATGCCTAATATCCTGCCCTTCTTTATCTCCAAAGTGAAGTCTTCAAGGATAATCTTATCACCATAAGAGAAATCTACATTCTTTGCCTTTACTCCCGAAAAACTCCTTAAGAGACACCCCGTTCTTACCCTTTTTAACCTCGGCAACCTCAGGTTCTTCCTCAAGTAAGGCGAGCACACGCTCTCCACTTGCAAGGGTCTGATTCAGATTATTTGAAAGGGATGAAAGCGCTACTACAGGTCCCAAAGGAACTCATCATTGCAATAGTTGATATCACCACAGCTTCAAAACTTATTACTCCATTACTGTAGAGAATGAGAGTTAAGAACAACATTCCATAGGAGAATAACTGTATGGCTCCATTGGTAAAGCTTCGCTGTCTTCCCTCTGCCTCTGCCAGCTCTTCCTGTATCTTGGCCAACTTTCACTGACTTTCTTATATATAGCCTTTTTCTTCTTCTCTCCCGCACCATACTGAATAGTCTCATCTATACCACGAAGCTCACCAAGTACAAAGCTAGACAGCTCTCCCACAGAGTTTCTAAACTTCATTCCAAGGGCACTTCCCCTTCTGCCGTTAACGACAGGGATGATGGCACCTATTACCACATAGGCTATGAGTGCAAATACACCTGCTACTACCGAATAACTGCCTATAAACACAGTCATTATAAGAGATACAATGGCTGCAATGGCTATCGGAGATATTGTATGTGCATAGAAAACCTCCAAAAGCTCAATATCAGTAGTTATTATAGAAATGAGATTACCCTTGTCCCTGCCCTCGAGCTTAGCAGGGCAGAGCTTCCTAAGTGCCTCAAATATCTTATGTCTGATAACGTGAAGCAGCTTAAATGCTATAAAATGATTGCAATACTGCTCAATGTAGTGGAATACCCCTCTTAATACAGCCACAAGCACCATAGCTGTCATTATCTTGCTTACTTTCCGCACTAACTCCCGCATTTTTAGAGAGATAGTCCACAGCGCCAGTGAGGAAGCCTCCTGTAGCAAGACTAAGCGCCTTCGCCCCAAGTATGGTAAGTGAGATGGCACAGAGATAGCCGGCTACTCCAAGCAAAATAGCAACAGTCATTATATGCAAAAGTGGCTTTATAAGGACTATAAGCCTGCCCATAATAGCAAGTCCGCTTCTTCTTTCTTCTACATTTGGTTCTGTATACTCTATTTCTTCACCATTTTCTACGCTATCAGCCACTACAGCCTTTCTGATATTAGGCTTAAGCTCCTTCTTCTTTGCATAGGCTTCAAGGGCAGTCTGTGAGTTAAATAGCTTTGCATACTTGCCATTCTTTCCCAAAAGCTCTTCATGCGTACCGCTTTCAGCTATCTCACCCTTATCCATCATATAGATATTGTCAGACTCTATTACATTGTAAAGTCTGTGAGAAATCATAATGATGGTTTTCTTACCTGCAAGGCTCTTTATAACCTCCATTATCATCTCTTCACTTTCTGCATCTATATTTGATGTAACCTCGTCAAATATCATTACCTCAGACTTAGACAGCAATGCCCTTGCAAGTGCCAGTCTTTGAGCCTGACCGCCTGAAAGGTTACCTGCCTTTTCACTAATCCTGGTATCAAGTCCGTCTCTCTCCTCAAAAAGCGTATCAAGCCTTACCTTTCTTAGAACCTCCCAAAGTCTTTCAGGTGTGGCATCCTTGTCAGCCATTCTAAGGTTTTCCTCAACAGTTCCCTTGAAAATATAGCCATTTGACTTAACTAGGGTCACCTTTTTAAGAAGGGAAACCTCATCTACTTCCCTAAGCTCCTTACTGCCTATCTTTATACTGCCGGTGTAGCCCTTATTTCTTCCTGAAATTATACCTACAACCGTACTCTTGCCGCAGCCCGACTCACCAACAATGGATGTAAAGCTTCCCTTAGGAAATAGCAGGTTTACTTTTTTTAATATATTTCTTTCTTCTTCATATCTAAAGCCCACATCATAGAGGCTTATCACAGGAATACCCTCATCTAACTCTTCGCTTCCCTTCTCTCCCTCATCAGTATCAAGAAGCTCAAATATCTTGTCGGAAGCTGACATTCCATTCATTGCTATATGGAAATACGAACCTAGTATTCTAAGAGGAAGGAAGAACTCTGATGCAAGGAGAATCACCGTAAGCATGCCTGCAAGGCTTATCTCTCCCTTCATAAAATATCCTATTCCTACTAACATACCCACTGCAGCCCCGCCATAAGCCATTACATCCATAACAGTTGTCGAGATTAGCTGCATGGTAAGAACCTTCATTGTTATCTTCCTAAAATGAGATGCCTCCACATCCATTTCGGCAGCCTTTTTCTCTCGTCTGCCCTGTATATTTTGGAGGTGGTAAGTCCCTGAAGATTCTCTAAAAATGTATCTCCAAGCTCAGAATACACTCCCCAGTATTTCTTAAAGAGCTTTCCTGCTATCTTCATAACCGCCACTATTGAAACAGGAATGAGTGGTACGAGAAGAAGGAGAACAAGGCTGACTGCAAAGTTTACCTTGATGGCAAGCACCACAAAGAGAATAAGCGGTGCTGACATACTGTAGGCAAACTGTGGAAGGTACCTGCCAAAGTAGGTTTCAAGCTGCTCCACTCCCTCTGAGCTAAGCTGAACCACCTGAGAGGTAGACACCTTTCTCCCTGTAACCCTGCACCAAGCCTAAGGAGCTTGTCATAGATTTTCTCCCTTATTATCCTCTTCACATCTACGCTTGCAAGATAAGACTCCTCTGCTTCCAGCTCTTCACAGGTAACCCTTATTATATACACTACTACAAAGGTAATGATTGCTATAAGGACAGCATTCCTGTCAAGTGCACCTCCTACAGCGTCTTCAAGCACATTGGCAAGTGTAAATACAAGGACTATCTGAGCAATTAACGACAGAATCTGAAGCAATATGTGATAAATAATGTGCTTCCCGGCGTGTGACAATAGTCCTATCAGTCTCTTTTTAATCATTGTCCTCTCCCTCACTTTCTATACCGGGTGGATTCTCCCCCTCGGTGTAGTTCTTTACCCCAAATATAAAGTAAACCACATGGCAGACCCACACTATAGCGAGTACTATCCTGCCAATAGGCACATTTTTCATCATAATAAAGCCAAATCCCATTACCAGGGTAATGGAGATAATAATCCTTATTTTGGTTTTAACAGTCATCCCTTTTTTCTTTACAAAGCTCTCAAGGTTTTTCTTGTAAAGATTGGTTGATATAAACCACTGATGAAGCCTATCCGAGCTTTTTGCAAATGCAAAGAGGGTTAGCATATAAAAACGGAAATGAAGGTAAGAGAGGAACTACAACTCCCTATAGTACCAATGCCAAAGCCAATAAAGCCAAGTATTATCCAAAATATCTTTATAATCTTATGTTTTTCCATTGTCTTCCTTTCACTACAATAATGATGCAAACAGCCTTAAGAAGAGCTGTCCAAGCCTTATTACCGATCTTTTACCTGTGCTGTATTCTTCTGTCACTTCCCTGCACTGCCTAAATGTCTTCTCAAAGTCCTCTCTCATTTCGGTTGCGATACCCTCATCTACGATGAAGCAGGCATTTTCAAAATGATGGTAAAGGCTTCTATAGTCCAGATTTATAGTGCCACAGACAGCCATTTTATCATCTACCACATCTCATCTTTCGCATGGCTAAATCCTGGAGTCCACTCATATATCCTCACTCCATTTCTTGCAAGACCGTTGTAGAAAGAGCGGGTTACCTTATATACCAGCTTTTTATCAGGTATGCCGGGAGTTACTATCCTCACATCTACTCCACGCTTGGCTGCAAGAGAGATTGCCTGGCTCATTTCATCTGTAATTATCAGGTAAGGAGTCATAAAGTAGCAATATTTCTCTGCCTTATTTGCCATGCTTATATATACATTTTCTCCCACCTGCTCTTTGTCTATCGGGATATCCGCATAAGGCTGTACAAAGGCCTTGCTCTTTGCCACATAGTCGGTCCGTGGAAGATATTTTTCGATGTCAACATCATCCTTGTCAGAGCGCTTTACTGCATTCCACATCTCTAAGAATGATATTGTAAGAGACTTAACCGCATCTCCCTCAAGCCTTATTCCTGTATCCTTCCACATTCCATAAGGGATGGGTTAGGTTAAAATACTCATCTGCAAGGTTATAACCGCCCGTAAATCCAACCTTTCCATCTACTATAGTCATCTTTCTATGGTCTCTGTTATTTAAGAACACATTGATACCGGGCATAAACGGATTAAACACCCTGCAGTTAATCCCAAGCGACTTAAGCCTTTTCGCAAAGTCTCTATTTACAAAGCCCACAGAGCCTACATCATCATAATACACTCTGATTTCCACGCCCTTTCCCAGCCTTCTCCACAAGTATCTCTTCTATTCTTCCCCAGGCAACTGTATTCTGTATGGCAAAAGTACTCCATAAAGATAAACTGCTCTGCCTCCTTTAGAGCTATAAGCTGTGCCTCAAGCCCATCCTCAGCTCTGTCATAGTAGGTGACATCTGTATTTTCATATACGGGATAGTGCGAATATTTACTTAAGTAAGCCGCAATCCCTGTAGGCATTGGGTTCACACTCCTCCAGTTTATCTAAGACGTGTTTGTTCTCAGGTAAAAGCGGAAATATCTGCTCATCCACCTTCTTATAACGCTCTTTCATCTTCTTCGTACCGCCATTTAAGCCGACAAGCAGGAAAAGGGTTACTCCCACAACATGAGTAGCCAGTATAAGCAGTATCCAAGGCATTTTCATAGAAGCTGTCTTATGCTCACTGTATATATATAAGCCTAAAGGTATGGTAATGATTCTGATTACAATCTCTACCAACACATAGTCCATGTAGAGAAAAGTTTATAAGCATCAGGATAAGTCCTATCTCAAACAGAATTGACAAAGACAATAAAGCTCATTCTCTTGATGCCGTTTCTGGTCTTACTCTTGCTTTCTATGGTCTTTATTTTTATCCGCCATCATACCTCCATATTCGGTAAAATAATCAATGACTTTCACTATCGTATACTATTTTTAACCTAACAACGCTTTTTAATTCAATGATATGGGACTCTAAATGTATATGACAGACTTTTGTAAATTTCACATTTTTTTGATGACAAAAGATAAAAACTGTGATACACTATAGTTTGATTGGTTACTTTTTGAGTTTTTGTCTTTCTTGCAAATACATTTATGTAACCCTTTGTATTATAAGTCATACATTACTCAACAAATCAGCCGATAAAGCCGACATTATTAACAGATAGTCATTTAAGGAAGGACGGAAAAAAATGTTAAATAATAAGAACCAGAAATTATTCACTCTCTCAGCAAAGAGGAATTTGCTGTGGTTTACTTGCAACAGGATTGCTTATACAGACCGGCACTTACCCAGGCTTTATGCAGCTACCTCCGGTCATAATATCAGTTATAGAAATGCTCTCGCCTCTCTCTCAGACAGCGAGCTTCAGACTCTTCATGAAAAAATATGCAGTCTATGGGCTTATACTCAGGCTGAGGACGAGGATATCCTTATCAATGAGCACGAAATCACCCTAGATGTGGGTGATACCTTTAAGCTTGAGCTTAAAAGAACAAACGGTGAAGCAGTACACGGTGTGGAATGGTTTGTAAAGACAAGGATTCCTTATGATGAGCTATTTACTGCTGAAAAGCTACAATCTCCAGGATGGTGCCTGCTCTATAACAAGTGACGGGACTTGTGACCGCCAAAAAGGCTGGAACCACCGAGTATTGGGCAAAGTACGGCGATGCCCTTTACAGATGTGTTGTAGTGGTAAATCAGGCAGGAGAAACCGCTCTTTCCAAAAAAGTAGTTGAGATAGCTGATAAATTCAGGCATTTGAGCGATGTAGACAAGGTAATGGCTGTCCACGACTATCTCATAGACCACATAGAGTATTCCAATCCTCATATCAGAAGCTTTGCCTACGGCGCTTTGATTGAGGGAAAGGCAGTGTGTCAGGGTTATGCCCAGTCCCTTGCCATGATTCTTAATAACCTGAATGTTGAATGCCATACAATAGTAGCCATGACCAAAGGCTCAAATCCTGTGCTGCACGAGTGGGTAAGAGTGAAGCTTGATGGAAAGTGGTACTACATTGACCTCACCTGGGACGATACCCCTTGGGCAGAAGACAAGAACTATAAATACTTTTTGATAAATACTGATATGATATCAAGAGACCACGAAACAGGGTATTCTCTTGCAGGCGGACCTGAGGTAGATGGAAGTAAATATCTCTATTACGCTTACAAAAAGCAGGGAATATTTGCAGAGACAAAGGATGATATCGATAAGATTATAAGAGACCAGATTAATGCTACAAATCAGTCATATACTACGGTAAAAATAGCAGTGCCTGCCTCGGTCCCTGACTATGAGATTCATAGTGCGATAAGGAGAATAGCAGGGAGCCAGGCGACCTTAAAAAGAGTTAAATGACATTAAAAATACAAGTGGCAGTTATCATCATTACGGCTTTAATGTAGGCTTTATAAAGGCGGTTCCTACATCAGACGCCGAGCTTACGGGAATCAGGCCTATAAATGCTGCGGGCGGTACCACTACGGGCTTAGAGCTTACTTTTAGTGAAGATATAGGCGAGCTTACTCCTTTCAATGTAAAAATTAGTGACGCCCATATTACAGATATCAAAAAAACAGGAACAGGCATTTACGAGCTTAAATTAGGGGAGCTTTTATCCAGAAATGATACTGACCTTACTGTTTCAGTAAGTAAGAGGGGATATAATATCTCAAACAGCGAAAAGACCGTGCATATAAGCGTAGCTAAGGAGGCTACACCCGATGTTGGCTTTGAAGCTACAGGGCTTAAGGAGGGCAGGCTTGTAAATGTAGAGCCCGGGCTTAAGTACAGTGTGGGAGACGGCATCTGGCACGATATAACCTCCACTTCACCTGTTGATGTTACTACAATTTATAAGACTCCAATTTCAGTAGTAAGAAAAAGCACAGGAGAAGGCAGACTGGATTCAGAGGCCCAGTTTATTCGTCCTATCAATACCAGAGAGCCTATGAATCTAAGAGCAGTTAACTGCAGCACAAATAACAATGACGGTAAAATCCTCTATCTAAACCGTCAGATGGAATACCAAAAGAGTGGCGACAGCACCTGGGTGTCAAGTCCCGGCAAAGAAGTTACAGGACTTTCAAGCGGAGAATACAAGGTAAGATATAAGGCTAGCGGCCTGAATCTGGCCTCAAGCGAGGTCACAGTGACCGTAAATGCAGGCCCTGCAAGCACAGATGTACAAAGACCTTACACTCCTATATTTAGGGCCCGGTGTAAATGCCGGTACAGGCAGTCCTACAGGCGAAAAATAGTGGCTCAGTGGGCGGCTCTTCTGCCGGTGAGGTTGGTGGCTCTTCTGGTGGCGGCTTCGCTGGTGGCGATTCTTCTAGTGGTGGTGGCTTTGCCGGCGGTGGCTCTGCTGGTGGTGGCTTTTTGCCGGTGGCGATTCTTCTAGTGGCGTCTCTACCGGTGGCGGTTTCACTGGCGGTGGCTTCGCTGGTGGTGGTGCTTCAGCAGTGGTTCTGCTGGCGGTGGCTTTGCCGGTGGCGGCTTCTGCTGGCGGTGGCGGTTTCGCTGGCGGTGGTTTCACTGGTGGTGGCTTCGCTGAGTGGTGCTGATACCGAGGCTGATAGCAAGAAAGGTTGATGACCTCTAAGCCTGATGATGCAGGCGCAAAAAGAAGTTGAAAGCAAAGGATAATACAGCCTCTTCTACCGAAGGCACTGATGTTATAAGCATTTCTAAAAAGGTTGCTTCTTTTTTTCAAAGTCTGACCTTAGTGACATTGTTAAAGTCAGGTGTTAAAGCGCTTAATATTACAGACAACAAGGTAAGGCTTAGCTTTGAAACAAAAGGCAATTAAAGCAATTAGCAAGCAGACAGAGGAAGATATAAAGATAAAGGTAACAGGCAATAATACCGTAGGACTTTCCTCTAAGACAAAAGAAGCTTATAGGCAGCCATCCCTGTATATGATATCAGTATTTCAGGAAAAATACGGCACAAAAAAATAACCAATCTCGGTAAGGGATATGTGACAGTATCCATCCCTTACAAGCTCGGTAAATCAGAAAAAAGCAGAAAATGTAATCATATATTATATTGACAAAAAGGGTAATGTTAAAAAAGTGTCAAAGGCAGTTTATGACTCTAAAACAAAAACCATAACCTTTGCAACAGGCAGGCTTACCCGCTTTGCTGTAGGGATATAAGAAGAAGTAAACCTTCTAAATATGTTTTACTTTTAATAGCCCTCCGAATACTCGGAGGGCT
>BNJV01001434.1_pt1 | contig 60625 bp, 69 predicted proteins | sample 8540591 | NCBI WGS metagenome assembly BNJV01 (sample SAMD00202457, study PRJDB9452) | human saliva metagenome | host: Homo sapiens | reverse complement strand
TGGTGTCGACAGATAAATTAAGCGAAGATAAATTGAACCACTAAACATAAGAAAAATCTGTAACGTTTCGTATTAAATTTGTAAATCTATAGAGAAATTGATTGACCAGCTGATCTCACATCACGGAACATTCCTTCGACCGTCCTTCACGTTTCAATATTAAAATTACCCTCTATGGACTTAATCCTATCCTTGCAAACAAGTTTTATAGATCCTTTACGGAAAACAGCCCCATAAGATCAATAAAAATATTACCAGAACCAGCTTCCATTATGTCATTAAACATACCCTCACTCCCACAACATAGATATGCCTTTCGCTGTAAAAATAGATGGTATGAGTATCGGTATCGGTCCAGAGAAGAGTGGTCTCAACGATCCGTGGAAGTCCAGTCCGCATGCCCAGAAAACATCTTATTTATCGCTATCTGCGAGATCTCCACAAAAAGCCTGGGTAAGGGAATGAATGCGCGTTTGATTGTGATGTCGCATCCAGCATTCTGAGCGGCTCAGCCACTGCAGGCGGAGTTATTGTGTCCCACCCGGTGTACCATAGACTAACGGTCTCACGGTACATTGGTAACTGCAGTAAAAACACGATCTCCTCTGACAGGTGCCTTCTAGAGGTCTGAGCAACCTTACGCCAAAATTAACCGAGGCAGCGTAGCGCAGTCGCTGCAAAGTTGCGATCAGCGATTTTACAGGATTACTGGCTTTTTGGAATAGGTTGAAAGTTAGCGTTATAAGCTGAATATCCCCAGCTGCGTGTAAAGCAATAGTTTCGTTGAGGCGTGATGAGATCGAATTAATAGATCATAGGTGCCGTTATCTAAACGAGGTATTCTCACCAACACTTGAGATGTAAAGGGCTACAACCCTGTGTGATTATCGGTGGTACGACCGACTGAACAGCAGTGCTTTTCTTGAACGTCGAGGCCTCACCTCCAGCCATAGAAAAGTCAAGTTCACGGAAGTAGCTGCACGGTCAACTAATAGTGGAGCTGCATAAACTGGGCTACCAAAAGTCATGGATGCAAATACTGGAGTGCCTAATAAAGTTTCAAAGATCCACCTTGAGCCCTGGCCAGCATTTCTGGCCACACCGAAGACCAGACTGTTTTAGTCCTTTATCTCTCTCACTTATTTAACTCGTACATATACTATAAATGTATTGTACCATTATACATAAGGATTTTATAAATAGCTAGTGCTTAAAATGAGTTTGCAAACGTCTATTTTTGCACTTACCGATAAATTAAATTATCTTCTGATCAATAACCCTCAGCTTCGACATCCTCCGTAAGATACTTTTTGCCGGATTTATCTTTTTGCGAGAATTCTTGAACGTGCGCTGGAGAATAATAATGTTACTAAGATCAGAGACACCATGACAATAAGCATAGTACCAGCAGCATGACGGCTACGGCTGTTGAGGTGATAGCCGAAAGATAATCATAAAGCCGGAAACTACGGAAATGATATTCATAAGAATAGAGGCGGTGAAGGCGGAATTTGAGATTTCAAGAGCTACTGTCATACGTAATTTTGTTAAGCTTGAGATTACGGACATAGAAAAGCCGACAGCAATCGGAATAATGCTGAGGACCCTAGGTTAATAAGTGATTGTGAGACCGAGGCAAAAGTTAAAGGAACCGAGATACGGTACGAAATAATGCCACGTTTTTACCAGTGAGATCCGCAGTAATCATACTAAGTCCGGCAGAGACTAAACGCAATAATAAAAATCCATCTAGTGATTTTGAGGCTCAAGGTCGGGAAAATGAAAAGTTCCGATTGCAATCATCAGAACTCGTAGTGTTGATTGCAGCGTTTAGTAGTTATTGATCTTACTTGCAAAGTCTCTCATATTTCCCTTTTGTTTAATTATTCGTATTGTAGCATAATAGATGAACAAACAAAAACATCCTGTCGGATGTTCTATACTGGTGGACGATAGAGGACTCGAACCTCTGACCTCGTCCACGTCAAAAGACGCGCTCTAGCCAACTGAGCTAATCGTCCAGCAATAATCTTAGCATGATTTTTAAAATATACAAGAAAATAGGTTTTGGAGTAGAAAAACAACACACCAGATTTGGTTCTAAAAATAAAAATAGACCATCTGAGTCATGAGCTTTTCGCCTGGTAGCGCGTGTTTTTATTCTCTTGATGCTTTTAGCGACGTTTTGCTTTTTGCGGTTGCGCCTTTATCACCATAAGCGCGAATGCTGCAACAAAAAGAAGACGGCGAGTGAAGTTGAGATGTAATCTGCGTTTGTAAAGTTTGTACCAGGAAGATTGATCCACCAGTATCTGGTACGAGCGGAGCTTTGAGGTGTAGTCAAAACAGTACTTGGCGTTACGATCGAGAATATTACCTAAATTATCATAGGCGGTAAAGACTACACAGTAGTGACCATCTTTAAGATTGTTCTCTGTAACTGGCACAGTCCAGTTGGTTGAACCACCGTGTCCACCAGTGGTGTCAGTGGTTGGCACATTGATTGAGCTGGTAGGACTGGTTACATTCGATCCTAGATCTGGACATCGACATGGTCGACATTTGGACCGTGATCAATAATTACCTGAGGATTATTGTTATTTTGATCGTTTCCGTTGTCTTTGATTTTAAGCGCACGATATTCAAAGGTCACAACATCTTCGGTTGATGGCTATTGTTGATCATTGAAATGATTTTTATACGTACCATATTTTCCACCGTTTAATGCGGTAAGGTCAACCTGGTCTTCATGAGTACCAGAAGTGGCATTACTACTGGATCAGCCACGGAGATCTGAGGCATTGATAGAGTCGTTTCAGTGCTGCATCATCTTTTATAGACAATGCGCCACTGAATATTCTTAGCTTCACCATGCTGTTGCCTGACGGTCACCTTGTCTGAGATAAGGCGTTTCCATCTGTTGGGAGCTCAATCTGAGAGCTTCACCGCTTGGAAGCACTGTTAGCTGGACAGTAACATTAGTACTATTTGCTGCATAGGTAGGCAATGCAGCCTGAACGATTAATCCGGCCATAGTAAGGAGGCTAAACCGAATAGACCGATTATTCCTTTTTCATTTTTCACTCGCTATTTTTATTTTGAACGCTTGACGACTCCGCATCGTCCCCTTCTTCTTAACTTATCATCCTCGCGATTAGATACATAAGCTTCGATTTCTGGGCTTTGCTCGCTTTCTGTAGAGGATTATAAACCAGGCAATGTGATTGTCAATAGCATAAGCAGAATTACAATCATAAAGATCGGGATAATGAGAACACTGTTGTACTACTCGATTTATCCAGTGCATTCATGCTGGATGTAATGCGGTAAATTCCGAGGCTGGTGTATCCTCCCAAAGCATTTCAATGGTGCGAGTGGTCTCTGAAGTACGTCATAGCCTTTTGGTTATCTTCATAGACGACGCCATCAAAGATTTTTCAACTTTTAATGAAAGATAGCATTAAAAATCTGCGTTGCCGTCTGTTTTTACAGAGCCAGTCATCTTGACTTTGCCGGAAGTATAAAAAACTATCCATATTATGGTTCAGGATCTCGCTGATTCTTTGGTTTCGCCACTGCGCTGAAGACGCGGTAGCCAAGCTCGCGAATTCCACCTGTTATTGTCGGTGAATTGCTTTCAACAAAGATCATAGACATCGACCACCGCCAGGGAATGTCGGCTGAACAGATGGATAATGACTTTTGCGCTGCCGTGAACCGTGTAAGTATTTTCTTTTAGCATATTCGCCTGCTTCATTTTTGAAATCAATCCAGCGACGAAGCATGGTGCGACTTGTCTCCATTGGAGAAGTTTGGACTGTATTTTCGTTAGTAACGGAATACGGAGTAACATAAACCTAAAATCATAGGAGTCAGTACCAGTATTGTCGACATTAAATGAATATTCGTTAGTCTCTGCTTTATTTTAACGAAACGCGATTATCAGTCGGAGACCTGAATGCGCATGGCTGGTCGGTCTCTTCGGCATGGACAACAGGGGTTCTCGGGATAAAATGTAGCACCTGTAACTACTCCGACGGCTAGAGACAGACAGCTATTGCTTATTTAAGAAGCGAGTAAGATTCTTTTGGTTGAAGTAATTTTTAGATTTTGCTAACATGATTTATCCCGGTTTTCCTATTAATATTAAGCACGTGAATTGGTTTTACGCTCGCGATTTCTTTGCAACAAGCCAGAAAATAACAGATAGAATGAAGAGAAATAATGGCTACAATGAGCCAGACTGGACAGACAATAACTAGTTTTGCGCTCGTTTTTGGTTTCCGAACCGTATTTAATAATTTACTACATTGAAAATACCGATAGTTGGTGAATTACCCAAAGCTCTTTTATGGTAGCGCTTAGTGGCAGGTAGAGTATTGAGGACGTTGGCTTCTCTTCGTTTTGTATAGATTTCTTCGTTTTGAGAGAATGGATAAACCTCAAAGACTTTACACTTAATTCGGCGTCAACGTACTACAGTTCTCACCACGGCTTTCACCAAAGATTGGAGGATTAAAGAGGAATGATGGCAGTTTATTCTCCAAAATCCTGGTACAACGATTAATTTCACCATTAATGTGCGAATGATAACCATTCCAACGCGTGAGATAGCCTGAATGTTTGACTTATCGTCGTTTTCTTTCACAGCTTTCGACCATGATAGCGCCATACTGACCGCCGCCTGGCGCATTTTGGAACATGGATGGTATAATTTAGGTCACTTCGGTATCGGACTGAGATGACCAGTATCCTGACTAAAAGTAAAACCAGTTAGCGATTTTAAGTCCATCCTTAGAGCCGTCGAAGACTGGATCCTAATTTTCGCCCTTAACTTCATAAGAAGAGGCATAGACTTTTAAAATCAAAAGCACCGGTACTGATGTTTTGAACCTGAAGCTGCCTTCTCTTACTTCACCTGGCTCAAGACCACCGAGCTGTTGTTTTTGATGGAGAAACCTGTAAGAATGTCTCTCATGGCCCTACTGCAAAGGTCTGGTTTGAGGAAAGCAGAGTGCACAAATCGAGAAAAGTGCACAAGCAAAAATCTCCATTAAAATATTATGTTTTTAGTCATTAATCCTCTTTTATCTAGGTAATATTATACACAAGCAAAATCAAATGACAGCAAAAACCGCCCTGATTCGGGCGGCTTTTTGACTTCTAATCGAGGTCACAAATTAGAGAGGGTTGCGGTATAGACAATGTGTCTACGTAAGTGCCTTGAGCTTGTGCAGTACCGGCTGCAACACTGTAGGTCATCTGAATGTCTTCCTGAATACCAGTGTGGGCAGTGTTTGAATTGGTCTTGATCACCTGGTCGGTTGTAGCACTGCAACCTTAGTTAGGTCACCACCAGAGGTTTCCAGGCCTGCAGTACCAGCAAATGAGGCTGCCGGCAGCTGGGATGGTCTCAGTAGTATCACCAGAAGTCATAGCAGTAGTTGAATCCATGTCTTTGACAGTGAGTTTGTAACTCGTTTTTGCTGTTAGCAGCGACGGTTAATTTAGTTTTAAGGTAGATATGAGCACTTGGAGTCATGGTGACTTCAGTCTGAAAGGTCGTCAGCCGAAAGTGCAACAACTGAGCTAACTATTTACTTTTAACAGCAACTACCTGGCTGCTAGAGGCAGCAAAAGTTGTTATATGGGAGGAAGCGATGCCGAGGGCAGCTGTTTGCCAACTCCCAACACGACGCTTTTAATCTTGACATAAGTTCCTTTTTGTTTTATTGATATAACCTTTGTGCTTATATTATAGCTTGCTACGATATGTATGTCCAATCATTTTAATGATGATTATGAGTTAATTTTAACAATCCCTTGAGTATATATTTTGGGTTTTTGATTCCCCTGACTTGAAACTAAATTAATAGAAAAATAGCCGCTTTTTGCGGCTATTTTAGGTTTGTCTATTCTTATGCTTAATTATTTAGCAACGACAGTGTAGACGATAGTGTCTTGGTGAAGTACCAGGAAGCTGTGAACCACCAGTTGCGATGTTGTAGGTCATATTAAGATTGTATTAACTGTCATTGGATTCTGCAACTTTTGAGCGGTTTCGCTTTGTTTACCATAGCGGTATCTGCAGTGAGAAGTCCACCCTTAATGCTCCAGGAACCTGAACCAGCAGTTGAACCAGTAGTGCCGGCATCGACAATATCAGTACCAGCGACAGTACCAGTGTGACCAGAAGGCGGGTCATATTTGGTATCTTCATCGACGTCCTTAACGTTTTACTCACCATACCATTAGCAGCGTTAGCTGCGTGGGAAATGCCTGAAGTAGCGTTCTTTGCCTGGTTTTGGGAGCTGCGTACCACCATTTGCGGTACCGTTGTCAGTTGAACAGTAGCAGCGTCACCTACGGTAAGCTGGACTACAACGTTCTGCTGCTGGGGACTGAACCATCAAGAGCGATTGGACAGCGAAGGTTGCGGACTCGGGAGAGAAGCAATACCTAAACCAGTGATAACACCGAGAGTTGCTACGATTTTTGCATATTTTTGACACAAATTTCCTTTTTCTTTTATGTTTTTATTTTTGTTAATCTGAATCTTTTGTATGACCTCGGTTGGTATAAGTATATTAAACAAAAGCAGTTTAGTCAACACATTTTCTTCAAATTGTTTATGTATAGTAATATTTACTATGATTTTACCCCTGTTATTTTTAGTCTAACCTCATATCACATAATACGTACTGTGTCATTATTGATACACTGTAATATATATTAGAATTTAGAATATTTTTAATTTTAATGTCCACTTTTAAAATTCCAGCATTGATTCAGCGCGGTTTTGTGGTATAATTCAGGTATGCACCTGTGGTGAAATTGGTATACGCGCCACCTTGAGGTGGTAGTGCTCGTGTGCTAGTTCGAGTCTAGTCAGGTGCACCATATAAAGTTAACTCTAACGGAGTTCTTTTTATGCACCTGGAGCGTCCCAAGGCGAAACAGGTGCACCATATAAAGTTAACTCCTAACGGAGTTCTTTTTATGCACCTGAGCGTCCTAAGGGCAAACACGTGCACCATATAAATATTTATTTTTCCCCTTTTGTACCTGGAGTCTTACAAGATTATATAAGAATATCCGTCAAAAATAGGACATCATCGTCGGTCAAATGGTGTACCTTATAACCCTTAGATTCCAATCTTTCAGTTGCCCTTCTTATGCGCTCAAAATATTTTTCTTTCTATGCATGCGGAATTATTACATCTTTTAAAAACTCCCATCCTGTCAAAATTGTTCAATCCTTTTGCCAGATTTGGATTATCAAATTCTTTCTCACCTTCGATGGTGGACAACAAATAATGGAACCAGCGCTGGAACCAATATATAGCCAATTCTCACGAATTCTTTTTATAATCTTATCTGCCCTACTTTCTTTAAGTTTTTCCATCAAATAAAATGTATCTCGCCCGCAACCAAGACAATATCGGCACCAACAATAGCTTGAATTTCTTCTTCATTTTATTTTTATATCCATCTCGACAATATCAAGGCCATATTTTTCGAGCACCCAATTCTGTCAGCCTCAACAAAAAATCCTTATTATCATATGGGTCACCGGCGGTTGGAATAAAAATTGCTTTCTTTCCGACAAAATTCTCCCTCATGTTGATGATTTTTGTCATAGAAACCATGGCATATGATGCAAGATATAATTTCATAATCCTTTTCGTTTAACTCCCTATTATTTTTAATCTAATTTTTATATGACATCGGGGTTTTATTATAATTATTTATCCTATAAAAACCTTTATCAATTATAGTCATCACTATAGACTGCGTGTTCATACTGAGGACATAAAGATATCATAATTATTTGCAGTGGCTGCAAAATTTCAATTCATTCTCCGACATCTCAAATTCAACTCCAATTGAAGAAACTGGACGATTTTACCTCAATATATCTTAACCTCATTATCACACTGAATATCATAAACCATAACCATCGGCACCATCTGGATTAATACCTTCTTCCTTCGCGTATGCTGAAACCCAAAGTATATTTTTCTTGTAGCCTGCTTTTCTTAATTCTTCCAGAGCAAGCTTTTTCTGCTCTTTTAGCTCGATCTTCTCTGGACTTTCTAGCTACTATAGACATTCTTCGTATACTTGCCTCATCACTACTTTTTATAGCTTTTTCAGACTTCGATCCTAACTCGTCAAACGCCACAAAATGTGCCTGTTGCGATAATGTGTTTGCAATTTTTGTATAATCAAAATGAATTGTTTTTATCTTATTGCATACTTATTTTCATTTTTATTACTTTTTCTAGATCTTTAATATCATCTTTATCCTCTTTGATGTCACTAAGGTATTATTAGTCATTGGTATTTTCTTATGTCTACAGCTTCAACATCTGATCCGAACCTCACTCCATATCCTGTTTGTTGAGTAGCTTCATTTTCTTTAATCTTAGATATTAGATCATTCATTTCACTACGAATAATAGCAAGTTCCTTTAAATCTCAATAGGCTCTCAAAGCGATTATCATCAAGTACTTGCTCTAGCAAATCAATATGATCTGAAAATTCATTACATAGATATCTATACGCGTCGTTTCGATATAAATCAACATTTTTCGACCACAATGATATTCTCATTCAAGATTGGGTATACACCAAATAAATATTCAAGCATATTTGAGTCCCTGCACGAGGGGATACTATTTATATAAGTACATATTCTCTATATCTATTTAATTCACCAATGTAGGTTGATTTTTCTCTCAATGATGAGTTCTGCAATTTTGGAGTAAAGCCTACGCTTGTAGTCATTAAAATACTTTTGTCCCTTAGGTTATTTAGTATTTCAGCGTTCTCACTAGAATAATCAGTCTTCCGGTGCTGAGATTAGATTAAGTCTCTCCTCCGCTTCTAACCACGCATTGCCACCGAACTCATTCCTTACTCTTTTCCATTCTAGAGTTTATATCACGGGCCTATTGTACGAGCAGTACCTTCTTTATCTAGGAAACCATAGTGTAATCTAAATATATCACTTAACGAGTCCTGAAATTTATCATTACTTTTAATTACAGAAAAACATTTTTTGTGGGGTCTTAATGTAAAAGTCTATCACCTTTTTACAAAATTCATACTCTTTCCAATTTTACCAATCTTGCCATCATATTCGATTTCAATTGAGTCACATAGGATAATATTTATATCTTTGAGCCTTTAGGTCGTCTTCTTTTTCAAATCTATCTAAGTTCTCGGCAAGAATCGACAGTTTGAGATTATTAATGTCATTTTTAAAAATCTATAGTGTTGTACTGTGATTTTCTAAAACCATGGAGAGTATAATCTACCCTAGAGTATTAATTCTCAAAACGATCCCAGATAGCATTGGCCGACCTTCCTTTTTGTTATGTTTATGAAATTAAAGTCCGACTCAATTACCTTTGGATATTTTTCTTTAGATATAGACATTCTTTGATGTTATGATAACTCTCTATCAAGGCAAAAACCTTTCCATTATTAATGAAATTATCAAACTCGAATAATTCCAAGCTAGGCTTCTCTGTCACCATTATTTACGATCACTATCCTTATCAAATATCCTCGCTAATCTCCCCACGCAAATCGAAGTCGGGGAGTTTCATTGAGTATTCGATAAATACACTTATCATCTAGTTCATAAAATTCTTTTTGAAGCACAAATATTCTTCAATGAGCCAAACCTTGACTGATTTCTCTATCTGAATATTTGACATCATCCTGGAGATAAAATAAAAATCACCTTCAAGATAATTGCTTTATTTTTAAGATAATTATGCTTCGATGTTAATACAACATCATTTGGCACATATCTCTTCTTATTTTTCTCATCCACTTACCGCCCCTAAAATCATCTATCGCGCAAGAGCTATATCTGAGCGTTTAAAAATTTCGGTTTTCGTAATATTAGATTTACAATATATTTTGTACTACCGGTTTTTAAGAATCTTTTCTAGCCCATCGATGCTACCTTCTTTATTTCTTGGATAATCGCGCAACTTCAAAGGATTTCTTTTTAAGAAATATTTAAAATCATCAATCTCTTCCGTCTTAATATTAAACATCGCCGGCTTAGCAACTATTTTTGAAGGATCATAGAATTTTTCGAGTGGAGTGTTTTTATATATTCAGTACCAAAGTATAGGTTATTAGAGCGACGAACTTCATTATCCTTTGTTAATAAGAAATATAAAAATACGCGCCACTTAATACATTGCGATTGTCGAAAAGCTAGCGGACGTACGTAGAAATGGGATTCCGATGCTCTTCTATAAAATCATAAATCGAGTATTTCATCAATATCGGCAATTTTAAACCCATAGCTTTTTGCAAAATCGGTTGAAATAAAAATCATTATTATCTAAACTATTTAAGCATCTTTTTGCTAACTCTAGTAACTCATTATCGATATATTTTAGTTTAATAAATGGTGGGATAACTAAGTTCTTAGACATATCTGATTCTATCAAGATAGAGTTATTTTTCTATTGCGTCGCCATTATTGTCAAAAGAAGTTCGGGGCGTTATCTCGCAAAGTATTTTTGATTACCATAATGTTGGTGTAATAATTTTGCACACTCAATACGACATTCATTGCTACTAAACTTATATTCTCTAAGATATTTCGACACTCGTCTCTAGTTCATAACTCGCGATAAGTGTCTCTTTTAGAAATTGCACTATCTCATCATTATTTGTAAATTGTAAAAGATCATCATTTTTAGGCATTTCAGCTAAAAATTTCTGTAAATTTATATCATAAAAATAGGCCCATCATTAATAGATATATAGCGATTATGCACTGTTGGCATAACGAAAGTATCATTAATCGATTCAATAAGAAAACCGTTAAGGTCAGTGTCTTCAAGGATAGTATCAGAGAATTGACCATGCTAGTGCCACATAACCCGTATAATCTATTTTTACTTGATAGCCTTGGAGCTGAACTGCAGATTAGTTTTATCATCTTTTTCATCAAAAATATGATTTCGACTATTTTTAACTAATTGATTTCTATTATTCGTCAGATTAAATGTGCCGTGAGCAAACCAATGATGCATAGGAAAATTAATATCTGTATGGAAAGAACACAACTTATTAGATTTAATTGGGTCTGGAGAGTAAACAACTGAAATTTTATACCTATTATCATAGCTACTATCACAATCTAGCTCCCCTCCTCATAAAACTCTCTTAGTGTTGTTGATTCCCGTCACAGCTTATTGTTATTAACGCTTCGTAATTACCAGAATATCTCTTTTTCTTGAATACACATGTTTCAATCCATTCACTCTGTTTCCAGAGATTTAAAGGTATCCTTGAGAAATAAAATAGACTCCTTCTTTAGGCTCTCTATTTGGTTCTGTATCCTTTTACTTGTTCATTGTCCCGTATTTTAATAACTATATTTGTAGTATATTCATTCGAATAGCGAGTCTGTGATTTCTTCTGGACACCTCATTATTGGTGGCGTTTGCTCAAGTTCGTATTGATCCTTTATTTTTCTGCGGTTGTTCTACTAAAACGAATGTGTATGCTTCCACTATGGATTGAAATATCATCAGAAATATTAAGTGCCGCACGGAAACCCACACCTTTGCAACCTATTGTTTCATCGGATTTTTGTCTTGGTTGAGTTATCTGGTATCATTAGCGCCTTTATATTATCAGTCCCGAATGGTCTCTCCAGAATTTGAGACAACCAAAATATCATCAGATAAAAGATACTCTAACGTTCTCGCCAACATCAACTGCATTTTTGAAGCACTCTAAGACTTCTCGTCCAGCATAATCTTCCGCCTCGCCTTGTCACTCGTAATATAGTGATTAAGCTCTAGTGGATCTTCTTTCATTATCTCGATCTTCTTGTCGCGATAAGCAATTATCTCTGAATTCAGACCATTTATACCATATTCTTGGCATTATGCTAGTATGATGGTTTTTCAAATTAGTTCACCCATACGTTAAACTTCATGCAAACTTTTTCAAATGCTTATTACGGTGTGCGGTTTTTGACAGTCTTTTTGGTAGCCCAGTTTTCGATGTCAACAAAGCGGTCAGTAGATGTAACTAGACGGTTCTCCTGGAGAGAATGCGCGCACGTTGCGGCTGACGAAATATGGCAAGGTAGTCTGCTACAAACCGATGGCCGGTACGTCTTCCACCCAACGCTCAAGGAATTTTGGTACTTTGGCGGCACGTAGCTCGAGCATCCATATTCGAGCGGGCACTGAGGAGAAGGTCATTTACCACTGAGTTTTTATAGTTGCTAAGGTTATGACCATTCTCACTAGCCTCGAGGCTATGATAATAAGCGATAACATCTGGATCTGGGCCGAGACCGATTTCGTAAATTAATAAATCATAGGCACGAGGACGCAAGATGTTGAGCCTAAAATCCTGGTTGGAATCATAAACTGAGACAGTGGCACCGAGACCGAGGCTTTCCAACTGAGAAGCGATGCGATTAGCAAAGTCTTCAAGATAATTATCACCTTTGATGGTAATAATTTTGATCTTCTCAGTTGTGATGCCAGAGTTTGCAGCCTTTAGTTTTTCGATTTCAGCCTTGGCCGTGGTGACATCAGTTTTTGGAATACTTGGAAAAGTAATCGATTCTGATTTGAGATTCCAAGATCGGATAGTCAGTGACAATTCCCCACTGAGACCAGTACGGAGATTGTTTAAATTGAGACCTAGACGAATAGCCTGACGTAAAGCCTTGTCTTTAGGAGGTTACTCTCGGTATTAAAAAGAAGGCAAACACACCATAATTCACGGAACTTTGGTATTCATTGACATTACTCGAACTTACCTCGGTGGCAAATTTCGATGGTAGATCAGCCGTAGCGGTAACCGTGCCATTCTTAACGGCGTTCTTGATGTCCGTCGATTTAGGAATGCATGAATAGAAAACTGTCGAGCAGCGGTTTATTTTTATAATATTTTCGGATTGGCTGTGAGGTAGACAATTTTTCTCACCTTCATTACCAATATTCTGAGTCGCGTTCACTGTAAAGGCGCCAGAGGTGACAGGATCGGCTGGAGAATCGAGCAAGCAGAGCTCAGGCGCTACATCCCCCGAGAATATGCGACGGAAGAATTGGCAGATCAAGTGAGCTCTCAAAGATAGTTTGGAGAAGTGAGAGTAAAGACAATTTCTGCTCATTTTTCTGCAGCCGTAACACCGACAAGCTTGAAGCAAAATTAGTCTTAATGCGAGGACTCTGATGGTTTTAATGGTATATAAAATATCCTTATTAGTAATCGGTCAGCACAGATCCACTTTGAAGATTTTTACGAAGCTTAATCAGTCCAAATGTCACCAGTATCGTTTGCATGGATTGACCTCGGCTAACCCCAATCCGGTGTGTCCAGAATAATCGGTGGCGCTGAGGGTGGCAAAAAGGAGACGTGAAAGAGTTTCCTCGGAGCTAGTAGAGGTAAAAGTGGATTGAAGGAATTAATCTTCCCTAGAGTCGCCTTCAGTATAAGTACCCGCCACTAGTATAAGTCTCTACGGCAAAAAGTATTTAGGATACCAATAGCCTGAGCGGATGGAGAGTAATATCACCACAGAGACCATCAGAAGTCACTGACAATATAAAGTCGGACATTTTGATATGCGAAATATGGCCAATCAGATTTTCTTTAATGTGTTCACGTATCCTCATTAACCTTTTTAGAAAAGGGAGATTTTTCTTTTGCTATTTTGTGCCCACTCTTTTGAAAATTTTATTCATGATACAAAATTATGATGGAATCAAAAGTAATCCTAGGATTGAGAATACGAAGACCAAAAGAGAAGATTAGATCGTAACATTAAAGAGAGAGCGTCAAGGCGCACGGCGAGTAGTATAGAGCTCACCAGAAGCACCAAAGCTAGCTCCAAGCGAGGCGCCACGTTGTTGTAAAAAGAATCAATAAAAGCTACAAAGTACAGCAGAAAACGAGTGTCGAGGTTTCTAAAAGATTTCCAACATTCATAGATTAATTATATGATGGGACTAGAAAATTCACAAGACTATTTTTATCCCGCTCATCAGAAGCCAAGATAGAACTACTCCTCTATTGTTCCCATGTGGACGTGTGGACGAGCCAGACGACTAGTGATCATTAGGATATTTAGATGAGCGTAAAAATTCCCATGGAAAAGATAATTAGGGGAGACTTAGGAGATGGGCTTAACCACGCATCTAACTCAGAGACATCACAAGTCCAGCCGAGAGATAGAGCCAAAAACCATATGGCTCTTTGATCAATACTGCCGAAGGCATTAATACAGAGCCACTATACCAGCAGAAGAAACTAGCCAACGGAAGAGAAAGATGAAAGTTGTTTTTAATCATAATCGAATTATAGCAAACCTTTAACGTTTGAATAGGTCCTTACTGCGGGAGCTGACGATGGTAAGTGATGGGCAAAACGGTGGGATTCTTCATCGATTCTGGTGATGAGTTTACAAGATGTGAATCGTCGAATAGAGTTTTGACTCAAAACGAAACTCACCGCTTGGTTCCTGATGGGAATAATCAAGTTAACATCATGTTCCTCGTATGGTCGCTAGATTTATTTCAGCCCAAGCACCGCTATTGGCGGTGGAGAGGAGCGAGAACCGCATTTAAATTCTGTTGAGCGCTTCCATCAAGCAGGATTAGATCCGGGAACGGCTATTCTGATGTTTGAGACGGCGAAAATCACCTCATACATACTGGCAGTATCGTCATTTTTACTACTTAATCTTAAACTTGCGGTATGGCGGTGCGATCCGAGGCGCCGTTTTGAAAAACCACCATACTAGCAACGGTATTGGTACTGGAAATATGCGAGATGTCATAACCTCGATGCGACGTGGTGGCTCTTTAAAGATTCAAGAGCTGCTGGAGTTCAGATGTGCCTTATCCGACGATAAGTCCATGACCTTTCCTTTGAAAAATAATTTTGCGCTTTAGTCCCTCATGCCAAAAATATCTCATCACGTAATTCTTTTGCGGCCTCTTCAAAATCACTCCAGAGAAGCAGCAGTTTTCATCTGCTTTTCGAAGGTCTAAAATTAGTTTTTCGCGGGTCGCCATTGAGATATCTGATAAGAAATCGCAAAGTTCTTTTTATAATCTTTTCGGCGTAGTTCTGCCAATTTCACTACCAGGCGTGAGTCCGAGTCGGTGTTCAAATTTTTCTACCATCGTAAGGCTTTTCATAGAATGGGAAAATTTTGCGAAGTACCCGAGGGCTTTTGATAATTGTATTTTTAGCATAAACGACCGACGTAGACGGTCTCATCGTCAAGTGGATTACGAGAAGTTGTGACATATGGCACCTCACTTTTCATATCGATACGAACATAGCTAACGGTTTTGTCGTCTCTTAGCAGAATATTCCATTGCGGCATGTAGCGCTTAATCATTTCCGATTCAAGGGAAGAGCGCATCCATTTCTGTATCCACGACGATCCAGTCGGTGTCAAAAATTTCGGAAACCAGCGCCTCGGTTTTGGGATCTTTTTCGGTATTTTGAAAGTACTGGCGTACGCGATTCTTTAAAAACCGCCGCTTTCCCAACATAAATAACCTCGCCCTGCTGGTTTTTATGGAAATATACTCAGGTGCAGAGGGCAAGGTTTTTAGTCTGGCTTTAAGTTCTTCTGAAATCACGCAATAATTGTAGCACTACAAAGCTGATTTGTAGCATCCTCGGCATCAGTACCGAAGTTACCAAAGAGTTCTGACTGCTCTTTAGTAATTCTATGAAGAAGATTATCGATATCTCTGGCCAAGGTCTTTCGTCAAATCATTTACAAGATCATTAATTGGTCGTGAATTGCTTTGGGGCGTTGAAGGCGAAGGTCTTGTTTTGATCAAAACTAATCGCACCACTGAACTCATAGTTTTTATCAGAGTTATAGATGAAGAAGCTCTTTAACTGATGAGTGAAGAAATCAACACCAAGGTAGACATTTTTCAAGCTCTCTGCAAGTTTCTTAACTTCTTCTTCATTATGCTTATGATCTTCTTTTTGTTTTATATGAGTCCCTAGAACTGTCAGTGATGGATCCTCGTTCTGACTATTCTCCTCTTCAAAACAGCTAGAGATGCCACTTTTTCAGCAAGCTGTTTTTATGTTGTATGAACTCAAAAAGTTTATTCGAATCAATACTGGCCTGATAGAGCATACCGGTCTCTTTAACGCGGTTTGCGGTACTGTTATTTTTAAGATCATCTGCGTTTGCTGGCTTGACGGCAAGGAATGGGGATTTGCGATAGCTGTCAGCAACTTTATCTGTCTGTTCGAGATCCTTCTTGATTTCATGGACAAAAACAGTTAGTATCTTGAGACAACCTCTTCCTCTCTTTTTGATCCATTTTTGCCCATTGTCACCAACTGCATTAATAGCTTTTGTTGACATTAATGCGCCACCATTTCCTCTATGGTACTGATAGCCTTTTTGCAAAGAGCCCAAGAATTGACGGAGTCCCATTTTGTCCATCTGGAACGATTGGCATGAAGTCATGGCTTTATTAAAAGCATCTTTAGTTTGTCGACGTTGAGATAGATAACACCATTCTCCTGAACATAAGCGTTAAGACTGAAATTAATGTTCTGACCGCCCCTGCATAGCTAGATTAAAATTCACGCTGACATTATTATTAAAATGGTTCGTGTTGGACTGAAAATCAAGACGGATACTTTGAAGAAGACTGGCCAACTCGTTATTCTGACGTGGTTTAATCTCTATGCTACCAGACATGTGCATTTGCTTATTTGCCTGTTTTGATGTAGCCAGTGATAGCATCGGCAGCAACTTTTTCTGGCAAGCTATAAAAATAGGCGGCAACACCACAACCAGCAACCACAGTCAAAGCTATAGCTCCAAAAATAATCCCCTTTACTCTTTTTGGTTTTTCGATTGAGCTTTTATCTTCCCTGAACTGTCGTAGCCTCCAGCAAAACAGTTTCCTCATCAGCTGGCTTTTTCAAGAAGTTTAGGATCAGCCACTACTTCAGCTGGTTTTTCGAGAAGTTTAGGATCGGCTACTACTTCAGTCACCCCATCTACTACCACTACTCAGGAACTACACTATCTAATTCTGGTTTTTCGTCAGAAGTTACTGGCGCTTCCTGAGAGGTTGTTATTTTTGAATCCAAATCCTCATCTAGTTGAGTTTCAATCGGATTCACATCTATGTCGCCATATTTTTCTTCTGGCATCATACACCTTTCGTTATTAGAAATTTCTTTAGTACATCATACCATAAGTGATTTAATAAATGCTATAATGAGCCTATGGATAATCTAACAATCAAAGAAATTAAAGCAAGACAAATTCTAGATAGTCGCGGCAATCCAACCGTTGAGGCAGACGTTTTCCTGTCTGACGGTAGTGTTGGTCGCGCAATGGTTCCTTCTGGTGCTTCGACTGGTTCAGGTGAGGCTTTGGAACCCGCGATGGCGACCCTAATTACTATAACGGCAAAGGTGTTTTTGAAGGCGGTTCATAACGTCAACCATCAGATTCGTGATCACCCTAGTTGGCAACACGGCTGAACAAAATACCGTTGATCAGATGATGATTGATCCTCGATGGCAACCGAAAATAAATCAAATCTTGGTGCGAACGCAATTCTCGCAGTCCTCGATGGCAACTGCAAAGGCAATGGCTCGCGCAAAACGTATCCATTTTTTTATGAATATGTAGCAAGTCTTGCTGGTACACAAGAAATTATGTCTCTACCAATGCCAATGATGAACGTCATGAATGGTGGCGCACACGCGACTGGAGTACTGATTTTCAGGAATATATGCTCATGCCACTTGGCGCAACCAATATTTTTTGACGCAGTACGTATGGGTGCAGAAACTTTCCATGCCTTAAAGAAAGTATTAAAAGAACGCGGTTATGTTACCACGGTTGGTGATGAAGGTGGTTATGCACCACGCGTGAAAGACGGCAATAACGAACCACTTGAATGCATTAAACTCGCCATCGAAGCCGCTGGATCATAAACCTGGTGAAGATATTGCAATTGCGATGGATATTGCTTCTTCCGAGTTCTACAAAGATGGTCGTTACCAAATTAAGACTTCAAATGAAACTAAAACTTCTGAAGAGATGATCGATTGGTATGGCTGGATTTCGATAATTATCCAGTAGTCTCAATCGAAGACGGCCCTAGCCGAAAACGACTGGGAAGGTTGGAAACTCTAACCAAGAAATTAGGCGACCGCGTACAACTAGTTGGCGATGACCTTTTTGTCACAAATACCAAGCTTTTACGTCGGTATTGAAGAAAAAGCCGGTAACGCAATCTTGATCAAACCAAATCAGATCGGTTCATTATCTGAAACAATTGACGCTGTTATGATGGCTAAGAAAATGGATTTAATACAATCATTTCACCGCCCAGAAACTGAAGACAACTCAATCGCTCACCTTGCAGTAGGTCTTGGTGCTGGTCAGATTAAGACTGGTTCCTTTCACGCTCAGAGCGCATCACAAATACAATGAATTGATGCGCATTGCAGAGGAAACCCCAGATCTCAGCCTCGCAAATCCGTTCAATAACTAGAACTTTCTAATAATTAAGCTTTTAGAGATGATTAGTATCAAAAAGTCACCCTACTGGGTGACTTTTTGATAACCTATTGTTTCTTAAATTAAGAATTAAGATATTTTTAGATTAAGGCTTTAGGCGTTTTAGATTAGAATTAGGATATGTTTCTTAGATTAGGACTTAGGATGTATTTTTAGATTAAAATATAGATTATTTTTCGATTAGTTCCAAGAATCCTCTTCTTGCAAGACCGGGATGCCCAATTTTTCCGCCTTGGTGGTTTTACTGGCACCTGGCTTTTCCTCAACAATGAGTGCGGTAGTGGTTTTTGTGACTGAGCTAGTGACCGTGGCACCGAGAGCGCGCAGTTTCTCTCCGCCTCCTCGCGTCCCATTGAAGAAAGTGTGCCAGAAACAACATAACTTTTTCCAGCGAGTGGTTGGCCAGATTTATCTTCAAAATATGGTTTTCACACCCTACCTTGCATCATTTTGAGCTGTGCGAGATTATCCTCATCAGCAAAAATAAGCTGAATGGATTCCGCAACCACTTGGCCAATGTCTCGAATCGAAAGTAGGTCATCGGCCGTGGCATCAACTAATGCATCTAGGGTTTTGAAATAATTGGCGAGCGAAATTGAGGTCTGCACCCCAACATGACGAATGCCAAGAGCGGTAATAAATTTGCTCAGTGGCATTGATTTTGATTTTTCAATTGCATCTATCAGCTTGCAGAAAGCTCGCCAAAGCGATCAAGTTTGGCGATTTAGTGACGTCAAGACGGTAAAGATCAGAGAGATTATTTACTAATTTAGAATCAACAAGAAGATTGACGTTTTTCTCGCCCAAAACCTTCGATATTGAGTGCTGGCTTTCACTGGCGTAATATTCAATGGAGCGTTTTAAGATTAGATTTTGAATCGAGTCCTTTACACGATAAACCACCCCACCAGCTGGGCGCTCAAATTCTAGTTCTGGGTATTGCGATTTTAGGGCCTCTTCGTAATTAAATTCACTGAATCCTCACTGCGAAGCATGGTGAGAACCTCCACTTTGAGGAATGATGTCACCAGCTTTATAGATAATAACGGTGTCACCGATGCGAAGACCGAGTCGATCAATTTCGTCGGCATTATGGAGAGTGGCATGACGGACTATACTTCCAGCCACTCAACTGGATCAAAGATGGCGACTGGAGTTCGGCACCAGTGCGACCGATCGAAATAACAATGTCACGGACCTTGGTGGTGGCTTCTTCGGCAGGATATTTATAAGCGACTGCAGCGTGGGGTCTTGCTGATAATGCCGAGGTCTTGATAGATTTTGTGATCATTGATTTTTAATCACCATGCCATCTGTACCAAATGGCAGATCGTACGAATTCTCGCCGAGGTGATGGATTTCGGCAATCACCTGATCGAGCGAATCAAAGGTGCGGTCCTGCATTGAAGTCTGGAAGCCGAATTTGCGGGAATGGTCTGATAAGCTAGCTGATTGGTGGCAAGATTAGGGGTGACCAGGTCATAAGTCATAAAACGCAAGGGTCTTGAGGCAGCCACTTTGACTCGTTAGCGAACAGAGCCGGCAGCAAGGTTTCTCGGATTGGCGAAAGTTTTTCCTCGATTTGGCGCTGATTAATTTTCGCAAAATCGTCTTTAAAAATAATCACCTCACCACGTACTTCAACCCTCTTCGTATTTCCTTCGGGTCCCCTTTTAACTTAAGTGGAACATTAGCAATGGTACGGACGTTCATCGTGACATCCTCGCCAACCAGACCGTCTCCCCGAGTAACCGCCTGCTCTAAAAATTCCGTGGCGATAATGCAGAGACATGGCCAAACCATCCATCTTAATATCGGTGAAATAAGTAAACTTGGTGCCTGACTAACTAGTTTGTAATTTCTCGCCACCCAGTCGCGCACTTCAGATTCGGAAAAACATCGGCTAAAGAAATCATCCTGGACCGATGAGTAACTTTTGAATTTATCAAGTGGCTTGCCGGCGACGCGCTGAGTTGGTGAATCTGGGTACTAATTCCGGAAAAGCCTCCTCGAGCAAAAGTTAGTTCATGCTTGAGGGAGCTCGGCAGCCGATTCAGACATGATGGACTGATCTCAGAACGTGATAGTGATAGCGATAGTCATTGATAAGTTCGCGTGAGCTTTTCAATGCGTGCTTTGGCTTCAGTTTTATTCAAATGGGCTTTTATGTAGAGCTGGGGCGCGATGCTCGGTTTGATTTTCTTCATGTACTTCGGACTTGATTAGTATTCATGCCGCCTTCTTTAAAACTGAATTTTCTCAAACTAAATTTTGGCTTCTGGAAGCTGAGTCTGGTTCGATTTTATCCTGGTCAGCTTCTGTTTTAGTTTTCTTTTTGTTTTAACTCTGATTCAGTCTTCTTTTGATTATTCTTTGACTCGATCTTCACTGGATAAAAATCATCTTTATAGTCAAGGAGTTAAGGACAGAAGAGATAGAAGTAGATTGAAGGAAAAACAAAGAGGAAAAACGGTGACGATAAGAAGAATAAACGGAACAAATGGGATGTTGAGGTCTTTGAGAACTGGGAAGGCGCCCTTTGATTAGAATGTCGAGTAGAATAGCAGGAAGAACGATGACGACATACCAGAACGCAAGGCAGAAATGAGATAGATGATACTGGATGAGGAAGCGAATTCGGCGACCGGCTACTAGGTTTCTGGCGGTTTCAATGGCGGTGAGGATAGAGCCCTGCGTGGAGACTGCAATTAGACCCAAGGATGGAGCTTGAGGTAAGATAGACGCTGAGTAAAGTCATGAGGCTGGCGAAAATAAAATAGACCAGTGCATAAAATGGAGTTTTGAGAAACTCGGGTCGAGATGGCAGCTTGGTAGGTGATGATGACGATCATAATTGGGATAAGCTCGATAAAGACAACCAGGCCGACGAAAAAGTGGAGACTAGTGGAGACAAGGCATTATAGAGGCCATCGCGCACTGGCTTATGGCCAGCGAGAAGATGGCGAGTGAGATAGATGGAAACTAGCTCAGGTGATGAGAAAGAGGAGGATGGCAAAGATTTTCTGAGCATCGTTCATATCTCTGCTAGCCCACCAGTCGTGACTGGTGCCTATGAGAGAGGAGGCCAGCGCGTCCGAGGCTCCCAAGACGCCCTTGACGAGTTCTTTATTGGTGGTTTCGACGGATTCTTTAAATTCAACAAAGGTGATTCGGCCATTAGGGCCAACCAAGACGATGTAGAGTAGAACAATTAGGCCGATAAGTGGCAAAAAGATTTTCCAGTCGGATAATTTCAGGGCGGCGGCGGCATGCGCCATCAATCCTGTTTCAGTTTTTCGCTCATAATCCTCGCGATATGAGCGTCTGAACGAACGGTGTAATTTGATGCGCCCAGAATTTTTCTCTGTTTTATTATTTTTACCACTTTACCTCCACTTTTGATTTTAGAAATTATTAGAAACTATATTTTGCGTGCTCGAGACGTTCGATTCTCTTTTCGATTGGCGGATGGGTACCGAAGAGATTAACAGCTTGTTTTTGAGCGGTGAATTAATAAACATTGCCTGCAGCAGCATTTTGTCTGTACATCGGTCTTGAATGTTCTTCGAGCTCTTCGATGCAGAAATCATCCTCCGGAAACGCGTTAGTTCGACGGCGCCAACATCGGCAGATATTCACGCTCACGTGACACGGCCATCTGTGCAACACTGGCGACAAGTGGAGCAAAAACGGAACCTCAAAATAATCATTAAAGTCCAACTGGGCTATTTTTTCGTCATTTTTCCTGTGTATCGCGTCATACGAATACCAACATCAGAGAAACCGATAATACAGACGAGAAAAAGCAATAGCGGATACGCGAATATCATACATTACGGACGGAGATAATTCATGAGCCATAACAGCGGTCAATTCCTTATCATCCATGATATCGATTAAGCCTCGTAGTGGCAGCGACAATAGCATGATCTGGTCGCGTCCGGCAAAAGCATTTGGCGCCGGATCATTACAATATAGGACCTCAGTGCATTGGCATGCCAGCGGTGATGGTTAGGTTTTTCAACAATATTATATAAGCGACGATGATCGCGACGATTAGCTTTTTTGCGCCGGTCATCATAATTGCTAGCTGGGTCGAGAAAAAGTATTGCACCGCAGCATAAATTAAAGCAACAATAGTTGTCGATGGCGATGGTTGTCATTATTTAAGTAGGCGATACCACCACCAAGAAATGAAATTAAAATAATAAAACCTAAAAAGATTAGAACTGAGCGTTTATTTTCATCAATCTGTTTATACATAAGTTGATTTGAAGAAAGAGAGAGGAATTAACTCTTTTCTATATCCTTTAAGTATTGATTAGAACTCGACTTTTGGAGCCTTATCCAATTTCTTCATCTCTTCTTCATCTACGGTAAAGTAGGGTGTATTTCTCAAAACGAGTACCGAAGAGAATGTTGACTGGGAACTGAATAATACGGGTATTGAAGTCCTTGCACCTGCGTTATAGAAACGGCGGAAGCTTGAAAGTTTTTCCTCAGTATCAACGAGCTGATCTTGAAGCTTCAGAAGTTTTCGTTGGCCTTGAGCCTGGGTAAGCCTCAGCGATGGCAAAGACTTTACTAAGAGCGCCCTGAAGGGATTTTTCAGCAGCAGTTTCACTCTACAGTCTTAGTAGACATCACGGCACTACGAGCCTTGATGACTTCCTCGAAAGTTTCTTTCTCGTGTTTTGCGTAACCCTGAACGGTGGCAACAAGGTTTGGAATAAGGTCACCACGAAGTTTCAAGATGACGGTAATACCAGACCAAGCTTTCTTTTACGCGCTCATTGAGACGAATGAGGGAGTTATAGGTCGAGATAAGATAAATAATCAATACTACCACGAGACCTAAACAGATCATTCCTGATTGTAAATAGATTTGGCATTGTTTCTCCTTTTATATAACTCTATTATAAGAGTCTACTGGTTTTTCTGCAATACTCTAAGAGTAAAAAATTCCCCACTGAAAGGGGGTTTTCGTGGGGAAATTCCTACCACAATCTTTTATATAGATTATGATAATGGTGCGAGCTAGAGACTCTAACTCTCGACCTCTTCCCTTGGCAAGGAAGCTTCTAAACAACTGAGCTAAGCTCGCAAAGTCAAGTGCGATATGCACTGAGTTTATTTTATCCCAGTGTAAAATAAATGTCAAGAAAATCCAATAATATAAAATAACTCCCGCAATAATTGCGTGGGGTTTGTTGGAGCGAAAATGGCTTTCAATCATACTTAAGCTTTGATTAATGCCAGGAAGTCGGGGTTCTGGCCTCAATCCAGCCAATCTGACGCACAACGTCATAGTGACCACAAAGCTTCATCTCATTGAACTCGCCGGTAAACCAATAGACTTCACCAAAGCTATTATCATCTTCAATCGAGAAGATATTCCCGAAAGTAAAGTGATCATCCCCAGTGGTGAAGGTAACGCGGTGTTCATCGTTGGTGCCACGATCATAGAGACTGAAGAAGTCATCTTTGCTCGGGCCTTTCTTGATAGATCCAGGTTGATGAAGCTTGTTTCTTCATGTTTTCCTCCTAAAGGTACTCGCATATAGCGGTGTTGTCAGCCCTGTTGCTGATAAGCAAACATTATGCAATGTATTATTTATTTTGTCAATGAAACCCACACCATTGGTGGGGTAAAAGCGGTGGAACTGGTTGAAACCGATTGATGAAAGTTGGCTTAATTGTTGACGAATCTGATTTCGCCGTAACTCTGATCAATCTTGAAGAATCCCTGGACTCTCACGCCTTCGATGGTGCGTCCATCAAAGTTGATGAGTACCGGTGGTATCCCTCGTGATCGAGCGAGTCGATTGCCAGCTTCACTGTCTGTTCGTCTTCGGTGATGAATTTCACCTTGGTCCGTTGGTGGTGTGTCTGCTGGCAAATGCCTTCACAAACTCTTCCATGGACGGGCCTTTTGACGTCGACAATATTCATAATGTTCCTCCTTTGTGCGTGCTCTCTCGAGCAATGTATTTGTTAACACTGTGCTAACTTGTTTATTATAACATAAGTAGTATGTATTGTCACATATAGGATTTAGATAAAAATCCTCCGATTGCTCAGAGGATTTAGCTTCGATTTTGAGTGCCCTGAAATGGGACTTTGAACCCATATGGATTTCTCCATTCGATTTTAAGTCGAACGCGTATACCAATTCCGCCATTCGGGCATAGCTGTCATTATAGTACAGTTGCCAAGGTTTTTACCATATAATACGGTAAAATGAGCATATGGGAACCTCGTAAATCAGAAAATATGGTAAAAAAGATACCTTAGAAAAAGATATATTGTCAGTAAAAAGCCTTAGAGTAAAGCTTGATGCGCTATTTGAGAAGCACTTTACCCTGGTTGTTGGATTTGCGCCACTTTTTGTGGTAATTTCTATCGATTGGCATGAGTCAAAGTGTTTGGTTTTGATGAGGCTTATTCGATCACTCTAGCAAAAAAAGACCTATTGGCGAGTTAGTTCATCTAACAGCAATCGACGTACATCCGCCAGTCTATTATTTGTTCCTGCATTTTTGGGGTGGATTATTCGGGTTCGGCGAGTTAAGCCCTCAGATTATCCAGCGTAATCCCTATGTGCAATTATTCTGATGGCAATGCTCTCAAAACATTTTATTTAATAAACCTTTTGCTGGGTTTGCAACTTTCTACTCTGTCTTTCCCAATGTTAATTCGCTACGGCTTTGAAATCAGAATGTACGCCATGGCAAACCATGTTGGCGGTACTTGCAGACCATCGTTCTAGTTCTAATTGAGGCCGAGAAAAACGCAAAGCGACGCCATTTATTGCAATTTGCTTTATGCAGCGCTAGTGGCACTTTGGCATGCTGACCTATATTACACGATCGTGATTTGGCTGACACATTTCGCATATTCATTTGGCGGTACAGGAAGCAAGAAGTCCATCCTGCGCCAAGAGTTTTGGCTAATGTACATCCTTGCCGTTCTATTATTTACGCCATGGCTGTTTGTCGCGATTAAGCACTTTACTAATGGTGCGCTGGCACAAATTTCAGAACCAATGACGGTAAATAATCTACTTGAGTCTTCTTTAATTTACTATAAAACCGATTTGGCAGCTTGACCAGATTTTTGGCTATTAATTCTGGGCTTCATCACCCTGTTTGGAGTGTTGCTCGCTAAAAATAAAAAGCAAACAGAAAAACACCAGCTTTTTAATTTTTATGGTAGCGGGGCTACTGTCGTGGAGATTTTTAATCTGTTTTGTTTAAGCCGATGTACGTTGAGAGGTATCTCGTTTATTCGGCACTCGTTTTTGATTGCGCTGATTGCCTCATCTAGTATCTGAAACGCGATCTAAGCTAACGCTATTTCTCGATGGTTTACCTGTTTGCGCTGGTGGGATTGTAAATCTTAACCTCTCAACAGGTCGGTAATTTTAACTCTCAGAGGATGCAGAGCCAGATATTCGTGAAAATGGCGACAAGGATTTCTGCAATTAGTAAAAAGAAAAATAAGAGTAACCAGGTTGGGACAACAGAGCTGCCAATTGACAGATTCTCCATATGAGGCAATTGAGCTCGGATATTATTTACCTAATAATAAAATTTATTTCTATGCACCATACGAGGAGCTAGGGAGGGGCTATGCGCCGCTTAATAAGAGTGAATTTAAGATTTTTCAACGATAGGGATTTGAGGAAATCTAATTGCGTGCGCTATGTCTATTATGATGCAAAAATGACAACAATATTAGAAGACGCTGGTTTTCTAAGATCATCAGGACACTGAACATGCCCCTGAAGTATAGTGACTTCGCCGAAAATAACCAGCTATTCCCTAGCTATGAATCTTTAGGGCCTTGATCTTTGGACCTGATCTTTAGGACCTTTGATCCTGGGGTCTTAATTTTTGGAGCCTTAATCTTTGGAGCCTTGATAACGCCCCTGTAATTTGGCTTTGCGTATTTTTTAAAATATCCTTGAACATGCGCCAGGAATCCTTGACGATGTTGACGCGGTCGGTGGCGAAATGCTGCCAGCGGATTGGCACTTCTTTTTGCCTTAAGTCCGAGTTGTTTTGCAATTACAAACACCTCGACATCGAAAGCTCCCGTGAAAGCACCAGCCCTCGTTAGTCTCGCTCTGGATTATAGACATCAGTTGATCAAAAATTACGCTTGTTTTTCTTGAAGAGCTTGAAGCCACACTGTGTATCACGAATCTTGAGACTCGGTGAGAGAACGGGTGATCAAATTAAAGGTATCACTGATAAATTTGCGGTACCACTTAGCGTGGACCGATTTAGTATCGATTTTTGCGCGAGCCAAAGATAATATCAAAAGAATCCTGGTATTTTAATAACTTCCTGACCTCAGAAATTGGGTGTACTCTGATCAAAGTCGGTAAAGAGTCGCCACGCTCCGCGCGCTTTGCGTATGCCAGCACAAACCGTGGCCGCCTTGCTCACGCATGCTGATTTTTCAATACGATTAATTCTCATTCTGGAGGCGTGTTTGCCAGGCATCGCGATAATCGGATAGTAATTTCACAGTCTCATCAGTGGAGCCGTCGTCAGAAAAAATGACCTCATACGCGTATCCTTGTTGCTCAAGAAACGGTAGGAGGTCTTTTAGGCAGCCACGTTGAAAATTTTTAGCTTCATTATATGAAGGGATAACAGATAGGAAGATTTTGTTGTGGTCGTTCTTCACGTTTTTAATAAAATACTTGTTTAAGCTAATGCGTTTGAGTTTTGGAGGCACCGACCGGAATTGAACCTGGTGTACACGGTTTTGCAGACCGCTGCGTAACCACTCCGCCACAGTGCCATGGCTTTAATTTTAGCATAGAAATAGAAAAATACACCATTTGGTGTATTTTTAATTACTCTGTAATTTTGGGTAGAATTTTATTCTCTAGATCTGCGTAAAGATGCAAGCAATCTAGCCAAATTACTTTCACACTCCACCCTTTGAACTTCGGCGTCTCTCAACTTCGCCCAAGTTCTATATATAGTTTAGCATGAGTGGATTATTCGTCAACCTTGTTTTTAATAGAATATTATGTCTAATAGTTGTATTTTATAGGTTGCAATATTCATCTTTAATGTTTTGATATTTTAGTGGAAGTTTGTCTCGGATTTTTGAAAAATAGTGTCTCGGTTTTGGATTTTTGTTCGGTTTTACAGAGGTAGTATTTGGAGTGTTTATAGAATAAACACACAAAAAGGATGATCTAGGCCATCCTTTTACTTATATTATTTCTATCTTTTGAAATAATGAGCCGTTTATAATCAAACTCAGGATTATAAATTTTTAGCAAAACTGAATAGTTTCTTTTTCGCCGGACGAGTTGTTTTAAATTCAACACTACGATTTTTAGCCTCGTTTTCCTGCCAATAACACCGACATACTTTGCGTTTTTGCTAGCATATTTCATCTTTGTCCCCCAGCTTTTTGTCAGAATAAAGAATATCGACGCTTTTTCCTTCTACGAAGGGTCTCTGCGACCTGGCTAGTAAACTATATCCGCATCAGAGAGTGGAATGAGTACATAATCGACTGAAGTAGACTGAAATTCACCAAGCATCTGCTGCTTTCGAGAAGTATAAAATAGACGAGTGAGACTGATCGAAACTGCCGACACCCGGGAAGGACTGGTCGGTAGTTGCTGGCAGATTTTCATAACGACCGCCAGAACAGATTGAACCAATGCCTTTATATTCAGGAAGAATGGTTTCAAAATACCGTACCGGTAATAATCAAGCCCGCGGATAATCAACATGTCGGCAATGGCAACTCCGGCGAGTCCGTGCTGCTCAAGAGTTTTGAGCACAAAGTCGATTTCTGCTACGCCAGCTTCAAACTGGGCGTTTTTGATCTCAAGAGCGCGGAGGGCTGCTACGGCTGCCTCACGTTCACCATTGATTTTGATGAAAATCAGAATCTTAGCGATTTTGTCGGCAGAGATCTTCAACTCTTTCTAGAGCTGACTTGGACCGCTCCGCTGTCACCTTTTCGGCGTGATCAATTACATCAAAAATGTCTTCGAAATCTCTGCAAGATCGAGAGCCTCAAGGAAACCGGAAAGGATTTTATGGTTGCTAATGCGAATGAGCATCTTTGGTTTGATGAAGGTCTTTAGAGCAGCATAGCCGTCTCTACGACATCAGCATCATAGGCGATAGATAAAGTATTGCGACCAATCACGTCAACGTCGAGCTGTAGGAATTCACGGAAGCGCCCTTTTCGAGAACGTTCACCGCGGAAATTGCGGCCGATCTGGGTGACCTTGAATGGAAAAGTTAGATCACTTTCGTGTTCAACTACATAGCGAGCGAGAGGCACGGTGTGGTCAAAAACGCAATGCCTGGTCAGCCTCATCGGCGGTCTCGGCAGTTTTACCACCTTGTAAATCTGTTTTTCGGTGTCGCCACTCGGCCTCGCTAAGAGAATATCAGTACGCTCTGATGGTCGGAGTCTCAATATACTGATAACCGTGGAGATGATACATCCTAGCAATCTGGTCTTTGATAGTATTGAAGATGATCTGTATTCGAAGAAGTTCCTGCATCCCAGAAATTGCGGATGTATTAATTCTTTTCATAATACTTTTATTATAGCACATGTTGTGTTATACTTTCTTTTAAAAGTGGTTCTGTAGCTCAGTTGGTAGAGCAGAGGCCTGAAGAGCCTTGTGTCACTGGTTCAAGTCCAGTCGGAACCACCATTTTTTATATACTTGTTTTTATCAATACTCATTATCTTTGCTTAGTGTTGCACCTCTGATGTTAGTTTAGGAGCTAGTTTGTAAGTTTATATTTTCATGTTATAATATATGTATGCGTTCTTTACAGGTATCGGTACAAAAACCATTCACAGGAGGGGTAAAATGGAGGAAAAATAGAAAACACCTTACGCTTCTATGTCTTAAAGGACACAACTTAAGTATAAAACCGAAGCGGATGGGATGATACTCACTGAATATTTCCATGAGAGGCGAGAGTATCGCCAGAACATATCTATGGCACTCTGTATTCAAGCGATCGCCCTGGATTCTGAGTTTAAGACAGATCTCGACTCGAAAAAGTTATCATGATGCTGGTGCTCATGAGCTTGGTAGTTCTGATCGAGATATTACACCTTTTGATAATATTCCCAGAGAACAGAAGGTCGAGATAGAGCTTTAAGGCGATCAGAGAAGCTCTCTGTGACTTGCAGAAAAATGAGGAGTATTACGACCTTCTGGGAAGGAGTTTGACCAGAAAGAGACTCGTGAGGCGGTTTTTGCCTACCATTGCGACAAACTTGAGGCTGACATTCAGGCCAAGATTTATCAGACATGGACGTCAACACCCGCCTCGATGAGCAGGATGACAATGTGGTCTTCGAAGCTCCAGGTTCAGGAGATGGCAAGAAACGGCAGAAACCGCTTTTGACATCTGGTACGAGTGGGACAAAAAGTCTGTATCAAGATGACGAGAATTTCTTAAGTCTTCTGGATTACGTAAAAAGAACTGATACTCAGAAAATCATCTCGCTATTACAGACAATACTGTATAATCACAGGTAATACTGATAAAGAACATAATCTACCCGCTTCTGGCGGGTTTTTCTTTGGTTTTCTTTGGTCTTATTTTAACCTTCTTTGGTCTTATTTTTGGCCTTATTTTAACCTTCTATCTTCCGAGATTTCTAGGAAAAACTTTTTGATATAATATAAATATAGTTATGGCAAATATTTGCGATTATTTAAGGGAATATGGAGAAAGGAAGATCTCAAAAAGAGGCGCCTTTTTCGGAGGCAGACCAATTAATTTTGGCGCGTTTTTCATATTTGCCGTTCCCTAAGATCAAGATAGGGAGCTTTTGAGACGATCGGTTCTGATTGCTATGAGTCTTTTAGCTAGCGAGGATTTCTGCTGCCAGATGACGAGAGTATATTAAACCACTTAGATATACAAAACGCTTTTGCAAAATGCGGTTAGTCATTTTGTGCGCAATGACGATAAAGATCTTGAAAAGCAGTTCTCCGCCATCACCATCCACCTGAATTTCCAGCGCGCATATCTCGTCATTTTTGGCACTGATAGTTCGATTACTGGTTGGAAAGAAGATTTCAATATGGCCGTTTTAGATAAAAATTCCAGCCCAGATTGAGGCCCTAGAGTACCTAAAGAGGATTAACCGCAGGTTCTTCTGGAAAAAATTATACCCTCGGCGGACACTCCAAAGGTGGAAATGTTGCGATTTTTGCAGCCATCCATGCCTCTGATGGATTCAGGAAAAGATCCAGGCAGTCTACAATTACGATGGCCTGGGGATGTAAAGATCTAGTTGATCAGGATACGGGATCCGTGCAGGTGCTTGAGAAAATCCATAGTTTTGTGCCCTGAATCAGTGATTGGGCGCCTCTTTGAGCACCGGGAAGGATTAAACTAATAGTTCTTAGTACTGCAAAAATCTATACCAGCATGATATTTATTCCTGGCAGGTGAAATGGGAATAAATTCATCCGTTCAAAGACTAGCAAAACGCGGTGATGATGATTAACCGCACAATCAATAAATGGATGCAAACTCACCAGCCAGGACGAGTTTAGATTTTTATCAATGGAATGTTTGAGATTTTTGCATCGGTGAAGCTGAATAATCCGATTGAACTAATGCGTGAGTGGAAGCATTTTGCCCAAAGATTTTAAAAGAATTCATGAACACACCAAAAAGAAAAGAAGAAGGTGATTTCTGAGGTTTGAGAAAACTTGGCAGAATCTTTAATTCGCCCCAGATTGAACAGAATGAGTTGCTAGTAAAATTTAATAAAACTTTCAGACAAAAGAAGAAGTGAAACGATGCGTAATTTCCGTTTAGACCAGAATTTTCTAAGGAGCCCGAAGCTGGCTTTATTCTTGATTGGGCATTCAAATATTAAAAGCGTGACCTGGTGATTGATATTGGCGCCGGATCGGGTGTGATTACCTCGGCGCTGGCTAAGCGCTGCAAAAGTAATTGCCGTCGAAAAAGATGCTGGAGACTGCAAAGCGACTAAGAGAAAATCTCGCAAGACAAAACATTACCAATGTCGAGGTAGTTGAAGGTGATTTTCGTGAGATGAAGCTTCCAGATGAGCTCATATAAGATTTTTGCCAATCCTCCTTTTTCCTCTCTGCTGAAGCTTTCTATAAACCACTCAATCTAGGAAAATCTGGATGGAAAAATCTGCAAAAGAAGGAGATATGACGCGTCGTCCAGAGGCAATTTATTTGATCTTGCAAAAACAACTGGCGCTTAAATTAATTATTACCGAGAGGCACTATACGAGCTAGCTGGGGCGATTACTCGCAGAAGATTATGCGACAAAATTGTTTGCCACTGAAGCCCACAGACTTCACGCCACCACCAAAGGTGCCGACTGTATTGTTTGAAGCTAAAAAGATTATTTCTAGAATATCTTATTTGAGATTTTTGTCCAGCCCGGCAGCGAGATAACGCTCGACGTAGCTATAATCCCAGTTAGTATCAAAGCTCTGAAGACGTGAAATTATTAAATTTAAAACTTGCATGCCACCAAGATTATGACGCAACATTAAGGTGGTAGCATCTGCGGTATTTTGCTTGACGGTCTCTGAGCATTTTATGTTCAGAAAGACAAGATTTAAAAGAGTTATCAAGCTTCACATCACTTGCGATACTCTCCCAGTAGGCGGGAGTGAGGTCTTTGATGGCGGGAGCATTTTTGTGAAGAACCAATTCCCTTGCTATGGTAATCCTGCCAGAGACGACGAATGGCCTGATGGTAATATTCCCAGAAACGATTTTGATCGGTGGCACAGGGCACAGCCTCAGCTCCCATCCTTGAAAAGCCGCGCTTATCCATATTATTTTCTATAGAGAAAAATCCGTGACGCGAACTCTCAAAGATAATATCATGATCCTTTAAGTATTTGTCGAATTTTTCCTGATTTTCCATGGCAAGACGAGAAGACGTCGTAATATGGACACATGATGTCGGTCATCATGATGTGAAATGATTTTTAGCTTTTTTTATCACCCAGGATTGTGCGTTCATCACGAATGCCGTTCAGATCTTGGTTTTTTTGGGGCAGAAGCGAGTGATGGAAAGAAAGAGAATGACGATAATAAAAATTACCGAGAAACGAACGAGACGGCATGAGGAGACTATTTGTGGAGCCGGCTGGTGGACTTTTTATGATTAGTAAAAATCGGATTCGGAAAAATCGGTTTTGATTGAGCTATTCATTTGCCTCCTTGCTGTTTTTAACTTTCCTGAGATTTTAGTGGTATTTTTCATCTTCGATAATAATAAGCCTCGTAAACCGATTTTCTTAAAGACGAAAAAAGGCGAGTAGGAGAGAGATGGAGTTTAAGACGGCGGAAATTGTGCCAACCAGGGCAAGCCCAGAGGAGCCAAGGATGGAAATAATGACAGGAGCAAGCAGAGTGCCACAAGTTGACAGCCGGAACTTAGGAGGAAGAAGCTAGCGATAATACCAGTGCGTTGAAGCTCATCCGGAAGAGATTAGCTTGCGGAAATTTAGAATAAAGAAGAGGAGGCCAACCAGTGGACTGCACAAGATTGAGACTAGTGAGATAGAAAAATCAGGCCAAGTGCGACCAACTCCCTACTACAGCAAGAAAAGTATCGAGGATCAAAAACTAATTTTGCGCGAAGATTGGAGAGCTGAAAAAGTTGCCAGTTTGCAGTGCCGGAAGCAAAAGAAATTGAGGAGAAAGCCGAAGATGAAGAAACATAAAAAGAAATGGGACTAGGAAATTTCGTCTGACAAAGAGTCTTGGCAAAACATGAATGGGTCACAGAAAAACTGTTGTTTTGTATGTTTAAGCTTTTTCTGAGCCTGCTTTTTAATTTGATAAATTTACTGGGAGTATTTTTCCATCAGGATCCGCCATCTTTATAAATCAGCGATTTTTACACGAACTTGCTCTAAGGTGTCACGATTTCGGATAGTCACAGTATCATCTTCGAGCGTATCGAAATCGATTACTAGCACATTTTGGCGTACCAATTTCATCCTGCTTGCGGTAACGTTTACCAATATTGCACAGAGTCATCCCAAGTTACATTGCCATATTTCTGCGCAAGGTTTGCTATACCTGCTGAGCCTTCCTCAACTAATTCTGATTTGTTCTTTAGGAGTGGTGAAACACAGAAACGGGAATGGTGAAAACTTCAGGAAGTTTCAGAAAGACGCGCTTTTCGCCATTCACCCCATCTCGTGATAGGCGGCAGAAAGAACAGCCATCACAAGACGCTCTACACCAAAGGATGGCTCTGATAACATGTGGTACAAAAACTTTCACCGGTTTTCTTTATCGCGGTATTCCATGTTTTTACCAGAGGCACGAGCGACATTTTGAAGATCAAAATCAGTACGATAAGCTAGACCCATCAACCTCCTGGATCCGATTGGAAAATCAAATTCGACATCAACTGTGCGCTTTGAATAGTGTGCGATCCTCGGCTGGGACCTCGTATTCATGGGATCATGTGCTCAGGAAGCTGCATCACTTTTTCAAGAAAAACATGAATATCTTTAAGTAGATCTTCAAAGATACGTTCCCAGTCGTTTGGGTGACAAAATACTCAATTTCCATCTGCTCAAGTTCACGACAGCGGAAGATAAAGTCGCGTGGAGAAATCTCATTACGAAAAGCCTTACCTTGTTGAGCGAGACCAAAAAGGTAGGTCTGATAGATATTATCAACTACATTTTTATAATTAGTGAAGATTCCCCTGTGCGGTCTCTAGGACGGAGGTAGGCGACAGAGGTCTCATCGGAAACTGCACCGACGTGAGTTTCGAACATCATATTGAATTGCTTAACCTCGCCCCAGTTAATTTTGCCACAGGTCGGACACTTGATGCCGGCCTTCATCAACTCATCGCGCGTAATATTGGTCGAAAGGTCGATTTTCGGCGGTTTTAGCTAACTTATCCGCACGGGAAGCGCCCATGACATTCATTACATTCCACTAGAGGGTCAGAGAAAGTTGCAGCATGTCCGAAGCAACCTAAGTTTTTGGATTCATAATAATGGCAGCATCAACACTGAGCATATCTTCACGATCATCAACCCAGTATTTCCACCAAGTTTGCATAATCTTGCGCTTAAGAGCGACACCGAGTGGACCAAAATCCCAAGTACCTGCCATACCACCATAAACATCGGAGCCCTGAAAAATAAATCCGCGACGTTTACATAGACTAACGATATCTTCGAGTTTTGCCATATTTTGCTCCTGTTATTTCTGTCTATTATAGCATTTCAGGCAGCAATATGGGATAGCATCGGAAGAAAAGGTGTAAGGTTCTTGATTTTTGAGGACGACACCGAGATTAGTGCTAAGAATGAGTCGCAGAATTTTAATGACATTTTGGTCAATACTGCCGGATTGGTCCGGGCGCTTGACAAAGACTTTTTCAAAATCATCCCAGTCGTATGTGGCATCTCGACTCAAGTTTTTGATTATTGCTATCATAAAATACATTGATTTCTTCCCCGCTGATTTTAGGCGAGATTTAGTTTAAAATAAATCGAAAATGAGTTGGCGTCTATTTTGATCGAGATAGAATTGATTGAGGTAATAGAGTGTTTGCGGGTGAGTGAAAAAGTTCAGCAGAACTGATGTAGTGAGTGATTCGACTGATTTGCTTGAGAAAGTTTGAGGCAAGTTCTAAGGTCTCTAGGTCGGAAATAATGTTTTGGTAAAATTCGATAGCCTTTGGCAGAAGTGAGGACGCCAAACTGCTCAGATTCGATTCGGTCTTTTTTCACATCGCGTTGATGGACCACAATTTTTGATAAACAGAACATTTTCAATTCCACCAGCCAATTTAGATTTTTCTCGACGCGCGCCCTTAGCAATACCAGAAACGCGACTCATCTGGCGTTAGAAAAGTCACGATACGATCACCTTCATTGTAATTAACTCGCTTTCAGAACGATGGCCTCAGTTTTGACATCTGCCATTTTTATTTTCCCTTTTTCTTGGTTGAGCTTTTTGAACCCTTCTGGCACGGTCGGCAGTGCGATTTTTGGTAGGGATACTTTTCTTGACTATTTGCAATCTTAACGGAGAGAATTTCTGAAATTACTGCCGGTAAATCTTGCGGTGTCATGGTGGCCTTTATTTAGAATCTTCTTCACATTATAACTTTCTAAGAGTTTGCATGGGAAAATTCAGAGAGGAAACGATAATAATTGGGATATTTGAAAGGTCCGAATAGGAAGCGATTTCATTTAGAAAAAGTGAAGCCGTCCGGACCGGTCAGAAGGACGTCGAGAATAATAACAGAAGGTGGCGCAGCCATCAGGTAATGCATTAATGGCGTCAATGATGCGTTTTCGAAGGTACTACGGTAGAATCCGGGAAGGCTCTACGAAGGCTTTTTGAGAAGAGTCTGGCAAAGATTGGGTCATCTCGAGAATAAAAATTCAAGTGATTCACTTTTATTTTCTGGCCAGTGTATGAAGGATTCAATCTGCATAATAATCTCGTATTAAAAACTGAAGGCAACCTGACGGGAGTGCAGGGATGCGGATTTTAAAGCTTGTACCATCGCGATGACGCACGGCAAGCATTTCTGCTTGCATGTATTTGGAGAATTTCGAGGCAATATAGAGGCCAAGTCCAGAGCTTCCTGGACGCATGCTGATGTGGGTCGGCTGATTTAGTCCGTCCTGAATTTCTTGCCAGACCTTAGTAGGGAGAGCTGGGCCAAAATCACGTACCGCCACCTCGACCATCTCACTACAATCAGAAATCGAAAGTTTGATTCAGTCTCGGGAGTGGAATAATGTACAGCATTGGTGCAAAAATTGTAAATAATACTAAATAATAGATCAGGATTAGCGATGACTAGGTCAGTTCGACTTTTTATAAACTGCTTGGAGATTACGCTGGTTGCTTTGCAAAATACGGACGAAGCTCGGTGAGTACATGATCACAGACGTGACGCACCGAGACAGGCTCCATGGAGAAAAAGTCCATCCTCGAGTCTAGCGACCTTAGTGAGATCATTTACCTGACGAAGGGCACGCCCAGAGATTGTTACAAGTTCATCACGAGTCTGCTCTGAGTTCAAGCCGTGAATCTTCAGCAAAGTCCATTGAGAGTGCAAGTTGGCGCATCACAGCAAGAGGGCTTTTTCAGCTCATGCGCAGCACTAGCTAAACCTCCGACCCTCACTTAACATAGTTAAATTATAGCAGAGAAGTCGGAGTTTTTAATATTTTGTGCCTAGAATTTCGCTGTTGCAGCCGGGTTGATTAGATTAGCTATTGAAGGAATGGTTGAAAGAATTTTCTCGAAGTTTTCACGGAAGACATTGCTGGAATCGGTGCGTAAGATAGCGGTTTTATCACGGATCTTAAAGATACAGACAATTTCCCTGATAGTCGTTGTCGAGCTTCCCGGTGAAGACATTAACGTTAACTTTATTTACGACTTTCGAAGCAAACCGTCATTTCACCATCTTGTACTTTACGGTTGTAATCCTCAAGCACGCTATCGATTTGTTCAGTGCGGATGGAGACTCGGAGGGCCATGATTGTAGTATCGGAAACGACGTTGACCTGACCAGGATTGAGATAAGTTCAAATTCACCCACCACGGCTGGCATCATCAGGAATATAAACACTCCAGTTTTTGATATTCGAAAGTCAAGTGAACCAAAGTCGGCAGGACCAGAAAAAGGTCAGGAAAGGATATTGTTCTTTTTCAGCAAACTCGTTCTCAAGTTTTGCCTGCAATTGATTCTTTGTTTCTGCTACTGCAACATCAATTTTTCCTTGACATTAGTGCTAGCTTCACTCCATTTGAGAGTCATCCAAAATGAAGAGACCGATGAAGAGGACGGCAAGGAGAGAAACGACGATGAGACCGATGGTTTTTAAGAGATCGACACGGTTCTCGGCACGCGCGATTCGCTCAGCTTCCTCTTTTCCTCGTCGGTCATCATATTAAAATCTTTATTCAAGAGATTATTTGTGTTGGCGCTGGCTGAAGACTGAAAAACTATTAATCTGGAGCAGTTTGAAAAACTATTTGATTGTGCTAATGACTGAAAATTTTGAGTCTGAAAAATTTGAGGTTGAAAAGCTTGAGATTGTGAAGTTTGATATTGTGAGGATTGAGAATGCAAAGCTTCTTGCTGACTGATAACCTTGCAGCCTGGGATCCCTGTGGTTGTGTGCTTTGAAACTGAAAAACCTTGAGACTGAGTTCCCGGATTTGTTCCAAAAATTTGCGTCGTGCGCAACCCCACCTTGATTATTATTAAAAAATTATTCGAACCCTGATTATCCATATATCTCTATTTTACTTATGATTATTTTTGTAAAGTTTTAACAGCAAAGACCTTTTATTCCTTACTAAAATCGCGATCAATAATTTCAATTTGATTCTTGATTTCACCAAGGTCGGATTCAATTTCCTTGGCGGCAGTAGCTGCGGCTTGGTATTTCTCGGCGGCCTGTTCTAAAGAAAAATCTTCTCCATAAAACCACCTCAATCTGTTGGGTCAAGTTGTTCAAGCTTCTGGTTGATGGTTAGTTTTTCTGTACTAGTTTTTCCCTTTTCATATCTTCCTCGCTTTTATGATTCTTTGATATCTTTAGATTCTTTAATATTTTTAGATTCTGTACTTTGCTTTTTCAGTAATTTTTAGAATTTTTGCTTCCACATTTTCTGACTTAGTCTCAATATTAATTATTGAATCTGGCTTTATATCGCCGCGAATTATAGCATAACCACGTTTTTAAAAATGATGGCTGGATTGAGATTCTCGGATGACTTGTGCTTTTTGTCTAATTTTCTGAAGCTCAAGCCTCAATCATGTTATTCAATTTGGTGCGAACGGAAACTAACTGTTCCTTAGTCCTTGCTCTTTTAGCTGAATTTTTATTCTTAATTTGCTGATTGATGCGATTGATTTGAAGTTTAAGAGAATGAATTTCGGCCTGACGATCACGCGTTAAGAATTGAGCAGCATTACTTGAGTAGAAGCAGCAAAATCTGCGGCAAGATCAGCTAGGGATTCGTCGATTTTCACGTCCGATTCTCGTGATGATTGAATGCGACTGGCTGCAACGGCGCGAACAAAGCTTTTCATCGTTAAAAATTGCAAGATCATCCTTGAGCCACCACTCGAATTAACGCAATGACCTGACAATCCGTAAACTGATTCATATATTCTATAGCGCGAATAATCTGATCTACCGCCGGCAGCCCTTGCACCTGAGTGTGGGCGACCTGAATCTTTAGTCCTCCCCAACGCTCGTTAATGATTTTAATAAAGTCAGTACAACCGCAGCCTGGTGGAAGAAATTACACCAATGCGCCTCAAAATTTCGCAAGATTGGGCGTGTTGCCTGGTTGAAGAGTCCTTCTTTTGCAACTTGGACTTAAGCAATTGAAAGCTTTTTTTGAGACTACCTTCACCAAGTGGATGAAAACGTTTAACGGTAAGACTGAATTTACCAAAAATTAGTGAGTTTTGGAGTAGCCTGATGGCAATCTTCATACCGTCTTCAAGAGGAAAATTTCCTAGCTGATAGACAGTCATGAAACAGCCGACCGATGATTCGGCATCTTTAAGGTCGAAAAATCCACTTACCCTGGTTTATTTTAAAACTGCTAACCTCGCCATAAACCATCATATCACCGAGGCCAGTTTCTAGCACCCGGTTGTGACGGCAACAAACTGGCTAACGGTGAATTTTGAGCTTCTGACATTATTTCTCTTTGGTGGCAGCTTCAAAAACCTTTGCTTGTCGGCTTTACCAATCTTAGAGATGGCGTTTTTGATAGAAGCTGCAACCTGAGACAATGGTATTTAGTAGCACGATCACACGAGTGACGATAACCACGGTACTGGCAACTGCGAGGTTCGTACCAAGAACACACACTAACTGTGATCATTGAGCCTTCATAACCACCCAACACCACCAGGGGTAGGGAGAACAGCGCCGATTAGGGAGCCAAGAGCTCGGCGACCATGATTTGTGGGAAGATTTCGCCATGACCAAGAGAAAGCGCGACGATTTCATAAGTAGCAATCTCAAGGAAGTTATAGAGGAAGCCCCAGATTAAAGGCTGAATAAGTAGTTTTTATCCTTTTTGGCGGTAATAAAATCATCATGTAGATCGAGGAAGTATTGATTAACCTTATCAAAATCAAGAACTTTCTTTTTTACCGAAGGTGACACCGCCTGACAACGCCATTCGTAATTGAGGTAATTTTCTTGGCAGCCCACTTGATCATTTTCTTGCTTGAAACGATGGCGGTCAAAAATAGCCATGGCGGCAATAATGCCAACACTCATAGCACCGACGGCCCAGACCATCCAGTGCGCGCCATTTGGTACGCTGCCAGTAACTAGGAGGAAGATGATTGCAAGAATCGTCTGAGTCTGATTTGCAAGGATGGTGATAAAGTAGCGTAAAAGATACATGAAACTCACCTGACCAGCGGTGGCACCATAGTTTTTAGACGCCAAGTGATGTAACCAAGACCAGAAACACCGCCGGATGGAATGGCGTGATTGACGAAGTTGAGCTCAAAAAGAAATACGAGCCAGCTCCCAAGTTGAGATTTTTCTGGACTTCTTTTTCCTCTTTTTACCTTCAGCTTTTTTTGTTTGCCAGCCATATAGGCAAAGAAGATCTTACCAGCACAGTAGTACATGAAGAGTTGTTCTGGGATGAGCAGAACGACGATTAAAAGATTGATACTAAACTCGCCGCCTTCAATACAGTGTCCTCCAAAAATACAGTTGGCAGCAGCTGTAATCTGGTCCCAGGCGCCCCAGACAACAAAGGCCACGAGAGCGAGAGTGATTAGACTAAGAATTTTTAAACATATCCCTAATATTATAACATACGATTTTGCGACACAAGTGTTTTATTAGATAGTGGTTTGTTTTGATATAATTGATATATGAAATATGTAGCAAATTGCAGGACGTCAACCTTTAATTTCCTGGCCGAAATCCAGGCACTTTACGACAAAGCGGCGAGACTAGTCGGCAAGAAGCTAGTTTTCTTTGAAATTGACGAAGATGGTGAAGAAAAAATATATCGCCGGACATCAATCGTCTCGGTGGTAGTCTGAAACTTGGCAGGTTTTTGATACAGATTTTAGTAAGTTAGCCAAATTTTTAGCTACCACACATCCGGAAGGTAAAAATCACTTTTAGGTATTTCAGATTTTTTTCTAAACAGAAAAAGTCCGGACTAGCCAAACAAAAAAAGCATGGAGCTAAAACGCAATTTAGCAAAAGATGGGACGGAGTGTAAGGGTGATCACGAGCAATGAACCGGAGATTTCTTTCTGCAACCGCACATCATAATCAATTAGGGTGAAAAGGCTGGGTGTTTTTGAAATTTTTCTTGATCGACCGCGAGATATATCTGAGCCTCGGTACGCAAAAATATCACTGCCTACACCGAGCGCGATCAGGTGCGACCAGCCAGAGACGCCAAAGTTGGGATGCTGCCACCGAAACTTGCTCAGATCTTAATTAATCTATGTGGTAAATTACCGGAAGGAGCAAGAGTGCTTGATCCATTTTGTGGAACTGGCGTGGTACTCAAGAGGCTGCTATTATGGGATATGTACCATACTGGAACCGATCTAAATGAACGCATGGTGGAGTATTCGAAAAGAACCTGAGCTGGCTTTTTAATGAACGCAATCAGAAACGTTTTAAGATTCTTCCAGATCTTATTCAGAAAAAGACCAAATTATTGAGGCGATTTCAGTGGAGATGCCACTAATTTTACTTGGGAGGGCGAGATTGACGCCGTAGCTTTTGAAGGTCACTTTTGGCGCACCAATGTCTAAGCCGCCGGTAGACATAAAAATTCAAGACTGAAAAGGCAAAGTGTAGAGAGATTGCGATGGGATTTCTAAAAATATCACCCCGCAAATAAAATCAGAACACCAGTAGTGATGGCGCTTCCAGCCTGGCTGAGAGAGAATGGCAAATACGCCGGACTAAACATTCTTGACGAAATTCAAGAGATGGGATATAATTTTTGAAAAGTTTCAAGACTTGAGTCAATCGGATTTACTCTACTATCGGGAAGGTCAGATTGTGGCTCGAGAAATAATAGTAATAAGGAAAAGATAGGCTAAAAATATGTCACATGTTAAAGCTGGTGGAACCGCGAAGAATGTCCACAATAACGCTGGCCAACGCCTTGGTGTAAAACGCTTTGGTGGTCAAAAAGTACGCTGTGGTGAAGTTTTGGTTCGCCAAACTGGTAGCACTAAAATTGCCGGTGAAGGTACTTTTACATCTCCCGCAACTTCACTATTCACGCTGCAAAAGATGGTGTAGTCACTTTTGTGAAGACTAAGAAAACTCATTTCTCTGGTCGTTCATTACCACGTGTTCGCGTAGAAGTTCGCTAAGAGTTAAGTAAAAATAGGTCCCGCGATGGACCTATTTTTTATGCTAAAATGAGTCTATGAATATATTGATCGTGGGCAATATAATTAAAGATATCTACCTTGATTTTGAAGCAAATTTATTTGAGACGGACAGGAATCAGCAAAAAGTTTTGGAAACCACGCTTGACGAGGAATCACTTTTTCTATAAAAACCACATGACGGTGCGAAGTGGGGCAAGTATTGCAGAAGAGGTTTTTTCAGAACTTTAGAATTCAAACTGAATTCGCCGGAGATGTGGCCGATACTCGATATATTATAAAGAGCGGAAGGTCGGTCAAATATCTAACCTCTAAATATGCTAAACCTAGTGTATTTTTAAAGCCTAAAACTACACCGGATTGGTTATTCATTGACCGCTCAGCCAGATTAAATACGTCAAACCTAAAAACAAATATTAGCCTGGCTAAAAATGAATCCTGGTGTTAAGGTAGCGATTTTTACGGGCGTAAAGTTCGAGAAACTTCTAGCTAAACGTGACGATTTTAGCGCCCATCAACTCACTCGACGAGTTAGTACAACGTGCAAACATTTTATTCTTTAGCGGACAAACACTTGATGAGTTAAAAGCACCGGAAGGGATAAGACCAGAACTCGTGGTTCGGGTGACACCTGAATTAATTGAGTCGGAGGTAGTTAACCCACTGAATGAAAATATCTTGAAATTTGGGAGAGACAAACTCGTGGTTATGAGACTCGAGATAAGTCAGAAACATTTTTCACACACTTTATCAATTTATTCCGGAGCGGTGGCCACAATTTTAGCGGCACTTTCGACCGGCTGGAATCTTGAACGAGCAATGCGAATGGCAAAACTGAATCTCCAGTATGCTAGTTTGGGGAAAACCTTAAATCTCAACCAATTATATAAGAAGTTGCAGAGATCTCTGAGAAAAGAAGACGAATTAACGTTACTTGCAAAAATCATTATCAGCTGATGGGCGAGGAATCTAGCGATTGATGAATCGAAAAAGACTATGAAAAAGAAACTTCGAAGTTAGGTCTTCTCGATTCAATGGCGACGAGCGAAAAATATCGTGAGATTTTAGTGACAACCCGAATTTGGCAAAAGTTTTTGAACGGGGGTAATCTTGTCACAAGAAACCATCCTGCAGAAGCTACCGAACTGGACAGACTATCCCGAAATTTTAGCTACACGGGGGTATTACCTGGGGTGAAGGCCGACCTTGGACTTATTGAAATTCTTGATTTTAAGAATCAATTCAGTACGCGTGGACTTGATGACTTAGGGATGTAGGGCAAAAAGTTATTTCGAGCAGGGGTTGCGTGTTTTACGAAATGGCGTACGATTTTTCAAACAATTAACGGTGAAGAAGTGTCTGATGCGGTGATTGAACAAAACACAAGTGATTTAGTGAAATATGCCGAAATTATATTAAACCACAGAATGATACCGATAGTGGAGCCAGAAGTTTTATTTAATGAAGATATAAAAATATCACAGTATTTTTAAATACGAAGAAGGTCCTAGTGGCATTATTCTCTAAATTAGAAAAATCAGGTATTAATCTTTAAAAAATGTGATTCTAAAAATCAATATGATTTATGATAAAACAAACTTGCCTTCCGAAACTGCAAAATATACGATGCAGCTTTTTGAAAGAGGCTGTGCCAGCAGAAATTGGTGGAGTAGTTTTTTTCTTTCTGGTGGACAAACTCCAGCAGGCCACAGAGAATCTACGCGAAATCATGAGATTGGATCATGGACAATTTCACCCTATCATTCTCTTTTGGGCGAGCACTGGCTGACCCAGCGCTCAGTAGCGTGAAGTGTGACGATAAAATATTCAGGCCGCCAAGGCAGTACTTGATTCGAGATTGCAAGAAACTTGTGAAGCAATGAAATAGAAAATTTTTCAAAGTAGAACTAGAGTTCTTAGGAAGTTAAGAATTCTTAGGAAGTTAAGAATTCTTAAGCGCCTCGCGGAGGAATTTGCCAGTTGGCGTGTCGTCGCGCTTAGCTAGTTGTTCTGGCGTACCCTCGGCGATCACTAGACCACCGTGCTGACCACCTTCTGGACCCATATCAATTACCCAGTCGGCAGACTTAATCACATGAAGATTATGCTCGATAATAATCATAGTATTACCACCGTCAACTCAGACGGCTAAGAATTTGCAAGAGACGTTTAACGTCATCGGTATGCAAACCAGTGGTTGGCTCATCGAGGATGTAGAGAGTTTTACCAGTGCTGCGACGAGAGAGCTCGGTAGCAATCTTGATGCGCTGTGCCTCACCACCAGAGAAGGTAGTGGCGGACTGGCCGAGACGAATGTAGCCTCAGGCCGACCTCCTGGATGGTTTTTTTAATTTATTCACGATGGCTGGAATATTTTCAAAAAACCTCGACCGCCTCATCAATGGTCATATTGAGAACGTCGGAAATATCTTTACCTTTATATTTGACTTCAAGTGCTTCACGATTATAACGCTTACCATGACAGGTTGGACAGGTAACATAAACATCCGGAAGAAAATGCATCTCGATTTTATTCACACCATCACCCTGACAGGTCTCACAGCGCCCACCTTTGACATTAAAACTAAAACGTCCAGCTTTTATAGCCGCGAATTTCAGCCCTCAGGTTGAGCGGCAAAAAGTTCACGGATGGCAGTGAAGACTCCAGTGTAGGTGGCTGGGTTTGAGCGAGGAGTGCGGCCGATTGGACTCTGGTCGATCACAATACATTTATCCAGATTTTTCAATGCCGTCATCGTGGGTATGTTCACCTCGCACAGTCTGCGCACGGTGAAGTCTGGCAAGCAATTCATTGGCGAGAATTTCGTTTTACGAGAGTGGATTTACCAGAACCGGAAACCCCGGAAACTACAGTCATCACTCCAAGTGGAAAAATGCACGTCAATATTTTTTAGGTTATTTTCCCTAGCACCCACCACGACGAGTTCCTTTGCCAACTTTTGGTTGACGACGTTTTTCGGTACACTAATTTTTCTTTTTACCACTGAGATACTGGCCGGTCAAAGAGTTTTGATCCTGCATGATCTCCTCTGGTGTACCGGCCGCAACAACATTACCGCCACGTGAACCAGCACCTGGACCAATATCGATGAGATAGTCCGAATTCAACATAGTATCCTCATCATGCTCAACAACCAAAAACGGTATTTTTGAGGTCACGAAGATGTTTTTAAGGTGGCAATTAGTTTATCATTATCACGTTGGTGAAGACCGATTGATGGGCTCATCGAGCACATATAAAACGCCTTGCAGACCAGAACCGATTTGAGTGGCCAGACGGATGCGCTGCGCCTCACCACCAGAAAGCGTATTGGCGGAACGACCAAGCTCGAGATAACCAAGACCGACATCCTGCATGAACTTGACACGCTCTTTTGATAACCTTAAGGATTGGTTTCGCAATAAGAGCTTCGGCTTCAGAAAAACCGAGATCCTGAGAGAGTACCTCAATGGTTGAGTCAACATCGAGATTACACATATCGACAATATTCGCCTATGAATCGTGATGGCGAGCACCACCGGTTTTAACCTGGCGCCATGACAGGTCTGACACTCGCGCACGCGCATGAATCGCTCGATATCTTTGCGCATAAAGTCAGAGTCCGTTTCATGATGACGACGTTCAAGAGTCGGAATCACACCTTCATACACTGATTCATAAGTTGCACCTTCCTGCCACTTGCCGGAACCAGAAATTTTAATCTGGTATTTTTCGTCTCCTGTGCCATAGAGAATGAGATGTTTCTGGGCTTCAGTGAGTTCACCAATCGGAGTATGAACAGAGAAACCGTGACGATTGGCAACGGCAGTGAGACGTTTTAGCCACCATGAATCACTCTGGACGCGATTGAAAGGACGGATGCCTCCTCGGCGATCGTAAGATTATTATTAAAAACGAGATTAGGATCAATTTCCATACGAGTACCAAGACCAGTACAGGTTGGACAGGCACCTTTTATGGGGCATTGAAGGAAAACAGTCTTGGTTCAAGCTCTGGGATTAATTCGTCTGGATGGACTGGACAGGCGTAACGCTGAGAGTAGGTGAGGACCTCCGTATTCTGAGTACCTAGAGATTTACCTTCGATGGTTGAGCTATTGTCGTTGATCTTGGAGAAGTTGAATAATTCCCCTGCCGAGATCTAGGGCCTGTTCAATCGAGCTGGAAATACGAGAATATAATTCAGTGCTAAGGATAAAACGATCGACAACTAGTTCAATGTTGTGACGCTCCTGTTTTTCAAGTTCTGGAAATTCATCAAGCGCATAGACAATACCATCAACACGCACACGAGAGAAGCCTTTTTGGAGATATTGCTCGAAAATATGTTGGAACTCACCTTTTTTCTGCTGAACTAAGGGAGCAAGCAGCATTACTTTGGAGCCAAGCGGTAGCTTCATGACCTCATTGACGATATCCTCAACCGAACGGCGGGAAACCTCGCGGTGACAGATTGGACAATGTGGCACACCAACACGCGCAAAGAGGAGACGAAGATAATCGTAAACTTCAGTGACGGTGGCGACGGTGGAACGAGGGTTTCTTGAGGTGGATTTTTGGTCGATCGAAATAGCTGGCGAGAGGCCGGGTGATGGTGTCAAAATCTGGTTTATCCATCACGCCGAGGAACATCCTAGCATAGGAGGAGAGAGACTCGACATAACGCCTCTGACCTTCAGCATAGATAGTGTCAAAAGCGAGACTGGATTTACCAGAACCGGAAAGACCAGTAATGACGACAAGCTTGTCGCGTGGAATGTCGAGGTCGATATTTTTAGGGCATGTGCTGCCTAGCTCCGCGCACCTTAATGCAATTATCGGCGGATCCGCCCTGCATTTTTGATTCCCCTTCAGACAATAAACCCTTATGCTCTTTCGTTCATCATTCCCCTTTCTAAAATTAGCCTCTCAAAGTTTTTTTCTTGAGTTATTATTTCAAAAGTTAATATCTCAAAGTTGGTATATTCTAGCATATTTTGGCCAAAAAGCCATGGATTAGAGGGAGGATGTTAGCTACATAATTTAAGATCGGCATAGCTGACACTAGTACGCCCGACACTACGGAGGCTAAAAAGAGCATTTAAATACCAAAAGGTTTCCGAAGAGAGCCTCTGATTCTAGTACTAGTCCTTAGTTGAAGTCTGCATCCTTGAACGGATCCTTTTTCAGCGAGATCTGTCGAGGTCCAGATATGGACTACCGTCTTCTTGAATTCAGAGTCTAGCGAAAGCGGCAGAAAGAGCGGGTTGCTGTTGAAGAAATAGAATGCCTGGTTTTTATAATCCAGAAGGAACGGGAAAATATTCATTGCCCGAAACCGCCCTTGGCCAGATATTTCTCATTGGCATCCCCAGGTATATTATGATAGTCAAACGTCCTTGACCATCTCGCCAGATTCTTTGTCTTTGAGCTTGAAGCATTTTTAATGCGTCGTAACCGTAAACTTGTAATCCGGCTTACCTGTAGTGACAACGACTTCAGTGAGTCTACATAGCGTCATCCAAAAATATAAGGTTGACGACTGAAGGACAGACCAACAATGGTGTCATTCAAGATCTGAGACCAAAACAAATGTTCTGATCATCATTATTGAAGATCTGAACCCGCGCACTCCATACATCGTTGAGATAGCCCTGAAGCGAGAGCTTGTATCTCGTAGAGCCATCATTCTGAGCTCATACGGAGTGACATAATCGTCCAGCCCGACTCCTGACTCTTTCTGCGGCTTTACTGCTACCAAAAGGTGCCGGCAAGTCCACACGGCTCGGATGTAGCGTCGTCGGTGTTCCCTGCGGTGATAGGCTGCACAGCCGGTTGCAAGTGTTGCAGCGAGCGCCATTGTCACAAGTGCTAAATACAGTTTCTTCATAAAGTTACCCCTTACAAGAATAGGGATTAGAATTAAAAGTACTCTAGTCGTTTGATTAGTTATATATATTATAACATAATTAGTTTAATTATACAAGTATGACGCCACTCTAACCCCTCAAGTGCAAACACTGGTCTTTATGATCCGACTGCGTATTCTTTTATTTTATAAGATAGCTTTTAAAATCTACATAGTTGTCAGCAAAAGCTTCGATTGTCTTGCCGGTTTTTCAAGGTACTTGACGAGATAGAAGCCAAGAGAGTAGCCAGACCAACGCGGCAGCTTGTTGTTGCCAGTGAAGAAGATCGCATTGTAATCGTATTCGTTGAGTCTCAGTCGTCACGAAGCTCGATCTAAGATTTTTCGTTTTCTTCATCAGAGCGGCCAAGGATTGTTTTAATAAAAATTGTCTCTCGTTTCTATTTTTGCATGAATTCCGCCTCAGTAGGTCGCGATACCTTTCGCCAATTATGACCGTCAAATAGTGAGGTTATCCGTTCATTATTTTTGCCCCAGCGCGCCGCATGACAGAGTTCATGGACTAACATTTCAGAAATTAGATTTTCAGTGGCCTTTTCCTGATTCACAGCAAACTCAATAAAGTCAGCGGTTCTTGTATATCCACCCACGCCATCTTCTGGAATTAGAAGATCATATAGTCGGTTGGTAACCAAAACATCAATATCCCAGTCTATTTTAAGTTTCGGAAAAACATATTCCTCGGCTACTTTTACTGCTTTTTCTATCATCTCTTTCTTATCGGAGAGATTTCCGTTGGCTCCGGTGAGTAATATATTTATCTTATTCATTGCAATGTTCTAATATATTTTATTCAAAAATTCACCTACCTTGGATATCGCCAACCATTCTACCCACCTTGATATCACTAAATGATGTTGGCTTTAGTGTTTTTCAGGTAATTGCACTACTCATGAGATTGTAAGTCCCAAAGCTTCTTATACTGTCCATCTTTTAGCTTGAGCAGTTCATTATGAGAGCCTTGTTCGATGATCTTGCCGTTATCAAGCACCACGATGCGGTCAAGACTGGAGATGGTGGAGAGACGGTGTGCTACCACGATGGAAGTGCGGCCGTGCATCAAAGCGAAGAAGGGCTTCCCTGGATAAGAGCTTCAGATTCAGAATCGAGAGCGGAAGTGGCTTCATCAAGGACTCAAGATTGGAGCGTCTTTTACAGATGGCTCTCGCGATAGCGATGCGTTGGCGCTGGCCACCGGAAAGTTTTTAATGCCACTGTCTCGCCAAACCATGGTTTCATAAACCATTAGGAGTTTTTCGATGAACTCGGCAGCGTTAGCAAGTTTTGCAGCATGCTTAATTTCTTCCATCGTGGCATCTGGTTTAGCATAAGCAATATTTTCAGCAATAGTGCGGTGGAAGAGTGAGGCTTCCTGAGGAACATAGGCAATATTTTCTTTCTGAGGCTATGCTGGGTAACTTTTCTGATATTTTGGTCGTTCTATCTTGATGGCGCCGGCATCGACATCTGCAAAGCGTAGGAGGAGTTTGTGAGAGTGGTTTTGCCAGAGCCAGACAATCCAGCTAGTCCGACACGTTCACCTGGTTTGATTTTAAGATCGAAATCGTTGAAAAATGTCCTCTTTAGCATCGGCATGTTTGAAGTTGATAGATCGAAAGTGAATGGGAGCCACTACCCACGATCCGTTTTTGGCGCCTTTTTCATCAACAACGGTATCGACGGTGATCGAGAATTAGGTACGTTTCAGGGCGTCGCCGAAGACACGCATGAAACTCGAAAATACCACTAATATTCCAGAGCCACCTGAATAGTTTATGCATATTGGAAGATTAACAAAATTGTGGAGATCGAAAGAGAAAAAGTGGCACCAAAGATAATAATAAAGCAAAAGCATCAAGATATTGATTGATAAAACAGCCATGAAAACCAGGTTGATGTTCGACAACGCTTAACGTAGCTTGTTCTACCAGTGGTGAAAATCTGATATTCGTTATAACGTTTTGCGCTCATATTTCCTGAGAATAAGACGTTTAACTCGTCGCGATATTAGTGAACCGAATTTAGCAAACTGGCTTTCGCGGTCACTGACGGCCTTTGATCTCAGGCCTGGCCAGTATCAGCGATTTTATCCATTTGATGGTACGAGATGAGATAGTCAAAGAAGATCAAAATAGCTAGGAGAATACCTGCAAAAGACGTTCGGCATAGAGACCCCCGCAAAAGATGGACACTAGGAGAGTATTTATAAGGCAATATATTCTGCTAATCGTACTAGTCTATGAATCGTCAGTTTCGCCAAGCATTAGCAAATCTAGAAACCTGAGAAGCGAGTGACCCTTGAAAACGCTCGGAATGAAATTGCAGTAGATTGACGATTAACTCACATCAAAGCATTTTCGAGGTGGAGAGGTCAGTTTGCGTAAGGCAGCTCCACTTTTCCAGATTAGATACATTTGCAAAATGGACCTACATACGGGCCAATCGATTTTCGAGCGCAAGGATTAGGAGGCCTCGAGGGAGAATTTTTGAACACGGTATCTGGAGTAGGCGTCATCTGGATTAACTAAAATCTTCTGCACTTGAGTAGCGTCGAAAGAACTTCAACAATATTAGCGATAATGAGGAAAGGATTGTAGATTTCTATTAAAGCAATAATAGAACCAGCCAAAATGGCAAGATGGCAATACCACTTGTATATTTACCTCATAGTGCAAAACCTGTCTTCAGTAGCTTGATATTCCGGAGTCTTCTTTGTTTTGCGCATACGATCCCTTCCTCATTTATTTTCTTCGGCATCTTTTAATTTTTAACGCCGATCTGATAATTGAATAATAGCATAGTTTTCGATATTTTGGCTTATTGCTATAATAGAGCTCAAGGAATTCACTGCTTTTGATCCGGACCAGGCAGCATACCATCAGGCATGAAGTGGAGGAGGTCTGATTTGGACAGAGACAGTGAGCCGGATCTCTTTATGTACCCCGAGACGTCGGGGGATTGTCCGCGAGAAGATCGGATTGCGCACTGCGGGACAGCGCACAAATTTCAACTTGGAACCAGTTGGCGAACCTGTGAAATCTTTGATTAAATCAAACGATGTATACTTTTGCCCAGTCCAGATGCGTATTTGGTGGCAATCTACATTTTGCCACAAGAGACAGTCGCTGCGGACTTTCTGAGGCGGAATTTCTTTGCAAAGTAGTCTCAGAGGAGATTTTTACACCAAACGACGACTGTTTGCGGCTATAACCAGCGCGCTGATGATGAACATGCGATATTTGTTCTGGCGGAATTTCTATGATCCATACGAGTGGCATAATGGAAGGATGGGCGCAGCTCGCGATCTTCTCGACGTGGTGAGAATGGCGTGGGCTTTGAGACCGTGAAGGTATTGCTTCTGGCCAGTTAAGGTGCTGATCCCAAAACTGGGGCAAAAGGCAGCAAATAGCTTAGAGCTGTTATCAAAATTGAATAAAATTACGCACGAAAAGCTCACGATGCGCTTCCTCGGATGTGAGCCCCACTCCTCACCTCGCTGATCACTGCGCATAAACAGCCACAAGACCCTTGGAATTATCTTTTGAAGATGCGCGATAAAAGCGAAAGGTGCAGAAACTAGTGAACCCAGCAAAAACCCTGAGCCATTTGTTTACACCCTCTGGCCGCTATAGTTCAGATTTTTGAATACGTCTGCGCCGCCTTTTCCGCCGGCGCCCAGTAAGAATGGTGGCAGTAATATTTTTGGTCTTCTAATTTGAAGATATAAATCTCGAGGAACGTATGGAGGCGGAAAAGAGTTCCTGGGTGCCTGAGACCAAAACTCAGCCGCACCGGTAAGGAACATCAGACCCGGTTTGACTTTCGTGTAGCGGGGTGAGCGGAATTATGTTTAACAATGCCCGACGGTATTCCCTGATCTCAGTCCTGACGGTGTCGGAGGAGCATCATGATCCTGTGGCGCCACACCGGGGACTTCCGGTTGGAGAAAATTGGGTCAAACACATGAACTCGATCCAAAAGAATTTTGGTAGATTTTACTACACATCCTTATCGAAAAGGATGCGTAGTTTATACGAAAAGAAGAGTGATTTTCCGAAATCTCTGACGTGGAGGCGGGATTATATGATGGCTTTTGTCAGATGGAGATAGACGACCGCCGTAAGATCTACGCGTCTCGATATTATTAATGGCCCATGAGCTTCGACCATCCCGAGTTTGTCGATGAGCGACTACCGAAGCTATTTTTACATTATAAAGCCGCAATTTTAGACGAATCATTGTCGGCTGCATGAACTTTACTCTGGGGAAGCCGACCGCATGGAGTGGATTCAGCATTGCAGCGGACGCTTCGTTTGCTAGTTTGAATAAACTGGAAACCCTAGCGAAAGAAGATGGGACACGGCGATGGAAGGCCGACGATCCGGTGAGATTTTAGAGAAGCATGCGAATGGTATAGGATAATTAGCGAAAGACGAGCGCATTGAAGGTGGAAGCGTACCGAAGTGCTTTTGTGAAGAGAGAAAATTACTGCTTCACGGTCTGAAGTGCGACGTCCAGTCTCTAGACTGAACATCTACAACATTAGATCCTTCTTTCACCTCGGACTTTTCTCTACTTACGTACTTTCTTTCTTTCCAAGATATTCATCTATCGGAAGAATAAACAATGGTGGGTACCAGTTCTCGTCGATTTTTATAGTGCACGTTTGTTAAACTTTGCGTGAATCTTCCATGGGCACGAACATCTCTCAAAGATGATCCATAGAGATAACTAGCGCCTCACTATGCACGAGTCAGAAACGCAACTAAGAGGACCAGAAAGATCCATAGTGCAAACCACGGACCAGCCCAAGGACATAACAGACGGTATTCTGTATGCGTCCCAGTATCTCATCCAACTGGAAAGATACGTGATGACGGTGTTTGCCAGCAAGACTGCATGTGGTCAAAAACGTCTGGCGCAATGCCCGCGGGAAGCGCGCCTCTGTATCTCATCTCAAGTCTTCTCGGCTCTCCCACGATGACCGGTTTACCAGTGCAATCAAAGAAGCTAGGAACTGAAGCAGCAGCCAACCAAATAACAGGCAACAAACTTGTAAAACCAGAGCAAACATGGGTCACTCTTTTCCCCTTTGTTTGAGAGATCAACACTCTTGTGAGCACCTGTCACAGGACATTTTTATTATATAATACTTCTGGTGTCAATAGGCTGGTGGCATACTCCTGTGGGATCTCCAGGAGTATTTCTTCTGGGCGCCGAGGCCGTTAATCGGCTTGAATTTTCTTGGTATTTATTATAGGAGTTTACTGCATCTCAGAGTTTAGAGTTTTATATTCATCGGTATATACACTGGATTTCTGGGAGGATGATGAATTTGAGAGAGCCTTTGGCGCCACAGACTTTCACGATCATTACCACAAGCAAGCGCACCTCGATGTCAGACTTCACGTACTGCGCCGATTTTCACACCCTTAATTCCCTCGGACCAAACGCGATGAGGCTGGCTGGATTAGTGACGGCGAGAGAGGCTCTGAGCGTGGTCGGCTCGGCCTATCAAAAGATGAGTCGGTATTGCAGACTCGTCTCGGGCAACCAACCGATATATAGTAAGCGTAGTAAGACTTTTGGTAGGCGTCGGTGATCTCAGAGCACCGTCGCTGTGACTCGAGATCATAAACCTTAAGGCCAGCGTTTTGGACTGTGATTCAGCATTATAAGCTTTGACTTCTACTCTGGAAAGAGTTGAGAGTGTTAAAATAACACAATAAGCTTTTGACATCTCGAAAGCGGTTTTTATGCTGTTTTTGTTTTTCGTGTTAATTTTTGGGTCACGGCGGCAAGCTCTTTCTTTTTACCCGGGAGCTGGTGGTTTCATTTTTCTCGCCATTACTAACACGATTACGTAGATGGCGATTTACGGTCGAAGCGAAGAGCAATATGGCGATAGACTGGTCGATACTGATGCGTGCTGGCTTTAGGGCTGGTTTTTAAGTTCTTTTCTCTGTATAGACCTCCTTGGGAAAGTCTCGGACGTAGGATTAGATGATCTCTGCGCCAAGTTCTGTAATATTTGTGCAGTGATTTAAGCCTCATATATATCAGAGACTTTCAGTCCGCACTCATAGTTTTTACGGTGCTGTGGCGGAAGCTGAGATGGAAACCACAGCTTTCTGGTTTCACCATCCGTCTGACGATAACAGAAACTGCCTCACCCCTCGTAGACAAAATTAACGCGTTTCGCGCCTCTCGATTGTCTGGACTGAAGCTGCAAAAACGAGACCTTTTGACTCGGATGTTTTACGCAAGATCAGCGCAGTAACATGGGAAGCGACTGATTTTGTGCTCCACGAAGGATTAGAGTGAGAGAGTAATGGGACGAGTAGGTTAATTTCGAGGGCGGCGGCTATTCTTCTGCTTCACGCCTTTGAGGACAGAGTATTTTATTTCTCACCAAGGGCACCAATCACAGTTTGGCTCGATCTTTGATACGACGAGAGTGGAGTGCCCAAACATAGTGGATTATTGGGCGGATTTAAACTCGTGCGGAATTTTAAAATCAAAGCCGAGTAAGCAGCGACCGAGAGTCTCACAGATTCTGCTTTGATTTGTGCAGCAATCACCTTTCAAGACAGATGGCGAGGTGCGATTCGAGACTTGGCGTCTGGTCAGACTGCATGCCAAAGCTCTTCTTGGCGACCCGATTCATCTCGGTCCATAGAGTACAAAATCCTTAAGCTGCCGGCTTTCTGATTTCGCTAGGTCTGGCTAGGCTTTGGGATGATGGACTGATCGGAAACACTGGAGTTCTGGCGAAATTGAGTTAACAATTTCATAACCGTCTTCGATATTTTCTACCGACTTTTAAGCTGAAGAGATTTTGAGACGTGAAGCTATAGGTTAATAACAGCTCAGCTCGCGCCGATTGGTATCAGGACAAGATATTGCGTAGCTCTGTTTTGAGCTGCGCAGTGGATTTTGGACCACCTTTAAAACGAGATCTAATTGGCGTAAGCTTTTGGAATATGCAAAAGCTCAGTGAGGCGACCCATCTCTTTCATAAATATCTTCCTTAATATGAATAATCGGTGCTGCCGAGTGAGCCTCGGACAACAAGCTGCCTCGGCGTTGCGTCGACGAGATAAATCCGACGTGTTCTCGAGTGTCTGTTTTACTTCGGTGACGGTGAAATTTGCACCAAGAGTTTGATTGAGATCAGAAAGGAGTATGTACGATGAGAGACCTCGATGAATTAGGGCGATATTTCGACCGAGTTTAACTGTGTCCGTAAAGCAACTTCGACCAGATTTTTGGACCCCAAGCTCAAGGCAAAGCTCAAGAGCTGGGACGGTACCAAAAGCTGGCTGCTGTCCCTTCAGTGAAACGTGTGATGGCTTCAGAGAAAACACCGTGGGCCATCTGGCTTTGCGAAGATTATAGAGACTGCAGTGGCTTGACCTGCATAAAAATACGCTTTGTATTCTCGTCAATTCTCAGTATTTTTGCCACCCATAGCGCCAGCGCAAGTGCAACCGGAATGATCGTTTGAGGTGATTACAATGTCGCTCATTTAGATCGACGACCGTGTCATCAAGGAGAGTGAGTTTTCACCCTTCTTTAGCACGGCGAACCAGAATTTTTGGCTGGTCACCGCCACCGACGGCAATGGAACTACTAGCATAATCAAAGGCGTGAAGCGGCTGGACCGGTTTCAAGCATGGTGTGAGATTGGTGGCGTCAACAATTTGGGGAGACGACGCATACCCGCTTTTGTAGAGGTGAAAATACTATCTTTTGGTGAGTGGACGATTATCCGGGACCTCTGTAGGTTCTTTAATAAAGTCTGATTGCCCTAGAACAACACAGGAATATGTGGACAGAGTTTTGAACTCGTACTCTGATAGACAACTCGTTATTTTTGCGGGTGAAAGACCTCTGTTTGAGACCCAAAGTCACCTCCTTGATAACACCTCTTTTGGCTCGAACAAATTTCTGACCGAGGATACCGGCCACTTCTAGCAAAACCTAATAATGCCAAAGGTGTCAGGGCGATGGTAAGAGATCATATTTTCGGTATCAATAATTAAATCGTTCAGGGCCAAAGACACTCGGAGAAGGTATCGCCAGGATTGGCAAGATCTCGGCGCGATCAGCAATAATATATTTATGTTCGTTGCCAGCCCAATTCGTCAGGACCGGCGATCATGCCGCAGCTTTCATAGCCACGAAGTTTGCGGACAGAGAGCTGGAAAATTCTCGGTGCCAAAAGTGGACGGAACGTGATGGCGCCAGGGAGCAAGCTGTTACCAGAATGCCGGCGCGACATTTGGCACCACAGACGACCCGTGAAATCAGTGCCGCTTTCAGTGTACTTTACTCCGCGTTGCGGATAACATCGTGGCGTCGATTTCACAGAGACAGAAGTATGAGTGCCTTTCAATGTCGGTGCATTTAACAATCCTCTTTTGCGTGATGTAGATATTTTGGTATTTTTCCGCTAAAGATTCAGTACCTCTCAACTTCGACCAGGCGAGAGCCAATCAATCATCTAGGTCGGAATTTGAGATTGAATCTGGGATATTGACATAACGTTTACCTGCGCTTAGCGAAATAAGTATTAGAATTCTCCCAAGAAATTAAGTTTACCAGATTCAAAGTTAGCGAATATCGTCAAGCTGATACTTGAGAATAACCAAACGGTCAGTCGCCGCCACCCCAGGCAAAACCCTTTATAGATAGTCGGCTCGTGATGCCAGCGGTCTTGAGAACAGAGTGAATCATGCCGTACCCACTCAAGTCTCAAGCCAGCCATCACCTTTTGCCGCCAAGAGCCTTTTGGTTTTTCGATTTGAAACCTCAAGAGAGATGGCTCAGTGAATGTGGGAAATAACTGGCTGAGTTTCGTGTTAGAGATTGGCCATAATAGGGTCTCAAAGAAATTTTAAGTACACCGAGCATCTGTCCCATTGTGGCGGTGGTTTTGGAGACAAAAGACACCTTCACATTGACTGGAAAGCATGCTCGCGGTGAGCGTCGACATCTTCATTGCGGAAGACACGCCCAGGGATCGCCACCGCAATTTGGCCGTCCTGCCCTGAGTCTTTCGGTCAAGACGAGAAGTGAGGGCGCTGATATTGCATCGTGGAAGTGTGGGCTGGAGGAACGAAGCCTTCCTTGGTACGGAAGGTATCACAGCCGTCACGGGCTGCTGGGTGGCCTTCGGGGAAGTTTAGAGGACTCAAACATATGGAAATTCATCGACAAGCTGAGTGGCTCCATGACCTCGAACTCCTATGTTAGAATATATATCTATTACTTGTCAAGCTCAAATCCATGAGTGGGTGCTTGTTGCCATGCTTTTGGTTTAACCTCGACATTCTCTTGCCATTGGGGCCGTGAGATCAATCGGTTTAATGTCGACTGCTTCAAGCCTAGCCTCCTTCTGCCTCGATTTCAGCAAGGATGGCCAGTGCGAGCCAATTTCCTGACCAAAAGCTCTCTACGCCGCCCTCTTGTGTGGAGGTCTCGATTTTACTGTGTATTCAAGGCTTAGGTCTTTTTAATGCCTGTTTTAAGTCTGCAAGTTTCATAGTCCCTTCTATGGCTATAACCTGTTTTACGGGAATCAGAGTACTAGCAGTGACTAGATGACAACAATGAGGATGAGCGAGAGATGGCAAGACCAACTCAGGAACAAGCCAAACCAACATAGCGACAGTGGTCTTGGAGCCTTCTAGACAATCATCAACAGAATCGTTCACGAGATCTGGATCGGAGCCCTCATGGCCGTTTGTTCGCCTCGTTTTAAGTCTGCAGCAAATGCGAATCGACCTCACTCTATTTCTTTTTCCTGTTCTTTATGGAACGATGACTCATCCTATGCCTTTCATTTTGATTTTAAACTTTAAGTATTTTACCACAGATGTGATATAATTCTTCATCATTATTTAAGGAGGTATAATGGCAACAAGTAAGTCCAAGAAGCTGCTGCTAAAAGTCTGCCGACGTGCCATCAAAAATACCAACAAGAAGGCTGAAGCTACCGTCGTCGCAAGAAGTAGCGACCGTAGCTGAAAAATGCCGAACCAGAAACAACTGTACTGAAGAAGTCAAGACTGAAGAAGTCAAACCTTTCGGAGCCAAGGAATGCAAGACTGCAAGAATGGCAAATTTATTTTGCTGGTTTCTTTTGCTGCAAAGGCGATCCAAACGAAAAGTATTGTCTTAATTCATTTTTAAATCACCAAAGATCTGGGGCGTTGTAGTTGTAGGAATGCTCGGAACCATGTTCCTCACCATGCTACTTTTGACTCTCGGTATTTATCAACCACTTTATGTGCGTTTTGGCGTGATTGGTGTGACTTGGAAGTTTTCACCAGGCGCACAACTAACTTCGCTATCACTGTTGTGTATGATGGCAACTGCTGCATTTCACAGTCCGTGGCGTACTTTACATGGTCGCTCAGGTGATTGGTGCATGGCTCGGCCTTATCATCATCAATGCCTTCCGTATGGCTGGTGAAACCAAAGTTGACCTTACCCGCATTGAACCCTGTTGAAGCAAAGGCAATGTGGTCACTTGCCATTGAATTCCTTGGTATTCACCTTTGCTTTTCTTCAATCGCGCACAGGAATACAAACCCGCCGCAAATCGCTTCAACCTACGCTGCAATCATCGGTGGTGGTATGACCCTGCAGTTCTTTGCAATCGTCATTTCAAGCAAACTCAAGATTTCTAACAACTTTATCTTGAACCCAGCTATTGCCATTAGTGTACCAGATTTTCCCAAACTTCGTTGAGAACTTGGTGCTTTGATCAGCAAGGTTGGTCTTGAAATTCGTTCACATTCTCACCCCAGTAATTGCTGGTATTCTAGCATTCTTCTCGGTGATGTTGCAACTGCATTGTCTGATGATAATGAAACTTGCTGCGACGATAATTGCTGCGCGGACGACTGCTGCCGTAAAGACCACTGCGACACCGCTGCGGATGACACAAATGCTGCGACACTAAGTGCTGCAAATAAGCGTATTTTGACTTCATAAAAATAGCCCCACGGGGCTATTTTTATAAACTATTTTTAGTAAATATTAGTCTTTGAAAGAGGAGTTCGGTGGAAGGATCTCGCCACTACCAGCAAAGATCTGCTCAACCGTTTCTGTGATTGGGAGGAATGGCTTGAGGTGATGGTTAGCGATTAATAATTCTTCAAATCAAATTAGTTAGAACCACCTTGCTTCGCCATATCGGTCTTGGCGATTTGTCACCGGCTTCTGCTCTTCTCATCGGCGATTAACGTCTTGCACCATGCTCCAAGCAAAGTTAATGGCATTAGTGAACTCAAACTGATCCATCAGATTCGCGTAAGCGCCATTTAGGTTAGAGTTGAAAATCGATTAACACTATTTTTCTTAAGTAGAGAGTAATGAAAAGTTGACGCTGAACAGAGCCATAATCATTAGCCAGTTCATTGCGATAGGCATTCTCGGTTCTTTTCCCAAGTAAAGTCAGCATCGAGGAAGGCATTCACGTTTTGAGAAATAATAACGGAAGTCATCATTTCGTGTTTTTCGAGGAACCTCGACTGATCAATGACATTAAGCGAGAGATTTTACCACTGGCCATCAGCCAGAATAAACCATGAGAGAGGATAGCTGAAAGCGGAAGACTGAGGCTCAGCAAGATGGCAGGCCATAAATCGCGTGGAAGCGCAAAATATCTACCAACGACCTGGAGATCAGCTGGCCAAAAATCAGAAACATCCTGATCAGGGTAACTAAGCACCGTAATATAGTTCGTGAGAGCGTCCATCCAGACATAAGCATAACCTGAGACTGGTCGTCGGGAACTGAATACCCCAAAGTGAGATGAGCGAACTGGACGATTGAGACATCGGGAGTGTCTTCAAGCAGCCCCTGGGAAAATTTCATTTTACGAAATCGGTAAAATTTTGCATCTCATTTTTTTCGGGATAGCCTCGCGTAATCTGATCCTTAAAGTCCGAAAACACGGAAACAATAATTAGATTCTGTGTGCTGATATGGCGCTGTTCCGATGATCTGGGCATGAACCCTGATTTTCGTCGTATTCTTTGAGTGACAAATCTTCACAACCTTCACAATACCAACTGCCAGAAGGCAGAGAAATATGTTTTTCTAGACGTTGCCAGATCGCTTGCACGCGCTGATATGATCTTCGTCGGTTGTACGAATAAAAATCAGTGTAGCCGATATTGAATTTGGCGAGAAAGCCGAACCGGTGAATTCTTGGTCAACATATTGTTAATGTCGATAATAGAGCTTTGGGCCTTTCAATCTATTACCATGTCCGTACAGCCTGAAAGCGGACTCTTCGCACCTGTGGCTTTTGTTTTATAGCGAGCATATCAGCCAGTAGATAATCTTCCGCACGTCCGGGATATGTGGCGCGCCGTTGACATACGGAATGGCAGTCGTAATATAAGTTTTTTTGAGACATGATTCCTTTATTTTTATCAATAATCAGAATTATTATACTACAAAGAGTCGCTAAGGTGAGGCTGGCGTTTATTCAACTGTCGAGCAAGAGAGACCGGTTTTATCTCATATTAAGTGAGACTATTTAGATCATGTCCTGGCAAGTAACTTTTTTCATTTCCAGCTTATACCCTCATCAAGAATCAAGATTTTC